>Ga0210040_10005530_pt1 | contig 16062 bp, 11 predicted proteins | sample CryGeyCG12114_NA_FD_185462 | JGI IMG/M metagenome (GOLD analysis project Ga0210040, IMG submission 185462) | Groundwater microbial communities from aquifer - Crystal Geyser CG19_WC_8/21/14_NA (SPAdes) (version 2) | ecosystem: Environmental > Aquatic > Deep subsurface > Groundwater | place: USA... | reverse complement strand
TCTTCGACCGGCGGAGCCTGCCCACCGGCACCGCCGTGGACGTCGCGGCCACGAACAACCTGCTGCTCGACCTGGACCAGGTACGGCGGCTCGGCTTGCAGTTCGACCCTGCAGTCGGCCTCGCGGGCGGGGAGGACAGCTTGTTCACCCGCTCGCTCACCCGGGCCGGCGGAAAGCTCGTCTGGTGCGACGAGTCGGCCGTGGTCGACGTGCTGCCGCTCGAGCGCACCAGTCGCACCTGGGTGCTCACCCGCGCCTTCGCCCACGGGAACGTCGCAGTCCGCACCGAGCTGCAGCTCGCCGCGGGGTTCGTGGTGCGCGCGCGCTGGACGACCCGCGGTCTGCTGCGGGTCGTCGGCGGTGCCGGGCGGTGGTGCGGCGGGGTGCTGTGCCGCTCCCACCGTCACCGCGCGCGCGGCGCCCGAGCAGTACTGCGCGGAGCCGGGATGATCTGCGGGGCCTGCGGGCTCGTCTACCAGGAGTACACCCGGTCCGGGCGTTCCTGGCGTCCGGCACGGGGCCGGCGGTCGCGGTGAACAGAGGAGTTCCGGTGAGTTCCCTGGCCACGGTCGCCCGGCGGGCCGCCCGGCGCACTGTCGGTGCGGTGGCCGGCTCGGCGGTGTCGGTGCGAACCGACGCGCCGCACGTCGTCCTGACCTTCGATGACGGCCCCGAGCCCGGTGGCACCGACCAGGTGCTCGCCGCGATGGCCGACGTTGGGGCCAGCGCCACCTTCTTCGTCCTCCTCACCCGCGTCCGCCGGCATCGCAGTCTGCTGGACGAGGTGATCGCCGCCGGTCATGAGATCGCTCTGCACGGTGCCGACCACCGGGCGCTGCCGACCCTGCCGGCAAGGGAGGTCGGGCGGATGGTCCGGGACGGACGCGCGGAGCTGGAGGACGCGACCGGTGAGCAGGTGCGCTGGTTCCGCCCGCCCTACGGCCGGCAGACGATCCGCAACTGGCGGGCGGTCACCAGCGCCGGCCTGCTGCCCGTGCTCTGGGGACCGACGACCTGGGACTGGAAGGACGTGTCCAACGCCGATCGGGTGGCCCACGCCCAGCACGGGGTGACGCGTGGATCGATCGTGCTCGCGCACGACGGGTACGCCACCCACGACGATGGGGCGGACGACGGGCCGGCGCCCGCGCTCGACCGCGGCGATCTCATCAACGGTGTGTTGGCCGGCTGGGCGGACCGGGGACTCGTCGCCCGTTCACTGCGGCAGGCGCTGGTCGAGGGACAACTGGTCCGGGAGAGCTGGTTCCCGGGATGAGCCGGCTGTCCGGTCGGCGCTGCCGTCGACCGGACGGACCTCCTCGGGCGCCTCGACGGCCCGCCGGGCGCTGAGGTCGGCGGTCGCGCCGTCCCGTCGGCGTCCCCGGCTGGGCAGCGGAACCGCTCCCCAGCGTCCGTCCTGGGGTCCGCCAGGACGTCGCCGTCGTGGAGCCGACCCCTCGGGTCAGCGGTGCAGCATCTGCCGGCCCCACGCCACCACCCCGGCCAGGTCGGCCCGGATCACGGGCACCAGCGCGGCGACCCCGTAGACCACCAGCCCGGCCGTCGCCCCGGCCGCCAGCTGCCCGATCGACGGCCACGAAGCGACCAGCCGGGTGGTGAGGAAGCACAGCGTCCCCGCCGCGCTGGCGCAGGCGGTGATCCGCAGGGCGCCGAGCACCAGCTGTCGCACCGGGATCACGGTGACCCGGGACAGCCACCACAGCGACAGCGGCCACTCGAGCAGCGCAGCGGTCGCGTAGCCGGCCGCCACTCCGTTGACCCCGAAGCAGCTGCCGACGCCGATGCAGCTCGCGCTGAGCACCAGGGTCACGGCGGTGTAGCGCAGCAGGGCGCCGGACAGTCCGCGGGACACGTAGACCCAGAAGCCGACGAAGGCCAGCGTCTGGGCACTGCCGGCGACCGCGAGCAGGGCCAGCACCGGAGCCACCGCGTGCCAGCGATCGCCGAGCATGACGTCGACGAGCGGCTCCGCGGCCCCGGCGACCAGGGCCATCCCGGCGACGAGCGTGAACCCGAGTGCGAGCTGGCTCCGCCGGAGGTACTCAGCCGATCGGTCGAGGTCGTCCTGCAACCGGGCCAGCACGGGGACGGCGACGGTGGTGGCGGGTGACCGGAGCTGGTTCAGCGGGTTCATCAGCAGCTGGTAACCGCGGTTGTAGATCCCGAGGGCCGTCGGTCCCGCCCACAGTCCCAGCGCGAGGTTGTCGAGGTTGTTGCCCAGGTAGTAGAGGATCTGGGTGCCGGTGAGGCCACCGCCGACCCGGAGGAACGGTCGCAACCCCACGCCTCGCTGCAGCCGGCCGGGCAGCCAGTGGGCGGCGGCGAGGACCGCGGCAAGCGCCACCCCGCTCTGGGTGAGCTGCTGTGCGACGAGCGACCAGTAGCCGGCGCCGGCGGCAGCAGCGGTGATCGCCACGACGGTCGCGCAGACCTGGGCGAACAGGTCACACGAGGCCAGGGCGGTGAAGCGCAGCTCCCGGACGAGCCCGGCGCGGTACTGCGCGGCCAGGCCGTTGATCAGGAACGTGCCGGCCAGCAGGCGGACGACGGGGGCGAGCTCTGGCTCGGAGAACGCGTCGGCCACCGGCTGCGCGGCAGCGACGGCGATCGCGGCCAGCGTCGCACCGGCCGCCGCGTTGATCCAGAACAGTCCGTCGCGTTGGGCAGTGGTGAGCCGCGGCGACCGGATGGCGGCGTTGGACAGGCCGAGGTCGCGGACCACCTCGCCGACGCCCACGACCACGAGGCCGACGGCGAGCAGGCCGTAGTCCCGGGGGCTGAGCAGCCGTGCCAGCACGACCACCGACCCCAGCTGGAGCAGGATCCGCAGCCCCTGGCCCGCCAGCGTGACGGCCGCTCCCCGCGCCGCCACCCGGCCGAGTTCTGCCGCGGGTGGCGGCGGAGCATGGGACGGGCCCTCGGCTGGCGGGGTGGGCCGCGCGATCAGTCCGCCGGCCTGCTCGGTCGAGTCAGCGGCCGGCGACACGGAGGACCTCCGCGCTGTCAATGGCCGCCGGCACGGGCTGCGCCGCGGCGACCGGGGTCCGCGCGTACTCGCCGAAGACGAAACCGAATGCGCCGGTCACCAGGCCGGCGTAGCTGGCCAGGGTCGCCAGCGCACGGGCCCGCCGCGCGACCTGGCGCGACGCGAGCGCAGCGCTGAACGACAGCGCCGCCTGCGGGATGCGGACACCTGCCTTGGCCAGCACGACGGCGCGCACCCGCCAGCGCCGCACCGGGTTCCCGGCCAGCAGGACCTCCGCGCGGCTCCACGAGCTGCCGGAGCGGAAGGACCGCTCCAGCACCCAGCGCCGGGTCAGCCGATCGGCCGGTATCGACTCGACCGCCTCGGCCTCGTCGCACCAGCGGATCTCAGCACCGCCGTGCACCAACTGGTGGGTGAACAGAGTGTCCTCGCCGCCGGTGAGGCCGAGCCGCTCGTCGAAGGAGAGCCCCAGTGAGCGCACCTGGCGCAGGTCGAGCAGCAGGTTGCCGGCTCCGGCACCACCCAGCAAGGTGCCGGTCGGCCGGCGGCGGCGGTCGAAGATGCCGCTGCCGGTCACCCACGGGCTGGCGGGTGCGAGCAACCGGGCGGGGACCGGGCCGGCCACCGCCGCGGCCCCGAACGCATGCCAGCAGCCGACGAGCTCCGCGAGCCAACCCGGTGAGGGCAGCTCGTCGTCGTCCAGGAACACCAGCAGTTCGGCGTCGGCGGCCTCGGCCAAGGCACGGTTGCGGGCGGCGGAGATCCCCGGCCGGGTCTCGTTCACGTACCGAACCCCACGGTCGGCCCATGCGCCGACGACCGCCGCCGCGCTGCCGGCGGGGTCGTTGTCGACCACGAGGACCTCGGCGCGCGGGGTGACGGTGGTCGCCTGTGCCAGGAGGGCGTCCAGCAGAGGCGGCAGCAGTTCGGTGCGCCGGTACGTGAGGACTGCGACGACAGTGCGTGGCTCGATCAGCTGGTCGGACATGGTTCCCTCTCGCCTCGGTGCGACCGGGTCGCACCTGCTCACCGAGTGCCGGGCCAGCTCGTCAGGCACTCGGCCCGGCGCTGGCGAGTGGTCGCGGCCGCCATTCTCGATTGGTGGACCACCCAGCTCCCACACCTTAGTGCCCGTCATTCTCGGCAGAGTCCGAAATGGCCCTTCCGGGTGATACGGGTCGGGTGCACAGGACGCTCTTCGGTTCTCTCCGTGCGACGGTGGCAGTGTTCCTGGCCCGTGCGGCGAGGAGCATGATCCGCGCCGCGACGGCGGGGACCGGGCCAGAAGGGGGAGCCGTGCACTGCTGGCCGCACCGCGACCTCCGGCGGACCCGCTCGTGACCGGCCTCCTGGTCGACGGCGCCGTCCTGACCGTGGGGCTGCTCGGCCTCCTGGTCCTGCGCCGGGCACCGCGGTGGGCGCTGGTGCTGTGGCTGGCCGTCGTCTGCTGCGTTCCCGTCTGGTTCGTCGTCCCGCTGCAGATCGACGTCGAACCGGAGGTGGCGGTCACGCTGGTGTTGGTCGCCTGCCTGCTGCCCCTGGGGCACCTCGCCGCCGGGCCGGTCCTGCGACTCACGCTCTGGGACGGGCTGGTCGCCCTCTTCTTCCTGGCAGCGCTCCTGCCGATCACCTGGGGCGCGGCCACGATCGCCGACGACTGGGTCCTGGCGGCGCAGTGGGGCATGGCCTTCCTGGCCGGCCGGCTGGTCGCTCACCGGGTCGGACTGCCCTGGGTGTACGGCGCTGTGGCGGTGGCGTTCACCCTGGCCGCCGGTTTCGCCCTGGTCGAGTTCCTCACCGCGTGGAACCCCTTCGCACTCTTCCCCGGCTCGGGGTCGCTGTACGACAGCTGGGCGCCGGTGCAGTTGCGTGCCGACCGGCCGCGCGCCGAAGGGGCCTTCGGGCACTCCATCGCACTGGGAGCCAGTCTCGCGATGGCGATCCCACTCACCCTCGCCGCGCCCTTCCGGCCGCTCGTGCGGGTCGTCATGGTGCTGGTGATGCTCGGTGCCGTGGCGGTGACGTTCAGCCGTGACGGCCTGCTCACCGCGGTGCTGGGCGTCGTGCTGACCGTGGTGCTGGTTCGCCGGGACCTTCCCGTGAAGGTCCGCATGTGGGTGATGGGCGGGCTGGGCGTGGCCGCCGTCGCCGCGGTGCCGTGGCTGCTGGGAGTCTTCTCGGCGGCCGGCAGCGAGGCCACCGACAGCGCCGGCTACCGGCTGGACCTGCTGGGCCTGGTGCCCCACATGGCGCCCCTGGGTCTCAGTGACGTCTTCTACGAGTCACCCGCAGGTGGCCGGTTCTTCGGGGCGTTCCGCTCGATCGACAGCGCACTGATCCTGCTCGGGCTGACCTACGGGTGGATCCCGCTGGTGATCGTCGCCCTGCTGCTGGTGGGCGCCCTCGGTGCCGTGCTGACGGGCCACGGGAGGGCGCCGACCGTCGCGGTCGTCGCGCAACTGCCGGCGTTCATCACCGTTGCCCTCATCACCCAGTACGCCTCGGTCGCCTGGTTCATCGCCGGCTTGGCCGTGTTCGCACAGTCCGTCGCACGCGAGCCCATGGCGAGTGGGGAGGAACCATTCCTCCCGCGCCAGCCGCCGGAATTGGTAAAGGGCCTCACCCGACCTGGTGAAGGCGGTCGGCACATTCGTCCTTCGGAACTAGTCTGAAATCTCTCGATCGCTGCCTCGAGGGCCGGTCGTGCTGGAAGGGAAATCATGGGACTGCGCGGCTTCCTGTCCGTTCTTCGACGGCGGGTATGGCTCTTCTCGGCCGTTCTCCTGGTCTGTGTCCTCGGTGGCGGAGCAGTGAGCCTGCTGACGACGCCGAGCTACACCGCGACGGCCGGGCTGTACTTCTCCGTGCGGAACGCCGCAGACGCCGACGACCTGGCGCAGGGCAGCAACTTCACCCAGCAGGCGATGGGGTCCTACGCGTCGGTGGCGACGACCGCATCGGTGCTCGAGCCCGTCGCCCGGGAGCTGCAGTTGTCCGGTGGTGCGGTGGCCCTGGGAGAGCAGGTGAGCGTCAGGGCGCTCAACGCCACCGCGGTCCTGGAGATCTCGGTCGACGACTCCGACGCCACCCAGGCGGCACGGCTCGCCAACGCGATCGCTGACCAGATGGCCACCACGGTGGCCCAGCTGGCACCCAAGGACGAAGCGGGCGAGTCGGGCGTGACCGTCACGCTGGTGGCACCTGCCACCGAGCCGCGGTCGCCCTCGTCGCCGAACACGAAGCTCGACCTGGCCGCCGGGCTGGTGCTCGGGCTCGCGCTGGGCGTCGGGCTCGTCCTGGTCCGGGAGTCGCTCGACACCCGCGTCCGCGACCTCGCTGAGGTCGCCAGGCTGACCGACCGGCCGGTGATCGGCAGCCTGGGCGTCGACGCTGCGGCGTCCCGCCGGGTGGCGGTGGCAGCCGAACCGCACAGCGCGCAGGCCGAGGCGTACCGCCAGCTGCGCACCAACCTGCAGTTCCTGCACGTCGGTGACCCGGACGCCGCGACCGACGGGCACCGCGTGCTCGCGGTGACCTCGTCGGTGGCGAACGAAGGCAAGTCGACGGTCACCGTGAACCTGTCCCTGGCGCTGGCGGAGACCGGCGCGCGGGTCCTGCTGGTCGATGCTGACCTGCGCCGCCCCTCGGTGGCCGGGATGTTGGGGCTGGAGGGTGCGGCAGGACTCACCACCGTGCTCCTCGGGGACGCCACGGTCGCCGACGTCGTCCAGGAATGGGGGACGACGGGCATGCACGTGCTCACCGCTGGCGTCGTCCCGCCGAACCCGACCGAGCTGCTGGGGTCCCCGGCCATGCGCCGGCTGCTCGCCGGCCTGGGTGCCGACTACGACTTCGTCCTCCTCGACAGCGCCCCGTTGCTCCCGGTTGCCGACGGCGCCGTGCTCTCCCGGCTGGTGGACGGCGCGATCCTGGTCGCCAACGTGACCATGGTCCGCCAGCACCAGCTAGGCGAGAGCCTGCGGGACCTGGACCGGGTCGACGCGCCGTTGCTGGGCATCGTGCTCAACCAGGTCGCCCGGGACCAGCACGCCTACGCGTACCGGTCCTCCGAGGCAGACGTCGGGCGCGCCGCGGGGTGGGCCGACCGGCTCCGCCGACCGGGCCGCCGCAGCCGGGCGAGCCGTCCTCGTGATGCCGGGCCGGCCGGGACGCGGGTCCTCGCACCGGGGTCCGCGTCCGAGGTCAGGACGCCGACCCCTCGGCCGGTCGCACCGGTGCCGGTGGACGACCTGGAGTCGCCGGTCGCGATGCGGCGGTGACCGCGTCCCCGCCGCAGCCCAGCGGCACCCTCGTGGTGCTCGTCGTCTGCACGGGCAACATCTGTCGTTCCCCAGCAGCGGAGCTGCTGCTGCGCGCACGGCTGGGTGCCTGCTCCGGCATCGTGGTGGCCAGTGCCGGCACTGCTGCCCGGGTGGGCGAGGGAGTGGCCGCGCCGATGACCAGGTTGCTGCGCGAGCGCGGACTCGAGCCGGACGGGTTCGCCGCCCGGCAACTGGTCGACGGCCTGGTGTCGGCCGCTGACGTGGTGCTGACGATGACGGCTGCCCAGCGGTCATCGGTCGTCTCCGCGGTACCGGCCGCGCTCCGCCGCACCTTCACCCTGCGGGAGCTGGCCGGCCTGGCTGCGGTGGTCGGCCCCGAGCTGGAGCCCGGGGACCCGGCAGCCAGGCTGGCGGCCCTCGTCCGGGCCGCGCCACGAGGCCGTGGGCACCGGCAGACCGGCCCGGAGCACGACGACGTGGCGGACCCGTACCGGGGCCCCGACGCGGGCTACGCGTCGTCGCTGCGCGCCATCGAAGCGGCCGTGGACGCGCTGCGCGTCGTCCTCGTCGACCGGACACATTGACCGTGTGTAGCCGTTCGGCTGAATGGGGGGCCGGGGAGCATGGTGCTTTCGGGTGAACTCCGCCGTTCGGTACTGACGCAGGGTAGTGGCGACTGTTGCACTGGACTCTCCGCCACCACGCACCTTCACGGGGGATGAGCATGAGCACGGTGATCGGCTACGCGCCGGGGGCCTACGACCTGTTCCACATCGGACACCTGAACTTGCTCAAGCACGCACGGTCGCAGTGCGACCATCTCATCGCCGGCGTCGTGTCCGACGAGATGCTGCTGTTGACCAAGGGTCGGGCACCGATCGTCCCGCTGGCCGAGCGGCTGGAGATCGTGCGGAGCCTGAGCATCGTCGACGACGTGCACGCCGAGGTGGTGCCGGAGAAGCTGGACACCTGGCGCGCGGTCGGGTTCGACGTCATCTTCAAGGGAGACGACTGGCGCAGCACCGAGAAGGGCCGGAGGCTGGAAGCAGACTTCGCCTCCGTCGGGGTGGAGGTCCGTTACTTCCCCTACACGGTGCACACGTCGAGCACCATGCTGCGCAAGGCCCTTGCCGTCCTCGATGCCACTGCGCCACGCACCCGTGCGCCGCTGGTTGCGGCCACCGGCTCAGGGTCCGGCCACCGGTGACCGCTGCCGCGAGCCCGTCGGGCGCCGAGGTGCGCGCGCTCCGGCTGAGGATCCCGCCGGTCCTGATGTACCACTCGATCAGCCCGTCGGAGCTGCCCGACCCGCACCGGGTCCGGGTGCACCCCGCCCGGCTGGCCCGGCACCTGCGGTTCCTCGCCCGGCTGGGGCTGCGCGGGGTCTCCGTCGGCGAGCTGCTGGCCGCGCGGGCGATCGGTGCCGACGCCGGCCTGGTCGGGCTGACCTTCGACGACGGTTACGTCGACTTCCTGCAGCACGCGGCCCCGGTGCTGGAGACGCACCGGATGACCGCCACCGTCTACGTGGTCGCTGGTCGGCTGGGCGGGCAGAACGCGTGGGACGAGGGTCCCCCGCTGGACCTGGTGTCCGCCGCCCAGGTGCGCGAGATCGCCGCGGCCGGTCATGAGGTCGGCAGCCACACCCTCACTCACGTGTCCCTCCCGGGAGCGGACAGGGTCACCCTCCGGTCGGAGGTCGGCGACAGCAAGCGAGCGCTCGAGGACGTGCTGCAGACCGAGGTGGCCGGCTTCTGTTACCCGTGGGGCCACTTCGACGCCGCGGCTGCTGACGCGGCCCGGGAAGCGGGCTACGACCACGCCTGTGTCACGGGGGACTTCCTGCCCGGTGACCGGTTCACGCTGCCGCGGTCCTACGTGGCGCCCGGCGACGGCGCCGCGCACCTGGCCGCGCGGCTGGCCCGCCACCACCTGCGGATGCGCGGGGTGCCCCGCAGCAGCTGAGTCAGCGGGTCCGCTGGTGGCCCGGACCCGGGCGCGGTCCCGGATCAGCGGGCTAACCTGGGAACAGGCCCCCGCGCGCACCCGGCGCGCTGTGTGCGGCCCCCGGAACCAGGAGTGACCCCCGTGAGCTTGCGCGGCGTGCTGGACGTCGTCCTGACCGACCCCGGCCTGGCCTCGGTGGTCGCGCAGGCCGGCTCGACCGAGCTGGCCGTCACCGCACCGCCGTCGGTGCAGCCGCTGGTCGTCGCGGCGCTCGCCGCCGGCGCGCCCGGCGCCGGGGTGCCGGTGCTCGTGGTGACGGCGGGGGAGCGGGACGCCGACGCACTGGCGGCACAGCTGCGCTGCTTCGTCCCCGACCGGCGGGTGGCGGTCTTCCCCGCCTGGGAGACGCTGCCGCACGAGCGGCTGAGCCCGCGCGCGGACACCGTCGGGCGCCGGCTGGCCGTGCTGCGCGACCTCGCCCACCCCGCCGGCGGCGCCGGCATCGACGTCCTGGTCGCCCCGGTGCGCAGCGTGCTGCAGCCACTGTCCCCGGGCCTGGGTGAGCTGGTGCCCGTCGAGCTGGCGCCGGGCCAGACCGCCGAGCTCGACGCGGTGTCCCAGGCGCTGTCCGACGCCGCCTACACCCGGGTCGAGCTGGTCGAGAAGCGCGGTGAGTTCGCCGTCCGTGGTGGGCTGCTCGACGTCTTCCCGCCCACCGAGCCGCACCCGGTGCGGGTGGAGTTCTGGGGCGACGAGGTCGACGAGCTGCGGTACTTCTCCGCCGCGGACCAGCGCTCGCTCGACGAGCGCCCGGAGCGGCTGTGGGCGCCGCCGTGTCGCGAGCTGCTGCTCACCGACGACGTGCGCGCCCGCGCCGCGCAGCTGGCCGTCGACCACCCGGAGCTGGCCGAGGTGGCCGGCAAGCTCGCCGAGGGCATCGCCGTCGAGGGCATGGAGTCGCTCATCCCGGCGCTGATCGGGGGCGCGCGGATGCAGCTGCTCACCGACCTGGTCGCGAAGGGCACGCACGTGCTGGTCTGCGACCCCGAACGGGTGCGCAGCCGTGCCGCTGACCTGGTCCGCACCGCCGAGGAGTTCCTCGCCGCCTCGTGGGCGACCGCCGCGGAGGCCGGGCAGGCACCGATCGACCTGGGGGCGTCGTCCTTCCAGGACCTCGCCGACGTCGAGTGCGCCGCCCGCGGGCGCGGACTGCCGTGGTGGACCACCGGCGCCTTCACCCTGCAGCCGGACGACGACGAGCAGCACGTGACCCTGGCCGCCACCGGCGTCGAGCGCTTCCACGGCGACCAGCAGCGGGCCTTCGAACAGCTGCGCAGCTGGAGCCGCGAGGGCTGGCGCGTCGTCCTCACCTTCGCCGGGCCCGGCCCCGCCCAGCGCGCGGCCGACCAGCTCACCGAGGCCGACCTCGGCGCCCGCCTGGTGCCGGGCATCGAGACCGTGCCCGAGGCCGGCCCGGCGCACGTCACCCAGGGCGACCTGGAGGCCGGCTTCGCGTTCCCGTCCGTCGGCCTGGCCCTGGTCACCGAGGGCGACCTGACCGGCCAGCGCGGCACCTCGATGAAGGACGCCACCAAGATGCCGGCCCGGCGGCGCAACGCCGTCGACCTGGTGCAGCTGCAGCCCGGCGACCTCGTGGTGCACGAGCAGCACGGCATCGGCCGCTACGTGGAGATGGTCAGCCGCACCGTGCACGGCGGGCAACGCGACTACCTGATCGTCGAGTACGCGCCGGGCAAGCGGAACCAGCCGCCGGACCGGCTGTTCGTGCCCACCGACTCCCTGGACCAGCTGACCCGCTACGTCGGCGGTGAGGCCCCGGCGCTGTCCAAGCTCGGCGGCGCCGACTGGCAGAAGACCAAGAGCTCGGCGCGCAAGGCGGTCAAGCAGATCGCCGCCGAGCTGATCCGGCTGTACTCCGCGCGGATGGCGACCAAGGGCCACGCGTTCGGCCCGGACACCGTGTGGCAGCGCGAGCTGGAGGACGCCTTCCCGTTCCACGAGACGCCCGACCAGCTGGCTGCCATCGACGAGGTCAAGGCGGACATGTCCCAGCCGGTGCCGATGGACCGGATCATCTGCGGCGACGTCGGCTACGGGAAGACCGAGATCGCGGTGCGGGCGGCGTTCAAGGCGGTGCAGGACGGCAAGCAGGTCGCCGTCCTGGTGCCGACGACGCTGCTGGCCAACCAGCACTTCAAGACCTTCTCCGAGCGGTTCGCCCAGTTCCCGGTGACCGTGGCGGTGCTCTCCCGGTTCCAGTCGGCGTCGGAGTCGGCCGAGGTGCTGCGCAAGCTGGCCTCCGGCGAGATCGACGTCCTCGTCGGCACGCACCGGCTGCTGCAGCCGACCACCCGGTTCAAGGACCTTGGGCTGGTGATCGTCGACGAGGAGCAGCGCTTCGGTGTCGAGCACAAGGAGTACCTGAAGTCGGTGCGGACGGCGGTCGACGTGCTGTCGATGTCGGCCACCCCGATCCCGCGCACCCTGGAGATGAGCCTCACCGGCATCCGTGAGATGTCGACGATCCTCACCCCGCCCGAGGAGCGGCACCCGGTGCTGACCTACGTCGGCGCCTGGAACGACAAACAGATGGCTGCCGCGATCCGTCGCGAGCTGCTGCGCGACGGTCAGGTCTTCGTCATCCACAACCGGGTGCAGTCGATCGACAAGGCCGCGGCCAAGATCCGCGGCCTGGTGCCCGAGGCGCGGGTGGCGGTCGGCCACGGGCAGATGAAGGAGCACGAGCTCGAGCGGATCATGGTCGGCTTCTGGGAGAAGGAGTACGACGTCCTGGTCGCGACCACGATCGTCGAGTCCGGGCTGGACATCCCCAACGCCAACACCCTGATCGTCGACCGGGCCGACACCTTCGGCCTCTCCCAGCTGCACCAGATCCGTGGCCGGGTCGGCCGGGGCCGGGAGCGGGCCTACGCCTACTTCACCTACGACCCGCAGCGGCCGCTCACCGAGACCTCGGTCGACCGGCTGACCACCATCGCGAACGCCACCGATCTCGGCGCCGGCATGGCGGTGGCGATGAAGGACCTGGAGATCCGCGGCTCGGGCAACCTGCTCGGCGGCGAGCAGTCCGGGCACATCGCCGGGGTCGGGTTCGATCTCTACGTCCGGCTGGTCGGCGAGGCGGTCACCGACTACCGGGCGCAGGCGACCGGGGAGTCCCCGGCGGTGGAACCGGCCGAGGTGCGGGTCGACCTGCCGGTCGACGCGCACCTGCCGCACGACTACGTGCCCGGCGAGCGGCTGCGGATGGAGGCCTACCGCAAGGTGGCCGCGGTGACCGACGACGACCAGGCGCAGGCGGTGCTCGACGAGCTGACCGACCGCTATGGCGCGGCGCCGGCGCCGGTGCTCAACCTGCTCGCGGTGGCCCGGTTCCGGGCGGCGATGCGGGCGCTGGGCGTCACCGAGGTGTCGATGCAGGGCCGCAACGTCCGGGTCGGCCCGGTCGAGCTGCGGGAGAGCCAGCAGATGAAGCTGGAGCGGCTGGCCGACGGGGCGAGCTACAAGCCCGCCGTCCGCACGGTGTCGATCAAGGTGCCGGTCGGGCCGGACCGGCGGACGCCGCTGCGCGACGTCGCGCTGCTGGAGAAGCTGCACGCACTGATGTCCGCGGTGCTCGAGCAGCCCGTCGCCGTCGCCAGTTGACGGGTCCACTCCCGCACCTGCGGCGTGGATCACACCGCGTGTGGGACGCTCGCGCTCGTGTCGCGCCGCAGAGTGCTCGCCGTCCTGGTCGCCGGTCTCGCTTTCGCAGGCGGGCTGGCCGGCTGCCGGTCGTCCCCGAACGTCGCCGCCTACGTCGGGACTGCGCAGGTGAGCGTGGCCGAGCTGGACGCCGCGGTCGCCGAGCGGCTCGCCGACCCCGGGATCGCGGCCTACGCCGAGGCTGACGAGGTCGGCTTCACCCGGCAGGTGCTCTCCCTGCAGGTGGGGGAGGAGGTCTACACCGAGGTGGCCCGTCGCGAGGGCGTGGAGGTGTCCGACGCCGACGTCCGGGCGCGGATCGACCAGCTGCTCGACGGCAGCGACCCGGCGGCGGTGTTCGAGCAGCTCGCGCAGCAGCAGGGGGCCAGCGAGGCCGACGTCCTGGAGAACGTGCGCCAGCAGCTGGTGCGGCAGCGCCTCGCGGTGGCCGCCGGGCAGGCCGACCTGTCCGAGCAGGCGCTGCAGGACCGCTACGAGCAGGCGCGCGGCAGCCTCGCCCAGGTCGACCTCGGGCTGATCACCGTGCCCGACCAGCAGACCGCCGACGCGGTGCTCGCCCAGCTCGTCGCCGACCCAGCCGCCTACCCGGCCGTGGCCGCGCAGCACCCCGACCCGAACACGCTGCCGGCGGTGCAGGCACTGTCCCCGGCCGACCTGCCCCAGCAGCTGGCCGAGCCGGTCGCGACCACCCCCGCCGGGCAGGGCTTCACCGTGCCGCTGCCCGAGGTCGGCGGGGTGGTGGTCGGCTTCGTCGGCGCCGTCGTCGTCCCGGAGTTCGCCGCGGTGCGTGACCAGCTGGCCGACCAGGCGGCCAGCGAGGCCGACGAGGCCGGTGCCCAGCTGGTCGCAGCGGCGCGCGAGGACCTGGACCTGGACGTGAACCCGCGCTATGGCGTGCTGGACGAGGGGCAGGTGGTCGCCGGCGACGGCGGCGTCGTGCAGGTGCTCGAGGACGCCGGCGACGCCGGAGCCGCAGCTGCCGGAGACTGAGCGGGTGCCCGTCGCGCTCCTCCTCACCGTCAGCCCCCGACTCCCCGGACTCCTCGGCCCCGCCGGCTGGCGCGCGGTCACCGCCGCGCCCACGCTGCTCGCCCTCCCGGGCGCCGCCGCCACCGCGGCCGCGCTGCGCGCCGAGGGCCTCGCGGTGACCGACGTCCCCGACCGCGAGGCCGCCGCGGCGACCGTCCCCGACGCCGTCCTGCTGGCCACCCCGGACGAGGCCGCCGGGTGGCAGGTCGTGCCCCGGGTCGCCGGCGCCCCCGAGCCGCCCGGGGCCCGGCTGCTGGACGTCGTCTCCGTGATGGACCGGCTGCGCTCACCCGGCGGCTGCCCGTGGGATGCCGAGCAGACGCACGCCTCGCTGCGCGGCTACCTGCTGGAGGAGGCGCACGAGGCCTACGACGCGATCGTCGACGAGGACCCGGTCGGCATGCGCGAGGAGCTGGGCGACGTGCTGCTCCAGGTCGCCTTCCACGCCCGGGTGGCCGCGGAGGCCCCGGACGGCCGCCGGTTCGACGTCGACGACGTCGCCGGTGACCTGGTCGACAAGCTGGTGCGCCGGCACCCGCACGTGTTCGGCGACGCCGGACCGCGCGACGTGGCCGCCGTCGAGCGGGGCTGGGACGAGATCAAGAAGGCGGAGAAGCAGCGCCGCTCGCCCACCGAGGGCGTCTCCCGGTCGCAGCCGGCGACGTCGTGGGGGGCGGCGCTCGCCGGGCGGGCCCAGCGGGCCGGGCTGCCCACGCCCCCGGCCGGAGAGCTGGCCGCCCGCGACGCCGGCGAGCTCGGCGACCTGCTGCTCGGGCTGGTGGTGGCCGCCCGCGCGCGCGGCTGGGACGCCGAGGACGCGCTGCGCACCGCCGTCCGGCGGTACGCCGACGAGCTGGACGCCGCCGCGCACGCCCGCCCCGCGGAGGCCGGCGAGGGCTGAGCCGGCTGTGGGTCATCGCACGGCCCAGCGGCCTGCTGCGGGCGCTGACGGCCCCTAGCGTGGGAGGGGACCGGCCGACGACGTGTCCGGTCACCCCCACCCCGCTGGAAGGAGCTGCCCCCGCGTGCCCGCGACCACCCCCGCCCCCGATCTCCGTTCGGCCGCTGACGACATGGTCGCCGAGGCCCTGCCCAGCAGCACCTGGCTGCTGCTGCTCGTCGTCGCCGGCGCCGCGCTGGTGGCCTGGCTCCTCGCCGTCGTCATCGGGCTGCTGGTCTCCCGCTTCGCCGGCCGTTCGGCCGCCGTCGCCGACCTCTCCCGGCGCGGCCGCCGGCCGCTGCGGTCGTTCTCCGTGCTCCTGGCGGTCACCGTCGTGCTGGACGCGGCCACCGGCGTCGGCGGCTGGCGGGACGTCGTCGTGCGGGTGCTCGGACTGGCGCTGATCGGCACGGTCGGCTGGCTGATCGCGGTCGCCGCGTTCGTGCTGGAGGACCTGGCGCTGGCCCGCTACGTCGTCGACGTCGTCGACAACCGGCACGCCCGCCGGGTGCGCACCCAGGTGTCGCTGATCCGGCGGCTCACCGTCGTGGTGATCGCGGTGCTGGCGATCGCCGGCATGCTGCTGACCTTCCCGTCCGCGCGCGCGGCCGGCACCAGCATCCTGGCCAGCGCCGGCGTGCTGTCGGTGGTCGCCGGCCTGGCGGCGCAGACCTCGCTGGCCAACGTCTTCGCCGGCCTGCAGCTGGCCTTCACCGACGCCATCCGGGTCGACGACGTCGTGGTCATCGAGGAGGAGTGGGGCCGGATCGAGGAGATCACCCTCACCTACGTGGTGGTGCACGTCTGGGACGACCGCCGACTGGTGCTGCCGTCGACGTACTTCACCACCACGCCCTTCCAGAACTGGACGCGCAAGGAGTCCGCCGTCCTCGGGTCGGTGGAGATGGACGTCGACTGGACGGTGCCCTTCGACGAGGTGCGCGCCGAGCTCGACCGCCTGCTCGAGGGCCACGAGCTGTGGGACCAGCGGGTGAAGGTGCTGCAGGTGACCGATGCGGTCGGCGCCGTCGTCCGGGTGCGGGTGCTGGTCAGCGCCAAGGACGGCCCCACCCTGTTCGACCTGCGCTGCCTCGTGCGCGAGGGGCTGG
>Ga0210040_10005529_pt1 | contig 16065 bp, 3 predicted proteins | sample CryGeyCG12114_NA_FD_185462 | JGI IMG/M metagenome (GOLD analysis project Ga0210040, IMG submission 185462) | Groundwater microbial communities from aquifer - Crystal Geyser CG19_WC_8/21/14_NA (SPAdes) (version 2) | ecosystem: Environmental > Aquatic > Deep subsurface > Groundwater | place: USA... | reverse complement strand
GCACAAAGAAAAGTGAAAACAAAAGACAACTATAAACATGCGCGGTGAGCGCACATTACGTGATCGTTAAAGTCACAGTCACGTGAAAAGTGATGAGTGAAAAGGCAAGGCAACTATAAAACAGGCTTTACTGTTAGTTCTTTAGTTGTTATTCTTCCTCTTGTTGATTACTACATGTTTATTCTTAAATGCTATCTGCACACGGTTTAGGTCTAGCTACTGTGGGAATCCAAGGATGAATCCGTTTTGTCTCACTGCCAATAATTTTCGTCATCTTATCGGTATTGAAGTGGAGCATCACACGTCACGTGTAACCAGTTGCAAGCTTTTGGTTATGTCAATGTCAATATTACGTTTAATTCCCATGTTACTCTCACAATGAACTGGTGAAGTTCTTTTGCAGCCAAATTAATTGTAATAAAGCTAAAAAAAATAGAGTGTAAAATTTTTATTATGATTCCAAAATATTAACTCCCGATGTTCTCAAATACTTACGCAGGATGAAAAAAATTGAAAATTTTTACATGTTTGGAAAAGATGACAGCAAAAAAATGGAAACGGAATCAATTTTGAAATTTTTACGTGTTATTTTATATAGGGATTTTTCAAAATCAACAAAATTTCGGTTTTAGTTGGTAAAATGCTTCAGCGTCGCGAGCTAATATTTTGGATCCTTAAAAATAATTTTACTGTGATTTTTGCAAACTATATTTCAAACTTGGGCGCAAACAATATTCATCGGGCCATTTCAGAGACTTGTGTATTGTAGTTTGTTGTTGTTTGTGCTTTTCGCTGCCTGCTGTTATATTTCGTATAATTAGCATTATTAGCTATTAGAATAGAATTATGTGCTTTTGGTTGATGTATCAACTCGTATTGTAATGATAGTTATGGGGGAATGGTTATAAAAAGTATGGTACAATGTTGAAAACATTTTTTCTAAATTCAGCTAGGAAAAATTACGAGCTGTATCTTTGCTTTAACTTTTTAACAATAATTATTTATTATTTTGCCTGTAACATTCTTATATGGATTGATTTAGAAAGCAATATGCTTAAAGTGCTTTTACTTGTAAACTCTGTTAATACATCATTATCTAAGCATGGATCATAAATAAAATTTTATCATAAAGTATCATAGGAAAAACATAAATATATTCGCTCATGGACAATAAACAAGGATAAGTGAAACGGACGTGAATTTTTTGCCTCATTGTTTTTTCGTGTCATTTTTTTCTGTTTAACGTTCATGTTTTTTTGAAGCTATGCATTATCTTGTGACTTTAGAAACACATTGAATGAAATAAACAAAGCAGTAACGGCCTATTTTAGTCACCAACTGCAAACCAATTGCCAAAGTCATCCTTTTAGTGCGTTTAGGATAAGATGCAGTGTCAGTAATTTATATCACTTACTTCTACCGTTTTGCCCCATGCAAAAGACGTCTAACTGTTGTACTAAGGTTACCTTTCTGTTTTTGCTCTCACTCTATTTTCATCTTCTGTTGCGTCGTTGCGTGGTTATTTTCAGCCAAAGTGTCTGAGTACATTACGACAACGCGCATCTCACTGCTTCAGTAGTGAATCTTTATGAAAAGTTTTTTGAGAACTCGAGATCATTGATACACACACACATTATTCTGCTTCCCTCATTGCTCCGCTTCTTTTTCATAAAATGTGACCTATATACATACTTGTTTTGCGGATCATTTACTTATTTACGCGTTGTACATAACTTCGCATCTCTAGGTTTCCCAGATTAGGAAACAATACTCAGAGCTTGTTGCTTCACTTAAACAAATCGATCCCTACGGTGCCTTCGACATGGATATGCAAGACATCGGTTGTGTGGAGCATAAAACTACACAAGCAAGTTTGTTTGTTGAGGAGCGCACTTCACGACCATCGTCTAGATTATCTGGTACTTGTTCTTCTTATGCCGATATAGCCTTTGGTCGTTCCACTCCTGTGCTATGTTGGGATAGCGTTGAGCAAGACAGTGAATATGACCCAGGCTCGTCTTCTACGGCCAATATAAGTCAGATTCAAGAAAAAGGACAGGGAGACACACATCTTCTTTCGCAAATGGAGAAAAGAGTTGACCCAGATGAACGTGTTCATGCATGTGAAAGGGAGGAAAGTGCAATGATGGATTCATCATCAACGACTCTTCCACCACAAAATCCATCATTGAAAAGCAGTGGGCGGGGAACTCGAAGTCGATTTCGAGGTGCTAGAGGTGTAATTGATTCACGTAGAAGAATGCGGGCTGATCGTGGAAGAACTAACGAGAAGCAAAGAACAGTCAGCTCCAGTCCAAAGAGAAAAGAAGCAGCTTTATCTTTTTGTAATATTGGCTCAGGGCAAGGGCCATCTTTGATCTCTCCTAGATCTAAATCTGCCTTTTCTGGCCCTGTAAAGCTCGAGAGTGAAAGGAAAAGAAGCCCCGCCCCCGTATGGAGAACAGACAGCGATTGTCCTTCCTATGCTCAAATATTTTTTGGGGAACCCAAATCTTTTTTTCCAGAAGATGTTGGGCGTTGCTCTGAATCGTCTTCATCTGGCGTTCCTGAAATTGAATTCGAGGGCCTGTCCGACAAGGCAAGTATAGCTGAATTCAAACAGGAATTCATGCGAGGCAGTGAGCACGATGTTGCTGTTCAAACTGTTGATGATTGTATGGTAGTAGGAGACAAGGTAAAGGTACAAAGGACAATGGATGACGTTTTTGAAACAATGAATCAATTTGAATTTGAAAAAATTTCTGAAAGTAAGAAAGATAAATTCGAGGCTGTCACTTGGAAAAAAACTGATATTCAACCCGCTAAATTACAAAATGCAGTGGAATTTAAAACTCAAGGTGAAACGCTTGAATGTTCCCCTGCGACATCCTATGCAGGAATTCTATCGCAAAGGATAACATTTACTACTACAGAACCTGGGCCAGCAATTAAAACTGTGAGGAGTGAACTGAAAACAGAAGTCACTACACCTGGTGACACTTTTGTAGATAAAGCCAAAGGAAATTACTTGAATGTTGATGAACCAGTTATAAAAGTTAAACCGGATGCTGTAGTCGCTTCGGAAAATATTTTTCAGCATCCTACTATTCCTGGATTGATTTTGAAGTCCAAAAATACCAGCCTATCAGCGACATTAAAAGGGAATAAAAAACGCAAGTCAAGGAGCAGATCAACCCAAAAAACTGACGAAATAACGGCTGCAGTGGAATGCGAAGAATTCGCTATTCCTTTACCACCAGCACGGCCGGTTTTGGACATGTCGCAAGACTCACAAATGAGGTGTCAGAAGGGTCAGAACCGTATTTCCAGAAAGGGAAACAAACAGTCTAAAGCTACTGCCAAAGATGTTTCCGTGAAAAGCAAGAGTGAGTCTTCCCGATCTGCTCATAAAGACCCCACTGATTATAAGTCAACAGATTTTGGTGTGCTGGAAACAGGAGCAGGAAATAATAATGTAGATTTGGGAAAAGAAATTCAGCAAGTACCTGAGCTTCGGAATCCAAAATCGCACAATAAATTGGCCTCGCGTTCAAAAGAAGAAAATTCCACATCCAACGAAGCTGTGAAAATTGAAAAATTAGGTAATTCGAAACCGCACAAATCTGAATTAAACCTGACCAACCCAGAAATGTTGATCGATGCAAGGATTTCCGAACATGCTGTGCCTATGAACACTTTTGGGTCTCAGATTGTATGTGACAATCAACAAAAGCAAAAGTCAAAGAAAAAGAAAAACAATAAGAAATCCAAAAAGGAAGGTGATGACGAAATTGAGAAAGCTTTGAAAGAAATTGAAATAATTGAAAACAGAAAAAAGTGCTTAGTTGGGAACTATTCTGAGAAACCTAGTACTTTATCTAAAAACTTAAACGACTGTAATGTGGAATCAGAAATCGCATTACCAGTTTTTGAAAATATGCGTATTCCTGCTAAAATTGAGCGCAAAAATAGCAAGAAAGCTCAGAAGAAAAAAAAACATGATAGTAGGGTGCAGGCTGGTGAAAGTTGCTCTACAACAGCGGACGGCTCAAAAAGTGAAAGGGATGCTTGCACGCAAGAAAGCAAAACATCAACCACAACAATCGTTGCAAGTAATAAAACGGAAGAAATGAAATTCGGATCTGAACTATGCACCTTGAAGCATGTGAAAGACGAGATGACAAACAGTGCAACTTTGTCATTTCAAACTGATGACAGCTGGATGAATATATTGGATTTTGAAGGTCCCCTGGATGATGAGGGAAATGATTCACCTGTCGCAGGGAATGAAACAAAAGTGAATACAACGGCGATTTTCCCAGAAAATAAAAATGTCAAGGGCACTAACTGTGTCCAAGACAAGTGGCCATCTTTTTCTCAAAACGTATTAATGGCTGAAGTACCTTCCGAAGCTGGATTTGGATTATCCTCACAATTCGTTCCACAAAAATCATTGTTGACCATTAGCTCACCTATTACAGTTTTTGCAGATGAAGGGAATTTGTCTGAAGCAGTTCTACTAGGTGAGCCTTGCCAATCCAAGCCTTTAGCACAAGAAATAATTAGTGAAATGCCCGCCGGTTCTAAGGTAACTCTAACTAAGGAAAATAATCAAAATTCAGCGAATTCGAACAAAAGAGGAAAGGAGGAAGTAACAATTAAACAGGCTATAGTTGCACAAAATAAAGCCAAAAGTCACGACAAAAAAAATAAAGAGGACTCAAGTGAATTATGTACAGTGGTAAAATCCTCTATAATGCCTGCAGATAAGAAATCGAAAGACGTCTCAGAAACTATGAAAATTTCCGCTGGTGTAAAGTTTGCTTTACAAAAAGTGGATTCGAAGACACCTTTGTTTACAAAAAAAGCACTAGAAACCACGGTCAAAAACTCAAGTCGAGTCAATATCGATGAAATAAAAACCGATTGTGCTTCGGTCCTTACTGGAAACTCAAGACTGCATTCGCAAGAGCCAGAGATTGGACTGCCGAAACCTGAAACCTTGGCGAGTTCAGCTCCTGGACTTTCATTGTACCTTGACTCCACAAGTGACTCTTGGATGGATGCTTTAGATTTTGAAGGCCCAATTATGGATAGTGATGATGAGAAAGATGAGCAATCCCTTCATGCTGTTCAGACAATAAGCCAATACGAGACACAAATGCCTGTAAAAATTGTTGAGACTGGAAGTGATTCTGTGATTCTTGTACCTATGCAAACCAACATTCCTGAAGTTTTGGCTCTTAATTTGAGTAAAGTGGAGCAAATAACGAAGTCAGGAATTTCCTTAAAAACTGATGACCTTAGCGATGCATGGATGGATGTTTTAGATTTTGAAGGACCCATACTGGATGAAGATATAGTAGATTTACAAAACACCACCATGCATAAATCAGGACTCAAATTTCAGCCAAAAACAGAATCCTCATCATGCGATGAACCACTACCACCTTTAGAGCTCTGTAACAGTGACGAAGAATGTAAAATCGATCATGAACTGAATGTGACAATAGATTCTTCGATGAAGTCAATCATAAGAAAAGAGTTAGATTTAATGGCTGTGCCTGTGCCTAATAGTTCGTTGCACAATTATAAAGAAGATGGTACTTCAGTAAAGTTTTCTCATGACGTCACTGTGTTAATGTGCCCTAAGGATGACGAGGAAGCTGCTTCAGTCATCACGTACGCAAAATTGAATGAAGATGCTAATGCAGCGAATGCACATGCCAAGATGAAAGAGGCTATTCCTTCCCTGATATATCCAAGAGCTGAAGCCGCTCGAATAAAGATGATGGAAACTGATCCCGTTTCCACCTCTCGTGATGAATGTTCATTAGATATGCGGGCAGGTACAGACCGATACAAACTTCACCAAAATCCCTCAAATCTCACCACAGTCAACAAATGCAACCATTTTGAGCAAGCGATGGTGGACACAAATGATACCATTGCAGGTATAAATAGCTGGATGGCAACATGCATGCAAGCAGAAGTTAATTGGCAACTTATGCTGGCGAACGAAAAAGAAGCTCCGAGAAAAACTTCAGAAAACTTGACAGATACTGAGCTTCTCAAAAATAAAGCTACTAAGAACTCTTCGGTAAACTTTGAGGCACCTCAGTTGCCTGCAAAAAAACTTGCTGAGGAACAAGCTCTAAATAAAGCTGATCAGCTATTCATTAAAAAAAAGGACTCCGAAGAGCCAATCAGACAAAAGCGTGAAGAACTGCTTGACATTGAAACTGCTGAAGAAATGGACAAAAGCATCAAGGCTAAAAAAATTGTTCGTATAAAAAAAGCAAAAGCAGTGAAAAAAAAACAAACTGTTAACGAAAAAAATAAAAACAATGGAACAGAACAATTAGCTCAAAAGAAAACCGCTGACGAATTAGATGAAACGAAAAAGCCACAACAACATACTAAAACAAAAGCTGCTGAAGATTTAGAGAAAACGAAAAAAGCAAAACAACTGTATAGAGAGAAATCATATGATCAAGTAGCTAAACAAAAAGCTAATACAAAATTAGTTGAAAACAAAAAAACTGAGAAACTAGTTAACAAAAACAAAGAGGCTGAACATACTTCCAAAAACCAGGATGTAGTAAAATCAGCTAAAGACATAGAAGCAGCGGAATTAGCTGAGAAAACAGAAGCAGAGGAATTAGCTAACAAGAAAGAAGCAGAATTAGCTAACAAGAGAGAAGCAGAGTTAGCTAACAAGAGAGAAGCAGAGTTAGCTAACAAGAGAGAAGCAGAGTTAGCTAACCAGAGAGAAGCAAACGAATTAACTAAGAAGAGAGAAACAGTAGAATTAGCTAAAAAGAGAGAAGCAGAGGACCTAGCTAAGAAGAGGGAAGCAGAGGAGTTCACAAAAAATAGAGAAGCAGAGAAATTAGCTAAGAAGAAAGGGGCAGAAGAGTTAGCCAAGAAGAAAGAGGCAGAAGAGTTAGCCAAGAAGAAAGAGGCAGAAGAGTTAGCCAGGAAGAAAGAGGCTGAGGAATTAGCTGAAAAGAATGAGGCAGAGGAGTTAACAAAGAATAGAGAAGCAGAGGATTTAGCCAAGAAGAAAGAGGCTGAGAAGTTAGCCCAGAAGAGAGAGGCAGAGGAGTTAGCCCAGAAGAGAGAGGCAGAGGAGTTAGCCCAGAAGAGAGAGGCAGAGGAGTTAGCCCAGAAGAGAGAGGCAGAGGAGTTAGCCCAGAAGAGAGAGGCAGAGGAATTAGCTAAGAAGAGAGAGGCAGAGGATTTAACAAAGAATAGAGAAGCAGAGAAATTAGCTAAGAAGAAAGAGGCAGAAGAGTTAGCCAAGAAGAAAGTGGTTGAAGAGTTAGCCAAGAATAAAGAGGCAGAAGAGTTAGCCAAGAAGAAAGAGGCTGAAGAGTTAGCCAAGAAGAAAGAGGCAGAAGAGTTAGCCAATAAGAAAGAGGCTGAGGAGTTAGCCAAGAAGAAAGAGGCTGAGGACTTAGCTAAGAAGAGAGAGGCAGAGGATTTAACAAACAATAGAGAAGCAGAGAAATTAGCTAAGAAGAAAGAGGCAGAAGAGTTAGCCAAGAAGAAAGAGGCTGAGGAGTTAGCCAAGAAGAAAGAGGCAGAAGAGTTAGCCAAGAAGAAAGAGGCTGAGGAATTAGCTAAAAAGAAAGAGGCAGAGGAGTTAACAAAGAATAGAGAAGCAGAGGATTTAGCCAAGAATAAAGAGGCTGAGGAGTTAGCCCAGAAGAGAGAGGCAGAGGAGTTAGCCCAGAAGAGAGAGGCTGAGGAGTTAGCCCAGAAGAGAGAGGCAGAGGAGTTAGCCCAGAAGAGAGAGGCAGAGGAGTTAGCCCAGAAGAGAGAGGCAGAGGAGTTAGCCCAGAAGAGAGAGGCAGAGGAATTAGCTAAGAAGAGAGAGGCAGAGGATTTAACAAAGAATAGAGAAGCAGAGAAATTAGCTAAGAAGAAAGAGGCAGAAGAGTTAGCCAAGAAGAAAGTGGTTGAAGAGTTAGCCAAGAATAAAGAGGCAGAAGAGTTAACCAAGAAGAAAGAGGCTGAAGAGTTAGCCAAGAAGAAAGAGGCAGAAGAGTTAGCCAAGAAGAAAGAGGCTGAGGAGTTAGCCCAGAAGAGAGAAGCAGAGGAGTTAGCTAAAAAGAGAGAAGCAGAGGAATTAGCTAAGAAGAGAGAAGGAGAGGAATTAGCTAAGAAGAAAGTTGCAGAGGAATTAGCTGAAAAGAAAAAAACTGAGGACTTAGCTTCAAAGGAGAAACTTGAAAAATTATCTAGAAACAAAAAAGAAGTTGAAGAACGTGCTGCAAAGAAAGAAGTTGGAAAATTTGCCACGAATGAGGAAGCTGGGGATTCAGCTAACAGGAAGGAATCATCGAAACAGAAAAAAGCTGAGGAATTAGCTGAGAAAACAGAAGCTGAGGAATTAGCTGAGAAAACAGAAGCTGAGGAATTAGCTGAGAAAACAGAAGCAGAAGAATCAGCTCTGAAAAAAAAAGCTGAGGAGTTTGCTAAGATCAACGAACCGGAAGAATCTTCCGAGAAGAAAAAAGCTGAAGAATATGCTAAGAAAAAAGAGGCGGAGGAATTAGCTAAGAGGAAAAAAAATGAGAAATTAGGGAAGAAGAAAGTAGCTAAAGAATTATCTCAGAATAAAAAGGCTGAGAATTTAGCTAAGATTAAAGAGGCTGAGGAATCAGCAGCTAATAAGAAAGAAGCTGTGGAGTTAGCCAACCTTAAAGAAGCAGAAGAATCAGCCAAAAAGAAAAAAGAGGCTAAAGAATCTGCTATAAAGATAAAATCTGAGGGATTAGTTAAGAAGAATGAAGCTAAGGAGTTGACTGTGATGAAAGAATCTGAGAAGCTAGGGAAGAGGCAAGAAGCTGAGGAGCTAGCTAAGAAGAAAGAACCTGAAGAATCGGTTCAAAATTCGAAAGAGGCTGAAGAACTAGCTGAAAGGACAGAAGCTACAGAATCAGCCACAAACGAGGAAGTAGAGGAGTTGGCTAATATGAAAGAAGCTAAGAAATCGGATGGAAAGAAAGCTACTGACCAATTAGCTAAAAAGAAAGCTGTCCACAAATTAATTGAAATTGACAAGTCACTGCAATTGACTGAAAAGAAAACTGCCGAAAAGTTAACTAAAAAGAAGGAGGCAGAGACACTACCTGAAAAGAAAGATGTTGAATATTTAGCAGAAAAGTTCCCTCAGAAAAAAGAGACGGAACAGAAATCCATCGATGAATTAACGAAAATAAAGGAGGCTGTAGAACTGGCTGAAGCTGAAGAGAAGCGAACTGAGGGAAAAAAGGCTGCTGAGAAACTAGCTACAGAGAAAGAGCCTGAGTTACTGGTTAACACCAAACAAGTGGCTTTAAAGAAGCGAACGAATCGAATGACTAGAAATAAAGAGACTGGGGATGCTAACCCATTGGAAATTAAGATGGAAAAAGCCATGAGTAAAGGAATCAATGTAAGCCCTGAAAAAGAGAGTAATGAGGTGTCCCTAAAAACGGTTACTATTAATCGAGGTTCAAATCCAAAATATGAAACTAACAAGGTAAAGCAACCGGTTCCTGGAAACATTGCTGAATTAATCGCTCCAGACTTAAACAAAAACACATCAAAATCGAAGAAAGAAGAAAAAACGGAAAATATAGAACCTTTCGGTGATGTTTCAAATAGTGTTGCATGTGTTGCATTGTTAGAGCACTTGAATGATGAACCTTATAAACAGTTCGGGACTACAGAAGAGCCATCTCTGAAGGCACCTGAAGATGAACAAACATTGTGTGGAACAAGTAAATTGTTTAAAGGAAGATGTGGTAAAGGCCGTCGAAGAGACAAGAAGTCCAGAAATAATATAAATTCTATTCAATTTAAGAATCCCTTGTTTTCTACCCGTTGCGTGGAAAACCGACAGAAAATTCCGAAACAATCAATCAGGAACAATCTTCAAAAGCCAGAAACATGTTCAAGTGCGCTTTCTATACCCGAATATGCAACAATGTCAGGTTCTGTGCCGCTAGATGATTCTGCTTTAAAAACTTGTTCGTTTGACGCTGTGGACTCTTTTAAAAATTCCGAACAAATTTCTATAGAATATGTCGCTCATGTTTGTGCTCCTGCACAACCACTTTGCATGAATGATGACGATTTTTTGGAGCAAATAAATTGTGGAAAGGAACTGGATAGTACGTTTTTAGTTGAGGCGGCGCAAGAGTTAACGAAAAAAGTTTCAGCTCTCACGAGAAAAATTAACTCACCATCAAAGAAGGCTACAACTTCTAAATGTGCGAACCTTCCAACTATTAAAGCAGCAAACCAAGTGTCCGGAAGTGCCAGAACTAAGCCGGTCGAAACTTTAACATTGGATTTTGAATGTAAGGCGTCTGTACATTCGGCAATGACAGACTCCAACTTACTATTACTACTCGATTATCACGAAGCTGAAAAACGCTGGCGAGAAATGGAACAACAAATAAAAGCAGCATTGCCTGTTAAAGATGAACAATATGATCAACCTCCTCCACCTCCATCTTCAGATGGCAGCGGGTCGTACCAAAAGGACAGAGATGATTTTGTACAGGATTCAAAGGGGAAGAAATCCACATTCACAGAATTTTTGTCATCAGATGGACAGCCGCGTTGCTGGACAGACTGGAGTACGTATTTGGCAAGAGATGTTGTCGTACAAAAACCAATTATGGCCCTTGATTCATCTGAAAAAGTTATTGATGTGCCACTCAAACGATCTGGCAATGTGTCTGCGTTCACTCGGGACATCAAGGTTAAATGAATTTTGTACTACACTATGTGTGTGCATAATATGCGGGGATGTTTCAGTCTCTTGTTTCGCGCACTCGAATTATTTAGGCAACTAGCAAGTGTATGTGTCTCTATTCTCTCTATCCAAATAAACTATTTAAATTTCAATCTGTCCTCGCTTGATTCGGGCTTATTGTAAGGGATTTTCATCATGCTAGCTGCAGTAATTTATTCAGCTTCAGCTCATTGCTTGCATGCTACTACTATGAAATGGTCCTGTGGCGAAGCTCATTCGCAATGATGCATTGTCTGAAAAATCATGGATTCCTTCAATCATGCATAAAGCCGAAATGATGGTTTCACCATAATATTGCGAAGGTTTTTTTTAATCATGTATCATGTGATTCATATTTTAGCCCAACCAGGGCTTATAGAACCACGATACTTTCTATAGTTGACCTTGCTAACACGCTACAGGTCGAACAGTTCGACCAATTTGCATGCAATTTTGCATGAGTGTGTGTTCGCGGTATGTGATGATCCCCAGACTTTTTGGTTTTGATCAGGTCAGAGCTGAGCGTATGACATCCAATAAACCCGTAGTTATGACTACAAAACTGTCCTCCAAATCAAACTGTTCGACCGATTTTCATGAAATTTTGCTTGAATGTTTGCTTAGTAGACATGATGATCCCTATTGTTTTTGCTTTTTATCAGATAAAAGCTGAGCGTATGGCATTCAAGAAGCCCGTAGTTATGGCTACGGATCAAGGTTCACCAGTCTTGATTCACTTTAGAATACACTGAAACTTTCTCTTAAATAAAATTTCTAAACACGGATGCAAAAAAATTCAGAACTTTTGCTAAAAAAACAAGGTCTTAGAAGACAATAGAAAATTCTCAAATCACTAAAAAACTGAAATTGATTTTGTATGAGATTAAATAAAATGAAAATATGTAATGTTTCATCCTATTTAATTTGTTGACGTATTCATAACTCCTTGTTGGGCTCAGCCAAGTTGCTCAGGAAGTTTTTTTAAGTGTATTCAAGCGCATGAATTTTAAAGCAGCTTCAAAGGGAGTAAGGACGTTGCGACGTAAGTGGATGTTGGCATCATGTTGGTGTTGGATAGTTGGATGAGTTTGCGAGTTGGCCCCGTGCTTTATTAATTTAAATCTGGTGACCTTGCTGCTTATATGCTATACAATACAAAGCTTACTCATAATTCACACGTATGAGTTGTATCCCACATACTTTCTGAAAGTGTATGTTTTGTTCATGGCGGGTTTCTTTTGGAATTGATTAAGACTATGCATTCTAATTTCCAATAATCCAAAACTAATTAAGGACTATAATTATTTGCTTTACGCGTGTGCAAATGTGTGTCAGTGGGGTCTCTGTTTTTTGCATGTCAGGCTGGGCTGACGTACTTGAATTCTAGCAAATCATTGTGTACATTTTGCATAAGTTAAGATTTATGATTAATTATTTATTTTTAACTTTTAGTGATCATCGTGATGTCATACTTTTTAACATCGTGTTGTCAAATATACTAAACTAATCTAAGGTTATTGTGTTTTCTTAGTTAGCAAAGCAATGCAGAGTCTATGTGACCAGCATTAACTTCTGTCAGTAAAATTTTTGTTTGGATAGTTTAAAAACTAAATAGTTTCATAGTTTCAGTGTTGTTGTTTCTGTGCCTTAATGAAGTATGATTTTGAATACAAAGGAATCAGCAACGGAGGATATAGAGGTATTGCGATTAGCCGTGGAGGTAGCTACACAAAAGGTTGCATCGCTTTCAAATCAAGGAGAAGTGGAAAATGCTCTCGCACCGATAATGGTATGTGTAATTACAATGTCTAAATATTAAATATGAATTTACGGATGTCTTGGTCATCCGATGCATTTAGCAACATCCTATATTTTTAGTGTAATTATTGTTACATATAAAAAACAGTGATCAAAAACTCCACCGACCTTTGCACTATTTTTCAAATCAGTTTAATTATTTAAGAAATATTTGTAAAAGTTATGTTACCTTCGCAGGATATGATCGGTGGTCTCAAAGATTTAACTGGCGTTTCATCATCACTTAAAGAGATTATGTCTGACTTGCCACCAGATGACATAGAAGTAAGCCAGTTGGCTTTGGACCTAAAAGACATTTCTTCAAGATTGCTTTTGCTTTTGGCACAAACTGAAAAGCTCAAGAAAGACTGCAAGGTAAAGAAAATCGCCAAGTTATCAGTCGCCTACTAACTACTCTGTAACTTGTCTGCTTTTGTTTATGTTATATGGGCAGGCCTTGAAATACTTTCACACTGGTGATGCTACTGATTTCCTAACAGTAATTTGTTCTTGCACTGTTAAATTAGAGGCATTTAATTTGTATTCTGCACTATCTGCACGTGCACATGCATCCTGCATCCAGCCCTTTGTATTTTATCTTTAGCACCATCATTTTTACATGCTTAGGATGCATGGGATGCATTTACACTTCTTTTCCCATTCATTTATTTTGGTGAGGCTCCTATGTTGTTGCTCAGTTACAGGAGCAAATGTAGTATTCCGCTGTGTTTTTTTTTTGCGTTTTGATCAGGAAAGTTAATCAAGTTTATTAGTTTATTTATGCGAAATGAACACGAACGACCTTTACTATTTTTTCGTAGATTCGCCTCGAAGGTCTGCTTGCAAGTGACCAGCGAGTATCTCTAGTTCATGAGGGGCTTTCAACAGTGAAATCAGGTACGTTGATTCTTTGTTTTTTTTTCAGTTTGCTTTAGCACCTTTTGGAATGAAATTACTAGATTCGATTTTTGGCACTACTGTTCAAAAAGCACTACAAAAAACTTATTATATAGGGGAGAGTAGAGTTGCACATTCACGATTGTATGGCTCGCCTGAAGATGGAGATAATATGGAAATGAAAAATGCTAAATTAAAAGACGCAACAATGACGGACGCCAAGATTAAAAATGTAAAAATGAAGAATGTAACAATGGAGGGCGTAAAAATGAAGGAATTAACTATTGAAGTCACTCCTGATTCCGAAAGCGTCGTTGGAGCCACTGCACTCACTGTAGATCAACAAATACGTAGTCAAAGTCCAACATCAGATTCTAGGATCATACATCATCAAATTCAAGTCGACAGTCCAAACTCTACAAACAGTGGAGAAAGAGTAGCGCATACCATTGACTTGGCTACTATAGCGGTACCTTCGCAACAAATTGAGCAGATTGAACTCTCACCCACTGGAGAGCGAGTGTTGACCCGCGTTGAACGAAGTGTGCTTCTGAGTCAAAAACGTGAAGTTTCTACGATGCAATCTTTTCACAGTCAACACATCGTGGATGGACAACCTGTGGATTCCAAGGCCTACATCAATGCTTCTAGTTATGAAGGTCAATTGAATTCCACTCTACAGGACGATGGCAAGGGTGGACCCAAGTTGGATTCTGAGGAGTGCTATAAATATCGATCTATGGAAGGGGAACCAGGGAATTTGTCAGTTCATGAAGTGTCTTCCATGCCATCAAATCGTCCAGTTACTCCAGAAATGGTGGGAGATATAATTGGTCAGCTTGACATTCCTGAATGCGTTACATCAGAAAATGTGACTCTGATGACGTTGCCGTCTCAAGATATGTCTCTTATTAAAGAAAGAGATGGAGACGATTTAACAATTCGTGTTAGGCAAGTCACAAAGCAGGTGACCAGACGCGTGATCCGAAAACGAAGGAAAATCATCAGGAGAGTAACAGTTATCGATGGTAAAGAGACAGTAACTGAAGACGTTATTGACGAACCTGATGAAGTGGACGAGAGAACATCGGAAATGACTAGTGGTCCTTTAATCGACGTAACAGCATCTCCATCAGGCATGTTTGTTTCTCAATTGCCTGCTAGACCCACGAGCCCTGGTGTTGTCATTTCAGAGTTATCGGATGAACAAGATGTTCTGCGATGTAGTCCCGAGCCTTGGTTTGCTAGAAAAGAAGCAGAAATACATAGTCCAAACAAAACAGGACCAACTGTTGAAATCCCACGGTCACCTGAGCCTAACGACCTCCTCGCTATTCATGAAGACGACGAACCAAAAGAGACAAGTGTGCATTCTGATGTTAATATGACTGTGCATGAAATGAGGGCTCCAACACCCCCACCCAGACACAGTAAAACTACGTCGTCGGTAGCATCAAGTAGAGAAAGTTATTCAAGCTCTTCAGGTACTTTTTTTGATGATAAAATAACTACAGATTCAGAAAGTAAGCAAATTGATGGAATTGAAAAACCATTCCTTCCCTCAGGGATTACAAAAACAGCACAAGCTGCTCTATTAGCTGAGCTAAAGAGCCAAGATAAATTCATCCAGGAAGAAAGACAACGACTAGTTGAGAAAGAAGAACTCGAACTTTTGCCAAGTTTCCCATCCATTTCAGAAGGGAAAATTTCCAGCGATGATATCCCACAATTTCATTCTACTGAAGCTAAAAATATTTCAGGTCACCCACTAAAAAACCAAGGATTTCAAGCGAAACCTTTGACAGCCGAAAGAAAAAACAAGCGTGAATTTGAAACATTAGGCAGCAGTAGCAAGGATGACTCTATGAAACATAAAGTATCACCGGAGAAAGAAATCAAGACGCTCCCACCACCAGTTCCTCAAAGAAATTCACTCTTAGAAAACCCACCTTTAGAAGCCTGTGATGTAAACCTTGTTTTATCGCCTGCTGACTCATCTGGAAAATATCTTGGCCTTACTGAAGTAAAAGACCAGGCTGTAGAAAACGAGTCTGTTTTGCTTAACGTTAATATAGCTAAAAGGGTGGTCAAACGAAGTTTAACACAACAAGAGATACCTGCAGATGTGCATAGAATATCGAAACTTACTTCATCTGAAACAAAACATGAATTGGGATCGAAAAAAAGGAAAAACAAGGGTAAGAATCAAAATTATTCTGAAGGAAACAATGAAAAATATGCTGAAGAGGAATCCACTATTACGAAATTGACTGAAGAGCTGGGACAAAATATTAAAAAAAACAAAGAACTTGCCAAAAAGAAGGAAACTAAAGAAGAAGCTGAGAAGAAAGAAGCAGATGAGTTAGCCGAGAAGAAAGAGGCTGAGGAGTTACCTAAAACGAAAGAGGCTGAGGAGTTTCCTAAGAAGAAAGAGGATGAGGAGTTACCAAAGAAGAAAGAGGCTGAGAAGTTACCCAAGAAGAAAAAGGTTGAGGAGTTACCCAAGAAGAAAGAGGCAGAAGAGTTAAGGAAGATGAAAGAGGCTGAGGAGTTAGTCAAGAAGAAAGTGGAAGAAG
>Ga0210040_10005528_pt1 | contig 16065 bp, 6 predicted proteins | sample CryGeyCG12114_NA_FD_185462 | JGI IMG/M metagenome (GOLD analysis project Ga0210040, IMG submission 185462) | Groundwater microbial communities from aquifer - Crystal Geyser CG19_WC_8/21/14_NA (SPAdes) (version 2) | ecosystem: Environmental > Aquatic > Deep subsurface > Groundwater | place: USA... | reverse complement strand
GCATTGATTGTAGACATTCCACAGTTTAATAGACCATAGATTAGAGAATTCTGTACAACATATGTAAATTTAAAAAAAATCGTTAGGGCGGAATGTACTTTCAAACGTAATCCAAAAAAAGTTGAAATTTTTTTTTCCTGCCAACTTTGAACGCTTCTGTATGTTGAAGGATTAGTTGGTGGTTCAAACAAATAGATTAGGTAGAAAGGACAGACAATTCCAAGCAATTGTAAAACAGAATATTTTTATTTGAGCAAATAATAAACCAATGGGAGCGTCCCAAAAAATAGTTAGTAAATTGGAAAAAAAATTCCTTAAAAAAAGTTCCCATAGTTACTAAGGACGAAACATGATGTTTCCCTTAATAAGTTCCTAACTAAGACGAATTTCAAAAAAGTGGCTCGTTATTTTGTGGACACGAGCCATATTTATTAATAACTTTTTGAATGGAAGCTCTAGCTTCAAAACTGAATGAGGAGATAGAGTTTGAAGGTTTGGTCAAGAGAGGTAACTCTATACTATGAAATGATTTTTCCAGCGAAAATCATTTGGAAAGGTGAGATACTCTCACGCTCGCCCATCCATAGAAAAAATGTTCATGCGTAGAAATCTTTTGTTGGTCCAATCTTGTTTGAAAGGTCTCAAGTATTAAAGTACAAAATCTCATATTGATGGACCCTGTAATGTACAAAATAGTCACGATTTTATAATTAACAACAAAGGGGTGCTACACATGTTCGCTTCAGCATTTTTGCATACCCTTTAAATAAAAAATTATAAATTGATCGACCTACTAATGCATGAGTTATTAATGATTGCAATTTTCATTCCTTCCCACGGGTAAAAGGACAACCCACCTCCCACGGGTGAAAAACGTCAAATTATGTTAGGTACAATATATTATTAGGTAATTATTTTATGTTAGGTACTTTATCAAAATACTTTTAGATGTATCAAATTTCATCAAAGTACCTCGCTTCGCCTGCAACTTTACTGTTGTGATAATCCCATTTTTTTATTCTAAACTAATCAGCTTTTGATGAAACTAATTTGTAAATTACGACGTAGCGTAAAACTATTATGAAACATATGAGTGCGTATCTGCTCGGCTTTAAGTGAAATTAATCAGTCAACTGAAGGTTTCATTGTTTAAATAGTTTAGTTAACGTATGAAAGTAAAGAGCTCCATGCTAATCAAAATGACAGTATCAATTTAACAAAGTATTTTCCCAATGTGTGTCCACACGGTTGGCTTTTATGGCCTTAATTTACTAACTAGGTGATGGGTTTTCTTTGCAAACAAATGGCAGCAAGAACTAATGTGTCGTTCAAATGTCACGTATTTTTGGCACAACTCAACGGTCAACGGTTGCTCTCACCAGTAAATTAAGTCTACACATTTGGCAGGTATAATTTCCCAGAATCGTGCTAGAACTGCAAATTGCAAAAGATACATCACGATTCACGGGTCGTTTGCTACAAAATACAAGCAGTGACATAACACATATAAAAATTCGTTACAATTCTTCTGTCGATCCAATCGTCCCATAAGATGGCTTAAAAAATAACACAAAATAATGGATTCTTGAAATCTATTGGCATAACAAATTGCTATCCAACGCCATATTATTCAATGAAAAAATCTTATCCATAATATGGCGCAATCTGAGAATATCTACAGAAAAACGTCTACTCAAAAAAATATATGCATGCACATTGCCTACAAAAAAAAGTTGCATGCAAAATTGTCTTCATCAAAATTATGTCTACAAAGTAATATTTTTTGTTTGACAATATCCAATAGATGCAAATATTTATAAACTAAAAATGTCAATAAAAACAATAAGAGTACACCCAAAGTAATGGTCTGTCGTAGATTTCTACGCGCGTACTTTTCCCAGCCAATCAGAGCTCACGACCTATACTAATTTGATTATCTCGGAGAAGTACTGGCGTAGAAATCTACGCGGCATCGGATGTACCCCTTAATGTATTGTTTCATTCGAACCGAGAATTACGACGGGTCAAAGCTACACCCGATATGTATAGATCTGCCCACCTAAAGGATATCTAATCTGCCCGAGGTTGTGTGGGGGAGTAGAAGAGACTTTTCGAGCACAGCACCGAAAGCTGGATAATGAAAGACCTTGCATTCGGAATTAACCGAAAGCAATTTTTAACGCACCTTTTAAGTTTCCTCCAAATGAGGCGTTGTGTAAGGTAAATGTATTGTCAGCGTCCTCCTACGATTTGTTTGAGTGACTTTTTCAAAACAGGTAATATGTTGGAGATAAATATCATCCTATCCATTGGATTGGAGATAAGAACAATGGTTTGAATCTCAGGTGTAAAGGATTTTTTTCTTTTGTATGAAAGTATGTACTAATGTAGAATGTAGAAGAATGTAATGTAGTATTGCAGTAGTGCTACCGTAGACATAATGGTATTAGACAAATTCAACTTCAGTCATATTTTTTTGTAAAAAACATTTTTTGATTGGCAAAATTTATGAAGACAAAAATCTATCCATATAGTTCAAGATAGATAGTAAATCCCTAAGCAAAGATAATCTGAAAAAACATTTTATCTATCTAAGAGCAGCCTAGCTATTCACGTCATTCAACGCTTCCATCTAAAATACAATAACTTACATTGGAATGCAACGTTTCATCATGCTTTCACTTCCACAAGTTTTTTTCTCAAAACTGTTTAAACTGACAACAAAATTGTTCATAAAGTGGCACAGACAGAAATAAGGTATGGCTAACATCAATATGCTTCTGACTGACTGGGTGTACATTACGGAAATGGAACAAAAGTGAGAAAGCCATAGTATTATGATGAAAATATTTGAAAAGGATAAGACATGCTTTCCCCATAACGCACAGCAGCTTTGTGGCCCAAGTAGCAGAACACGTATGTAAGCCATTGTAACATACCATGAATGACAATTTGTCATATGATGAAGAAACGAGAAGTGGATTTCCACTCTATCAACAGAAAAGAGAATCCATTTTGGCAAAGGTGCATAAAAACATGCTCACTTCACTTGCACATGTGTAGTATATACTTGTACTGTGGCTGCCACTGACATAATGACCAATAGGTCTCAAAACGAGGAGAAAGTCAACCCAAGTTGTGGTATCTCTGTTTACCCAGGTGGCAAGTCAGAAATAAAAAAAAACCCAAGTAAATTCAATAAAACAATCAATCAGATTAAGAATATAATATTGCCAGTAAAAAAGCCCGTTCTACAGTCAGTTCAAAATCAAATGGATTTGTCACGATAGAAAATAATTTGAATGCCAGCCGCATTTATCCGTGTAACCGGGTTAGGTTAGGTCAAAATAGTATATTTACCCTACCTTAAAAGCCTGTCGACGGAATGTCTTTTCTTAAACATACTCAGGGGCGCAGTTTAAAATGAGCTTTTAAATTCGTCGCAATTCAAGGCAGAACTGTTGACAATATTTGGTATTGAAAATCTAAGCTGAACAAGATTTTAAAGAAAAAAGTAAATGTCGAATAGACTCGTAAGTAACGCCTAGCTAAATGCTTAGAATTTAAATAATTATCAAATTAGAGGTAAAAAATGTTAAACAAAAATTGATAACCTTACACCCTGATAGTTTTGAGTCTATAAGTTGTAATTTTTACATTCAAAACTTTTAAAAAACATAACAAAAAAAAATAATCTTATATTGAATCTTCTTGCTGATTTTAATTTGCTTTCAATAAAATTCATTGGTTTAAGTAAGAGCTGAACAATGTTAAATGTGAGCTAAACAATGCTAATAAACAATGTTAAATGTGAGCTGAACAATGTTAAATGCAAGCTGAACAACGTTAAATGTGAGCTGAACAATGTTAAATGCAAGCTGAACAATGTTAAATGTGAGCTGAACAATGTTAAATGCAAGCTGAACAATGTTAAATGTGAGCTGAACAATGTTAAATGCAAGCTGAACAATGTTAAATGTGAGCTGAACAATGTTAAATGCAAGCTGAACAATGTTAAATGTGAGCTGAACAATGTTAAATGCAAGCTGAACAATGTTAAATGTAAGCTAAACAATGTTAAATGCAAGCTGAACAATGTTAAATGTGAGCTGAACAATGTTAAATGCAAGCTGAACAATGTTAAATGTGAGCTGAACAATGTTAAATGTGAGCTGAAAAATTTTAAATGTAAGCTTAACAATGTTAAATGTAAGCTAAACAATGCTAAATGTGAGCTGAGCAATGTTAAATGAGAGCTGAAATGTATTCAGTTCCAGATGGACAACGGCAATTAAGAAACAAATAGTGAAAAAAAATGCATGTTACATTGTATATCTCGGCTTAATCAATTATATAAGGTGATATTGGAAAAAATAAATAATCGCGAGATTGCATGCTAGTCATGTTATAAAATGTGTTGAATACACGTGAAAGTGTTTTTGATGGATGATTCAAGTATGATGAAATTGATAGCTACTCACTCCTTTGGAGTAGACTATATAATTTTAATGCTCAAGTATTTGGATGAGCTTCAAACAAACACGAGTTAAGAGCAGGAATCATTGATTTCCCCAAGGAACTCCATTCAATCCTGCCTGTCATTTGAAAACACTTTGAATTCAAAATGAAATTCAATTTGTACGCCAAAGTGTTTCATATAGGAACTTAAGGGTTAATCCATTAGTCCTTGGTAAATGCACTTGACCCATTCGTTTCAATTCACAGTGAAGGGGAACTACCCGTGACTACGCAAATACAAATCCATTTTTTGTTTACAGTGCTTTTTGATTAGTTTCAAAAGTATAGGCGACACTAAAACTACACATGTCCTTCCTGAAACCCTCCATTTTTATGGAATTACAGAAGATAATGTCATGCAGCTCTGCAGCTGTGCTTTTACTGCTACCATATACCTTCAGCCACATTTTCTTATAAAGAAAATTTAATATTTAAGTTTATAGTAAAACTAGAAGTTACTATAAGGGATAAAACAACATAGTAGTACTACAGTAGTACAACTTTCACTTTTGCATAGAGGTTAAGGGAAAAGGATAGGTCTGCAAGTGTGCGCTTATAGAAAACATGAAAAACCAACTCGCTGCATGTCAGTTTGGCTTCAAACACATGTCAAATAAGACTATGGTGCTTTATTTAGTTCAACAAATATTGCTTGCGTTATTAGTAACGTGCGCAGCTTTCATAATAATGATGCAAATGATGTAGGACACTTTCATCTGCCAATTTTGCAAAGTTTAACTTATGAATTCAGGAGCAATTATGTATGTTGATGGATAGTACTTTTTGCATGCTTTAAGGTTTCAAGTTTGAGTTAAAGATGGGTCAATAAATTGAGCTCAGGATATTTTTAACCTTGAAATTTTTAATTTTTTTGGGAGGGAGTAGTTTTGTTATTCATGGTGATTTGATTTTGTTGTTGTAGAGAACAAAAAATGTTGCGTGTAAAACGGCAATAAAGATCCAAGGAAAATGTTTTCAATCGAACAAAAGAAGAAAACAATGGTGCATATCATGCAAAATGTGAGAAGAAAATGGAAAGTGGAATTTCTTGTGTTGGAAAGTGCAGCCCCACAATCAATAATACGTACAGTTTTATGCATGTGTAGCATTGAAAAAATAGTTTTGCAGTTGCTACAGACACTCACACTGACTGTGTAATAAGAGTAATTTGAGAAGCAGAAAAAATGGATCAATTTAAACTTATAGAGATACAGTAAAAATTATGGCAAGCAACACACACTCCTACTAACAAAAGCAATACAAATAAAGTTCAACCAATCAACTAATGGATTGATTAAAAAAATTTAAAAGCCAGAACTTTCTATACTTTTTTTTAATTTATAGTAACCTAAGGCTACACACTGATGATAGAAAATTCCATGAAGCTATATAATGTGATCAAGTTTTCAATGTAACCAGTTGACCACAATTTCCCATCGCATCGACATAACACATTTCCAAAATTGAAACCAAAAATCTCTCAAAATGTACTCATCACTCTGAAAAATATTGTCTGAAGATTTTCTGGGAACTAAGCATCTTGAAATCTTTATTAATTATTCACCTGCTTTCCTGCTCCAACCATTTGCTTGCTTCAAAGCATGCAATGAGTAAAGCAACGCATGAAGAGAATAAAATCAAAAGTCAACATCAGTTGCCTTGTTTTTTAGTTCATCATCATGCGTTTCTACAAAAAGAATGACACATAAGCTCTAATAAATTTCCCTGTAGTACATTTCATACAGAGGACAATGTGTTCACATTATTTAATTTGTTCCGTGCCGCACGGAAGTTGTAATGAATATTTACGGTCCCAAGTTTCTTGAAGAAATGTTTCCAGTGGGCCATTCACGGCTTTTAGTACAACCCGAGTTTACGGAAACGCACATTCATGTCATGCAATGCATACTTTCATTAGCTAGTCACACTCACTCAGTTAGTCAGTGATAAGAGGCCAAGAAATTAATAAAATACAGCATTCACTACGTAAAACAAGAAGTTGCAAACAAGTTATATAGTATTTACTGTGACGGATGGTTAACTTCGCAAGTTTGTCTGCCGATATGCAGAGCGTAGAAATATTGCTCAGGTTTAGCATCACAGGCACTGGATTTGCAGTTGGATAGGTAAAGGTGGTTTTACACCAGAAGAAAATTAGCACTAGCAGAATTCTGCTAGCTTTTAAACTTCTTGGTGTTTTTAATGCCGCTTTTTGAAAAGTTGGATTCACACCAGAGACAAGCTAACATAAGTATGTCTGCTATATAGTTCATGCGAGTAAAAACATAGAATTTTGATATGCAATTTTCACTACTGACAAAAATGCGCTTCCAGTCCATCAAAAACAGAATTATGGCTCATTAAGTGCGCGTAAAAAGCAAAGCACATGGAATGTTTTATAAAAACACCACAGAGAGAGCTCTCTTTGTCTTTCCGCTCTATAATCATAAATAATTTCCAGCGACGAATACAGATTCAACCAATTAATTTAAGGATTCTTGCAAAAGTTTTCAAAGTTACAAATTTACTCACTCCACAGCAAAATCTCACTCAGTTAGGCTGACAGGTTGGGAAAGAAATCTACTTTTTTTTGCATGAAAAAACAAGTAAAATTTTGCTAGTTTCTCTCTGATGTGAATTTAGCTGGAGTGGGCTCATTCTTTTGGAGGATGCAAATTCTACTATACAGCACTGTGCAACTACGGTAGTCGGTTTTAAAAAAACCGCTTGCGGTGTTCAAGGTTTTTAGAGCCCTGAAGAAGGGCAGATTGTAGTACATATAGTATTTATTCATGCCCACCAATTTAGCTGCCCCGCGGTTGGTTTTGTCTGACACTTCATAATACTACGCTACTTACAATGTACAGGGCTAAAAATTGAGAACAAAACACGCATTTTACTTTCTCAAGGATTAGGATTTCTTTATTTCAAAGACAAAAGTGTCCATCATACCATGGAGAGAAAGACCAGGTTTTATACTTTCCTTCCTAGGTGAATTGCAAAAGTTTTGTCTAGTTTCGAATGTTTGTTTTTTCTCATTTGTACCACACTGTATTTTCAGAACTAGTTCATGTCTCAAAAAGTCTTTTTTACACGCAGAACACACTCAGACAGAGATAGAAAATTTTAGTTATCTATACCTACCTCTGTGGGAACTGATTATTCTGCACTCAATGTCCCCTGGAGAATTAAGTGCTGTGCTTACACACAGTGATATAGTTACAGTGAAACTGAACGACAAAGTACACATGCCTTATTTTAAAGGTGGCTGAAAACTTTCACTGTACCACGTCCGCCCGCAAAAATTTGAGCTGACTAGTTCACAAACATTGTGATTTGGTATGGAAGCCTTGGTACAAAAAAAAACACTACAAATGTCTTCTCGTGATCAGAACTTTGAGAAAAAAATACAAAATGAAAAAATGCACTTTGTGTCTGCTTGTTTATCTTTAAATTTAGTAAATACTCATAAATAATAGTGGTAGCTTTGTAAACATGAGAATTTTTTAAGCAAATGAATCTTTTTTGAGTTCCACAAATTTATACGGTAGACATGAAAAAATTAAGTCACGGAAGCACTGATGCACGCTACACTGGCTGATTAGTGTAATACTTATAGTTAGTATGGCACCGTGTTCCCTAATTTCCCATGTTTTGAAAACATAATTTTCAGCCGACTTAGTTAGTTAGCAGAGCTCACAATGACTAAAAAATACAACCCTTTACAAAACATTCTTTGAAGTGAACAAAGAATCCCTGCTTTCAATTTTCGTTATATTTACACACCCAACATTTACTGATCGATTGAAAAGAAAATTGTACAGCTGTGGAGGCACAAGGATTTAATTTTTTAATCGTATTTTTATGTAACTACTTAGCTGGTCCAAAACAGCTGCCAGAGTGCGCTACTAAATAGTAGCAGAATTAAATAAATTAGACTACACAACATAGTAATAAAATATGGAGAGGAATGCAAATCACAAAATAAATTTATATTGCAATGTCTCGATGTACAATGTCATTTCTGCTACTCTAAAATTCCAAATACTGTTGTATTTGAGTTGATAGACAGCTTCCCATTATACTTATATACAATGCACAAAACTTGTCACAAAAACAAATTTTGGACCACAAACATTGTCAAATTGAGTGATTCTCAATCACATGGAATTTCCCTTGTCTGTAAAAGAAAATTTTTTGTGTAGGATGAAATTATGTTATCTTATGTAATTCTCTGCATGAGATTAACAGTCAATGTGTTTAGTGTATAGACTCTGGTTCAAAAATCTTTTTAGCACATAACATATTACGCACTATGTAAGGTTTCTTCACGTAATTGATGAAAACTTTTATCATGTTTGGTTTGCTGATTCACCTTGTAGTAAATCGTAATAAAAAAGTGGTGGAAAAAAAATTATTTTTATACGATTGTGTTTTTGATGTTGATAGATTTTTTGGCACTTTTTGGTATTCCAATTAGGGAAAGTTGTGTTTTTGACTGCCCACTATGATTTGCATCATACGTTTTCAATCAAATCAAACCTATATGAAAAATGTACAAACTATTATGCGGAATTAAATTGGGATGAAAATTGTCTGTATGTAAGTATTGATAATAAATATAATCGTATTTTAGTACGTTATAAAAACTTAAGCGTGCATATTGGCACTTATTTTTCTACGTTGTTTTGTTCGCTCGGTTTAGCACTCTGAACTTTATTGGATTTGTAGTATAAAACTCTGTTTATAAATATAGTTCCTTAGTAATTCAATTGCTCATTCATAGAACGAATAGGTCCCCTAAAGTTAGTAAACTAAGTTATCAAGTTTTTAGGAACTGACAACACACATCAAAAATGCATAATTTGTTTTGCGAGCTCAAAACTTTAAATCTGCTACTATAGTATTGAGGCTGTCAACCATTTTAAAGTCAATTGGCTCCAAATGGTAAGAGAAAAAGTTTTAACCAACCAAGGTTAAAAAACTTTTCACAAGTTAAGCTCAAAAAAGTTTAGTTTTGCTGACTATAGGGTTTGGTATATTTTTTGCATCAAACCAACAGATTTATCATGTGCATTCGTATTGACAGGTTGAGGTTTTTGAATAGCTGGTGCGTGTCCAAAAGTTGACATCATGAGTTCATCACTGATGGAGAAACGAGAGTCCTTACTTATTAATATAAGCTTTGCTGCCCGAGTGAATTTGCTAGTACCAGTAGATTTGTAAAAGCCGGATGTTTTTGAATAAAACAGCAAAAAATGTTTTAACTAAACATGAAAAGCGAACGGAAAAATTAATGCAATGAAAAATTCTGGAAACTAATGATTTAAACAACGAAATGCTATAAGATATATAGCAATAGCCTCGCTAAGCTTTTTAAAATAGACTTACAGAAAAAATTATAGATTTCAATTCTTTGCAGACATAAATAAGATTTTAAAGGCAAAAATTACATTTTAGACCGTAAAAAATTATTTTCAATCCTTTGATTCTGTTAGTCCTCAGATTCATAAATATTATTCGATTAAAACAGTCTGAATAGAAAAAAATCAAAGTAAAAACTTTTCTTATAACTAACGAAGCATGTCTAAAGAATTTCCTTGGATGAGAATTAAAGAACCTTGTACGCAGAGTAGGTGCAGTTAACTTTTTAACACGATTGTGAAAACTAGAAAACCAAAACACATATTTATTTCCCAAAGTTGCTACAAATGTTTTTAATTGTATTCTGTCTTTAGCAAAAACTTTCTTGGTTCATAAATCAAGCCTTGTTTTATATAATTGCTGGTAATTAAAAGTGCGATAATCCCACAATCGCCCGAAAATTTCCGACTCACTGTCGTATTGTATTAGTTAAAATGTATTCGTCCCCACCAATATCTGCCATAGCGTTTGATATAAGAGCTAAAAGCTCAATAAAATCCGTACTTTCTGGGACTCAAATAAGGAAATGGTATTCGATTCTCTATTGATTAAAATGGGCATAGAATACCTGCAGCTTTTGACCATGCTTGACCCTCTTTAAAAAGCATGAATATAGTTTTTGATTTACATCGATAAAAAAAGCATTAAGTAACGCATTTAGATCAACCAAAGTGTGCATTACATGCATTATGTGATTAGTAGTCTCCAATTCATAATAATCCAGACTAGGGAGGCAGTAAACTTTTGAGCAGCATTTTATTTTTATTGAAAAGTTACTCAAGCGTCATGCAAATATTTGTAAAAGCTTAAAATCTTAGAATTATAAACTCCGAATATATAAGTTTAAATTATCATCAGTATATTCAAAACCCCGCTATAATTATCTGTCGTACTATTACTTCGTCATAATCTCAATTAATAACCAAAAATTAAAAAACTATGTATTAATCCCTCCAATGTATTCTTACACATGATTCTTGAAAAACAGTGTTCATTAATTTAAATTTTAATGAGCTCCTATTACTTCCCCATTAACTATGAGAATGAAGAAACTAAAACGTAGTCCGTCAACTACTAATGGTTCCCAGCTTAATCAACATCTCGTTATGACAAGTTCTACTTACTTTGAATGAATGCATGAGCAAGTACATATAATATCTACTGCACTATTTTTGCTTCCATCAAGAAACTCTCTACTCTACTCAACCACTGTCTATCTATATAGCATCCGTGTGAACAAAACGATGTCCTTTATGAGATCATTCGTATGTACAAAAGCATTCCTCTACTAACCATACCATAGCCAAAGAGATTCGCGTAAAAAATGTCCTAGACTTGTATAATGTCAGTGTATGAATGTGCAAGGCTCTGCAAAAAACGAATAGATTCCGCTCCGGCTGAATTTCTGGAAAAAAAACCTTAATCAATCTGAAATGGAACCGGAACCCTCTTCTGCATAGAAAATGTAATGAGAATATGAACCTGGTTGGTTCGGTTTTTGAGTGAAGATGGAAACCTTACCGTACTTATTCTGTCCTGTATGCTAGCTAACTTACTAAGAATTCAAGCAAATTTTATAAATTCAACAGCTTCTTATCCTGTGTAATACTTGAAAGATCCTTTTTTGCACTAACTATTAGTAAGTTATAAATGATCAAAGTACTTTCACTTTGAACCGTTGCAAGGAGTGGATTAGGTTTGCTCGGGTTAAAGAGTCTGAACTAACCTTGTCGAACGCTAGTAACAACACTATACTGTGGTAGTACTACGAGTCGTTCAAAAAAATCCCTTTTTACACAGGCCACAGGACATACAAAACGTGCGTATAGTAATTTTTCCTTTCACTTGACAACTCACTAGTCAGAGAGTTCAATTCTAAACTCGCAGGCTTCCCATCTTTCCTTATGTGTTTTCATTTCAAATTTTCCTGACTTGCTTTGAGATTGGTAAACACGAATAACAACATGGAGGAACTGAGGAGATATTTACAGTCTGTCTGTTCAGGCTGTAAGTATAATTTAGCAATTTTTCACAATTTGCTTTCACTGTAACAGAAACAATGCTTGTGTTGGTTGTATTTGTATTTCCAAAAGGTATAGCACTGTAAGTTATAATTAACTACTAGAAGGGTAAGTTTATATGCTGCATAAACGTTTTAATTTGATGAGACAGGCTGTTTTGTGAAAATAGTATTTTAGTTTGTACTTAGAAACTGAGCGTATAAGTCGAGTAGAGTGACATTATCATCTTTGCACTCACTTTATTGTTCTCATTTCATTGCACTGAGTGAGTTAACTTACGATTTCAAATGGTTGGGCTTATCGTTCCTGCCACAAAGCGTTGCATCCATTTTAGTTGTATCCATTACGATTACACAGGGTACGTATGAATTTTATATCAATGTGGTTTATATTGTATTTAGTTGCCTGTTTGAGTTTATAGTAGTCTAGTTTGTAATTTTCCTGCACAATCATCCAAAAAATGAAAGGGTTGAAGAGACAAAATTTTGACAGTTGGTTCGGACTATTCTAACCGTGAAATCCTTGATATCTTGAAAGGAGATGTTTGTAACATAAAAATGATAAATTTGTCAAATTCTACATTTCATTCTATATATAAAGCCACTAAATTTGCCGTTGAACTGGGATGATAGATGTATGAAGTAGTTAATTCAATGATAATAGATACAAACTCAATTAAAATCGTCTTCAGCATTTCAATTAAAATCATATAACAAGTAAAAATAAGGAAATCATCTCTGTTAATACAGCAAAGTTGTATGCAATAGTAAAATTGTTAAAAACGATATGAGCACAATCATCTGAGCATTTGCAATGATCTTGGTGCAATAAAATGAGAGCAACAATAATGTAGCTTTTCTTTAAATTATAGATAACTTAATTACCAAGCTCAATGGAACCCACTGTTTGGGCCATTTTGAATACGTCAATCTCAATAAAGGGTACATTAGTAAAATATTTGGAACTAAAGAAGTTAAGTAGTCTCCAGTCTAGCTAGATAAACAAGTAGATTTAACCGGTTTGTCTCATTTGCACTTTAAAGGTTGCCTAGTTGGAAATGTTTGTAGGATTTTGTCAAGTGTTATGTAAAGTTATGTAGCGTTATTCATTTCGTTTCCTTGATATGGTTCTGATTATCTCGTTAGCTGCTACTGACTATCTAACTGACTGAAAGCTGAAATTGATAAGATGGCAAAATAATTGGCTTACGTGTGAACTTTTAGCTTAGTTAGTTAGCATTCGAAATTCGCAATGAAAGTATCAATTCTGCATAAATAGGATACGGGTGCGTCAGTTGGGATTCTTATCACAGATTTATCTAGCAAAACCAGTATTGATTGAATTACACAGAAAGCAATGGTAAGAGTCTATTTTTTTGTTATACATAAATGGAAGCCTTTAATTAAAAGTCATCAAAGATATTTATTTGACTCTTTCAATGCATAGAGCAGTTTGGTTGAAGCTCAAAGCTATACGACTTGCTTTTATTTTTCCTGCGTTAAAATGCATTGTATAATGCTCTTTGAACTTCCCAGACCCGTAGAATATATTTGAAGTTCTAATTTTAATGAGCGCACAAAAAATATCCTTTTTATAATTTTGGCTCCCTTTTTACAATATTGAAAGTGTGTGTAACAAATGTTCTCTTGTCATCATTATTCCACCCAAGCATCATTATATACTGTTCCATTTTTCTTACACGAAACAAGAGAATATAATGCTACTGGGGAGAATGTGAAACCCACCAATCCATGTTACTGCAGCATTAACGTTGACTTTTTGCCCTATCGTATTTACTTTCACTTTATTGAGTCTTGCATTTGGTTGTTTGCTAAAAGCATAAGGTTTGAATTTTTATTTGAGAGAAAATTTTCTAAACAAAACATGTATATATTCACATTATGTTCAGCAAATATATCATATGCCTATTACATGGATTAAACACACAATTCCTCACTTAAAATGATGAATGGTGTACATAGAAGTACAAGGGATCAATACTACACAGAATTGTAGTCTCATGAATGATTAGGATGGAGTCAACTGTAACTACCCACTCGTAAAATCCGTATGGCTCACTGACTACGATATAGGAATCATCATATTATCTAAGTACATGGCCTCACATGGAATACTAACTACCAGCCATTACTATGATTTGGTTCCATGCTATTACAACGATTGAGTCAATCGAATGTTCATGTGGTAGTGGTATATTTACGGTGATAAATTGCTACCGTGCTCATGCCAGTCCATTATGTAGGATGGAGACAACGATTTTGTCATGTATAATCGCATGTACTTTTTTACATGGTGCGGGCCCAAACAAAATATTATGTGAATAAGATAGGCAATGCAATCACTTTGTAAAATTAACTTTCTCTAAGGAAAATGCATTGACAAATACATATAGTTGGAAAAAACAAACATGGCATGAAAGTGTTTATAAAAAAGGTTGAAAAATGAATAAGAATTAAAGCTCATTCTGTTTCAATACGAAAACTATAGCTAACTATGAATCGCAGAGCATACAAGTAAATATAACTTTGTCCAAAAGTCTTAAAACTTGCAATCTAACACTAACAGCTCAAAACAAATAGTTATTGAAACTAGTGTTTATGATTGGTCTTGATCCACAAGTACAACAAAACTTTTTCAATCATCCCTTGTGAACTATAACGAGTGAAAACTTGAACTTTATTTAAATTTAAGCTGCGCATTCAAATTATACAATCTTTAATACCTAGTCAACTCCATAATCCTACCAACTTCACACAGACATTGAATAATCCAAACAAAAACCAACCAAACCTATGTTAAAACAGAAGGAGAAACTATCCCCTTACCTGAAAAAAGAAAAGGTTGTTCAGTTTTCACAAAATTCCTTGAATTCTTTTTACTTGGTCTTCTTTTTGTTTGCAATCTTCTTTTTCTCTTCAGATCATTTGAACTTTTGCACTCATTTCCTCCTTTGACACCTATTGAACCGAGTTGTTCCTTTGTCTATTACACACTACTGTCATTTCACTCGACTGAGAAACTCTTGACGACTTTTCCAATTTTCCACATACCTACGTATCTACTAAACCATGTGTTAATCAGAATTAGTTTGAAGCTAACTAACTAACAGTATTTGGGAGCGGAAGATTTAGTTCTCAATAATTTAATCACATCACTTTCGCTGGATAAAATCTTATGCATGTAATAAGGGGGAATGTTGTGGAGCAAGAACAACAGGGGTTTGACTGCATGGATTGACTTGGATAAGAAGGTGGTTTTGTTTTCTTGTACTCATGGAGTGAGTGACAGGCTAGAAATGGAGTGATGGTGGAGAAAGTTAGCTGGATGAGTACAATATGGGCAGACGTTTCTTCACACGCGCAAATTCTATGTGTATAGGGATTTGGTTAGGTGAAACTACTGGTGCAATTTGACAAACGAATCCATTCTCTAGATTCAGTGTGCAAGTAACTGACTACCTAGAGAAAAGGGATAGACAGCAGTGCGGTTTTTTGGTAAATGCCTCTCACTGTCCAAACTACTTTTTGTTACGCTGGCTAACGAGAGTTTTTTTGGGGCTGTTGGTGTGAATTTTGAAATATACAAGAAGATAAGATATTGATTTGGGGATATAGATTTGCAATCTGCTTTGGACAGGCAATTAAATGATGCAGGAGTGAGAAACTTAGTTACAGGTGAAAGTCACTTAAAAGTATTAGATTGCTTAGCTTTGCACGGTAGTTTGTTAGTTTATGTCAATGAAGTAGAGTTTTTGTTCAAAGCTAGGATTAGTTGTCGTTGTAGGTGGCAACAACTGCTAAGGTGAAAATAAACCTCAGCAAGAGGGTATTACGACGAAGCCGGGTTACAAGGAATTATTTATATTAATATTACAAAAAAACAGTAATAATAATTAGGGGTTTTTATCGTTTTTCGGTAATCGGTAGTCTCATCAGCTAGTCTTTCTCTGTTCACTAACTTGCAATCGCAAATTGAATCATCAATCAACATCATTTTGATTTTCGCGCCAACAATAATACTACTACAAGTTATTCCAGTAAACTGATCAGATGACCAAAAAATTACCCTAACATTTCAAATT
>Ga0210040_10005527_pt1 | contig 16068 bp, 13 predicted proteins | sample CryGeyCG12114_NA_FD_185462 | JGI IMG/M metagenome (GOLD analysis project Ga0210040, IMG submission 185462) | Groundwater microbial communities from aquifer - Crystal Geyser CG19_WC_8/21/14_NA (SPAdes) (version 2) | ecosystem: Environmental > Aquatic > Deep subsurface > Groundwater | place: USA... | reverse complement strand
AATTAGCCATTTTTTAAATTTTGTTATCACAGTAACCAGCAAAAGTTACCCGTGGCCAAATAACTTTTGAATTGAACAGCTCTATTTTAATTATGAAATTCCGTGCAGACACACACACACACACACACACACACACACACACACACACACACACACACACACGGAATAGCGTCGATTATGTTATGATGATAGCCAATAGTGACGCTTTCACTCATCGTCTCGTAGGATTTGTGACTATGGCTACTTACGAAATTGGATAAAATAGATTTTATCAAAATTTCGGAGTTTTCACCTGAAATCTGACCTTGTATCCATCCACGCAATTAACTAAAAAGTACATTTTCACCCCAAATGAAACACAAACAAATAGTCAAACTCATTAAGATTGGAATGGAATGGGATAAACTTTTGCAAGCCTCCATACAGCGCCCGATCAAAAGTTCTATAGCTTATCAATCCATCTCTATGCATCCAATTAGTAACAGCAATAAAACTATTACAAGACAAATAAAAGATTTTGTTACCAACTTATAGTTTTTACGCATGAACAGATGAAAGAGTCATAAACTTTGTGTCAATTCGTCAACATAGCCATTTTATGAAGCTTAAAAACTTCTGTAGACATTGCATGACTATAAAATTGACAGCTTACATGCATACCATGATTGTGTTTTCACTACACTTCCATAATAATTGACATCAGTTAGTACCTTGTACAAAAAAGAACGCCACCAAGAAGAAAACTTGTGTACCAAAATCCAACATTAAAATTTGTCAAATCTCTCTCAACTCACAATGTATGAAGAAATGGAAACCCTGGAGCTGAAAAATCGAGCTCTTCCACTAGTGTTCCACTCAGATCCCTGTGTAAACACAATAAAAACATATCAAAGTTACAATTCTAACCCCATTGTACAAAATATTCGGTGAGCAAAAAAAAAGCACAATTTATTCTATAATACCTTGGCACACACAACATAAAAAAGATTTGAATTACATTCTCTTCTCAAAGGACTATTCAATTATCATAATATTAGACCACGTACAAAAATAAGTAGCCAAAACTTTGTGTGCCCAAAAAGCACATAAAATAAAATTCCAAAAGTTGAAAGAGAAAAGTTGGCTGCTAAACTTTTCAACTCCCCCTTTTCGCGTATGTTATCCCAAAGATTTGATAAAACATCTTATTTCATGCTCAGTCGGTCACCACATGCTACAAGCGTACTTTTTATGCAACAAACAAATGGTTTCGTTTTTTGTATATTTTAAAGCTATTCGAGTTAAACTAACTTACAAGAATTCCACGTCACGTGGAATCATACGCAAGTTGGGGAGATGAAGGTTCTGACAAAATAGTTTCTCCGAAGCACACAGACAAGTGTCATCATGATTATGGTCCACGTATAATAACAGAGTGTTGTCCACATTGGACTCCTCCTTTTCCACAGCCTCCCTTTCAAGTTGTTGATCCCAGAGTTCATCACTTGTGAATTGTGTGGCTTTGGCTGTCTCTTCTTGCTCTTCTATTTGAGCCAGACTCGTCAATTTACTTGTGTCCGTGAAACGCAATAACTCTGTGTCTTCATCTGATTTCACACAAGGAAAATATTTAGAAGCAAATATTTTGCCTAACTAGGCAAATCGAATTGCATGATGGCTAACTAAGTGCAATGATTTTTACCATGTGTAAATAAGCTGTAGTGTGGAATTGGTAATAGTAGTGGTATATAATGTGTACGGCAAAAATTGTACCATTTCTATCTATACTGAGAAAAAAAGTTGTTCAAAAAAGTACAACACATGCTTAATATGCTCGCTTTTGGAACTAAAAGAGCACTGACTAATGCATGGAAATTTTTCTACTTCGTTATACAATGCGAGACAAATCGATTATTATTAACGCAACATTAGATGCAGATTTAATTACAGCATATTAAAATTTATTGGTTAAATTTAATTACAAAAAAAAGGTGACGTTAGGAGGCATAACTAGGTGATCTAGAAATTGAATATACAGCCTTCACCTGTCGCTCACGGGACAGATAGAAATTCATCCTCTTGTTGTACAAAAATGACGCATTTTCAGTTATTTGACGCGCAAAAGTTTTCTGAATGAATAAATTAAAAGATGGGACACACTCGTTTGCGGCGACCGTAGTAGTAAAGGCATTAGAAAATGAAATAATTCTAAACTATAGGGGTACACCTGAAGCCCTCTACTATCGTAGATTTCTACATGGCGTACATCTCCCAGCCAATTAGAGAAGATTACCACCTCTACCTACTGATCCGATTGGCTGGAATGTGTACGCCATGTGGAAATCTACGAAAATACAAGGCTTCAGGTGTACCCCTTATGTATCAATCAAAAGATCAAATATATATGGGGACGTGTTACGTGTAGACTATGAGCTTTTGAAAAGCAAAAAATTGCTTGAAAATAAACATTATTAGTGAAATGGGAAATTTTACTTACATTTACAAGTCTCTGTAAGCTGTTCGGCATCTTCATCTGGTCTTTTCTGGAACATCCAATCCCACAAGAGCTTGCTATGTTGGTCCGCTGTATAAATGCACAGTGAAAAATATTTTAGCTTGCTAGCACGGTGAATCAATAATATGAAACCAGTTAAACCAACCAAGGGATTTGTCTATGTCAATATTAGCATCTGACTGACTGAAAAATTCTGTTATCCTTATAATACTACCGCCACATTCATAGTTGAAAATGTACGTGCATGTACAACCCACTACAACCTCAAAAGTTGGACACTTTCTTAATCTCATCATAATTTTACACCAAAGAAATCTTTTACTGAAGCATTCTCTTTTTCATAAAAACGGTACAAAGAACTTGTGTACACATGCTAGCTATTTGGAACCGGAACGAGCCAGTTTCACAAAAATTGAAAAAATATTTGTTCACACAATTTGTTCAAAACAATGTACATATACGTACTACATAGCTTTACAGACACACAAATCCTTTGGTAAACGTCATCCTTTTTGAAACGCTTAGCACCGTTTTTTCGGAATCTAATATGACCTTCTGTAAGAGTTGTAGTATATTTGTGCAACAAGTGACAAGTTAGCTATTTCCCTGTCACCTATTTTACAAACTAACTAGTAGCCTAGCTGACTATGGTTAGTTGGTAGTATTTACATTGCATTCAGCAAAAAGGAGAGCCTCAATACGTAAGTGTTGTGTGTGTCCGTGCATCTGGATATTTGCTTTGCTCACCTCTCAAAACTATCTAGAATCGCTTAGTTAGTTAGCTAGTGGGTCTAAAAGCCTTTGAAAAATGAGACCTGTCCCATGTACCGACTTACCGACACAATTTACTCTCACTTGACAAACCATACTAGCCAGCTAAATACACGCCATATAGGCAACACAAGCTATTAGTTGCCAATAATTGCCAATGAAATGAAACAGACCACCGACTTTTATAGTACAATATAGATTAAGCAAGAAGGTAGATTGAACTTACTGCAATTCCACTCATCAGATGAGTCGGGGCACTCTGCTTTCCCTGCAATGTAGCAAGTAAGTTGACAAAATGTTTTACACAGGTGTTTACTAGTATAGCTAATAGTTCAGGCTTTGTTTATTTGCCTGGGTTGTAAACCGTGATCCTTGGTCTACATTATTAAACTAGTCAGAATTTTGTTCAAGAATATATATTGCCGATCGGCAATCTGAAACCTTGAAAAAATCACTCAGGACAATCAATACTAAAATCAAACTGATGAAGATGTAAAATTGAATTATTAAAGAATTTGAAATGAACACAGGAAAAGTTATGTAATACGTGTATTAATTAAAAGCAAATAAGACTAACTGTACATACAGACAATAGAAAGTACTAGACTAATTATCCGAGTTGTAACTTCATACCATTGCAATTAGCAGCCTGAGGGACGCACAAATGGAAATTCGACGAGCACTCAAAGTATCCAAGTGGACAAGTAGATTTCGTTTCCGAGCTATCCAATACTAATAAGCTATTGTTGATTGAATTAGTGAAGACTTCAGTAGAGTTTTCTAATGGGGAATTTGAAGCTAACTGAATGAATGACCACAGGAGGAGATGCAGGGCAGTGATGAGATGGATTTTCACAGTTTTGTGGTCTACGAGAGGAATACAGGTACATATTTTATTTGACCAAATAAGAATATGAAGGAAAATGCATTGCGTTGCGTGCTACTGTTCTAGAACAAATTTACCTATTTACTTTGTGTACATCTGGGCATCTGTCTAACAGTGCTATGTTGCATGCACTCACATTAATTCTTATGAATTGAAAACACGGCTTAACAGTAACATTAGTTTACTTTTAGTTAGGTCTTTCTTTTAGCTAATTGATGTATAATGCATTGCAGTTAGTTTGCAATCAATTGTTTTTTTTACAATTTAACAAATCGCTTAGTGGCACAATTTATTCATGTCAATTGTCAATAGTGTAGTAGTAATCACACCTGCAATCAATTGATATTGATGAGAATTTTGACCACCAATTTCACAAAATGTGACGGCTTCAGATAAATCTTTTTTTCTAGCTTGTTGTTATGCATGCAAGTGCATTGAGTCCCAAAATATTCAATTTTAAGCCATTAAATTCATTAATTAGAATTTTAATGAGTTTATTTATATTGGCTACAAGTCATAGGAAAGTATAGTCTTGGCATTTTTAGCTAGCATGCGATAACATGGGAGAGTCATATGCATTTGTGTGTATTTGACGTACTAGCTGAAAATGCCAAAACTATACTGGGTGACCTGCTATTAATAATGCACTGGATATAATTTTCTTCGCACAGTGCTTTGGATACTTTTAAATTAGAGTCAGAAAAAAGTGACATTCTGTTGGGTTGCTTAACAGATTTCTATTACTATAAAATATTTGAAAGCCTTGTATATTTGTACAAAAGGGTCTTATAAAAGCTATCTGGAAGTGTAATGTAATGTTTTTAGACTAACAGCTCTAGCTGTAACACGATTTTATTGAATTTATGATCAATTTAGATCTAAGTTTTAAGAAGTGAATGCAGTATGAATGAAAGCGTATGGTGCAGCCATTTTGGTGTGGCCGGTATGGTGCGGCCACTATGGTATGTACAATGGTGTAGGGATTCTATGGTGCTGGTTTTTTATGGCGCACGACAATATGGTGCGATGGTGCGAAGAATTTTTTTGCTCTTTGGAATTTTTGGTGGCCCTTATAAGAGTCGTTTTTTAAATTGAGTGTTTTTAATGCTACAAATTACTATATCTATATAAAATCAATGTTGGAAACTATTCCTGTCACATGGTCAATGATAAAGAGATTTCCCCTTACTGCTTTTAGTGAACTCCATTTTAAAACTGATGCTTGCATAAAGATTTCTTTACAAATAGAGTGGCTGATAGAATGCATTGAGAATTTCAATATGTGTACAACAAGTGCATTTGATTCTTACCTTGTTTGCATATTAGTTCATATTATTTGTTAATAACCAAAACGCCATACTGCATAAATTTTTTTAGCAATCTTTTCACTCCACATTGTACATATTGCCTGTCATTGACTATGTGTAAGGAATAGTTTCCAACATTGATTTTGTGTAGATAAAGTAATTTAATTTGTAGCATTAGAAACACTCAACTTACCTTATGCATAGATTGGAGTATAGGCCCTTATAAATGCCACCAAAAATTCCAAAGAGCAAAAAAATTCTTCGCACCATTGCACCATATTGTCGCGCGCCATAAAAAACCAGCACCATAGAATCCCCACGCCGAATTGTACACACAATAGTGGCCGCACCATAACAGCCGCACCATTCTGATAGGCTCCGCGATATTTATATGCTCATAATTTGTTGAATCTGAAGTCATACATACAAACATATGTTCTGCTAAAAACACTTGCGAGTATTATTTTCTGATTGAACGATGGAATTGCTAATTGCTGCTTAAGATGGGCAATTTTAAATGTGTTGTCGTTAATCAGCAAATTGGCTTGACTTGCCATTCCCTTACAAATGTAATTCAAGCTTGAGTTTGCTAATTAATCTTTTATACTACAAAGCTAAATTAACAATTTAAATTAGGAAATTGGAAATTCAAGAACTTTTCAAATAAAAGTACTATAAATATATTTAATCATATAGTTAAAGATTTTTAAGACCTTTTTTTCTTGTGTGGTTTTTAAAAGTGTACGACGTTTAATTGACTGATGTGCATGATGTTGCAAATTTTTAACATCGTTTAAAAACCACCTGCCAGCTATCTACACTTTAGTACGCATCGTGAGATGTTTTCATTTCTTAGTTAAACTTGAGGTTTATGAATACAAAGCGGTGAACTATGCAAAACTTGTTTCTTGGTCTTATGGATATTATTAATATTATTGTTAAGTTATTGTCAAACCAGGTTTTTCAACTTAACCCAAGGATAATATTTAAACAAAACGTAGCTTATAAATTCATACCTCTGTTTGTATTCGATGAGAAAAGGTGAATTTTCATGTTGCTCGTTGTTTCACAAAAGGCTGGTTCATATTACACAACTTAAAGTTATCATGTTTCAAATGTGGCCGGTTGGGTGCAGTAAAATTACTAAACTTCAGCTTTCACAGATAAGGTGAATGATTTTACAATCTTCACAGTCCACAAACTCCTTTTTGGTTTCAAGTAAACCCATTTTTTATAATTTTTACCCTCCGATTAACTAATAAATGGAATTTATTTTGAATCATGCGTGAAGACTTTAAACCATGACACTGATTATTCATAAATCGAAGTAAATTACACTCACTCACTTATTGCAAAACATACTCTCAATCCTGCAACAATATTAGGGCATGTTAGATCTATGCATCTAACATGCGAAGTTATTTTAGTTCAAGTTCAAAACAGTTTAGCTACTGTTGATCTGTATTCCTCCTGTATAATGGAGGTTGGTAAAAATATTTAAAGTCTTTTGGACATGAAAAATCCGAAATTCAAATTCCGTAATTATCACTTGCACACTAAACAGAATTTGGGTCTGGAAAAATATGCATGATGTTTGCCACAATGCTGCTAGAGTACGAAAGCGTTATCTGTACTTCTGTACACACGTAATCCTTTTATTGCTTCACTCGTAGACTGACCCACTATATGGTCGCTTTTAGCTTTTCAAAATTTGCATGGATAGTAAGGTATGAGATCCCAATTAACATGGGCAAGAACCCGGCTATCTGTATTGCTTGAATTCTTGTGCAAGACTGCGGAGAAATCGGAGAGAAAGCAGAGCTTACACTTTCAGGAGCATACGGGGAAAACAGTACGTACTGTTTTGTGTTGCCTCATAAATCTGTAACACGGCTTTATGGACCCGAAAAGAGAAATTTCTTCCTTTGTGCTTGTATAAACACGATGGATATGACGAAGAAAATAATATTATTTTGATATGCACGAAATGGTTCTGCATGGGATTATAAATGGTGGGCAAATCCTAATTTTTCGTTTCTAATGATGAAAAAAATAGTTTATAACCGTGTTTTATTGATTTTATTCAAAATGCGTATGAAATGTGGATGAAATATTTTTTAGTGACTTTGTCCAGCAAGCAGTCCCAACTGTTGGGTTTTTTCAATGGACTTGATCCATTGGCAGATGTGCCGGGAACCAAAAGTTGTATTGACGTTTTGTTGGAGTTAAATTTTTTTTAACACAATCATAGGTCACGTTGAATATTACATTGATCAATCAGTTATTACCTTAATTGATTCTAATTTTTCAAAAACGTAATTTAAAAGTGTAGTTAAGTGTACGTTTCATTCTCCACTGTGACCAATTAAACATGAGACCGAGAATTTGTAAAGAAGTGTGCACATAATATGACATGTAAAATTCGTCAACAAAATTTTATATGGTTCTGGTCCTGGTCCTGGTTTTCGTAAAGTTTACTTTTACAACGACAATATGAATCCTTTAACGTAAGTTTTTGTAATTATATTAGCTATTTATACAATGTGTACAATGCTATATTCGAGTATATTCATATGAAAAATACAAAAAGCGGTTAATGGTTCTGGTTCAATATGAAACTCGCAGTTTTAAATTCAGTTGCTTACGTGATATTATCATTCGGATATACAGGACACAAGCACAAGTTGATGAAAAAGGTAGAAATCATTAACCACGTGAAAACTTAATAATAATAGTCAAAATACGCAGCCTTAAATAAAAAGATGTTGAAAACAATGCCACAAAGTTGTAAAATTCCGACAACTACCCCGACTATGACAAGAATTTGTGTGTACTTTTTCTGAACCTTCTCAAAACATCCATTTGCCTTCCCCACATAAGCATTTTCGAAATTCGGATCAGAAATACACTCCGGTTTGTCCGTATATTCAAGCAATTTCCGTCTACTACTGCTATTTTCTTCGTAGTCCAAAAGAATAAGAGCTGTATTCAATGAAATATTCAAGTGACAACAAGCCTCTGGAATTTTTTGAAAAGTGCGTTCCAATCTCCCCGTTTCTGCAAACTCTGGTCCATTCTTTTCATAAAGTTTGGCAAAATCTGATTCATCCTCCACTCCACAGCATCGGTTGTCAATCATAATCACATCCATAAAGTTTGTAAATTGAGTGGGATGATCTTCTATTGAATAATGACTTTTCAATCCTTCTTGCAACCGTGATTTGATTTCTGGCCGATGTGTAAAGTAGAAATAGATCACAACAATTTCCGAAATGAATGCAATAAGTAACAACACTCCGTAGATTCCCAGAAGCCACCTTGAATCTTTTATCACTCCGCAGAAACCAGTTAGACTCATGAAGAAAATAACGGCCCCAAATGCAATGGTAATGTAACCAATTGGATCCATGATTTGTGATGGGATTGTCAACCTTTCGATCAAATTGGTGTCATTGCCCAATTTTTCTCGGTCCAACGCATTCGAAATGTTTAGAATCCAATCCAGGAGAGAAGGATCGGTTAATATCCATAATCCTGCACCCACGGTCACTAAACCAAATATGGTGAATAGGAAATTGACACAGCAAAAGTTATACTTTATAAGTTTCTTCATTGAAGACATTCTTGCTGGCCAAGGATTGATTGTTGTGATGTGGAAAAAACTATTAGAATCTGGTCTGCTTCTTGTTGTATATTTTTGGTGTGTAAACATTAGTATTTCAACTTTTTATTAAGTCACTAACATTGAGGTGACAAATGTTTGGTCATTTTAGTGGGTTAAGTAGCTAAGCTAATGAACAAAGTTTGACAATATTTTTACTGCAACGTCAAATACATAAGCAATTTCTGTAAACCACATGCCAGCCACAAACGTAAAATTTCGAACCCGGAAATGTGCCGTCACAAGACATTTTAATGTTGTTTCCTATATGGTCCTCATAGCGGAAAAATATTAGTACGTTGGCTATACCTAAGTTACTTGGTAGATAGATAATTTTCGTAAGCTTTGCTGAAACGAAAATATGTTGCAAAACCATCATGCTGTCACAATGTAGCTCATAAGATAAATTTACGTGTGCTGAATAAGCTTATATCGTCTTTGTTTGTTATTGTAGGAATACCAGAAACATTACAAAGTTGAGCGAAAGGGAGTTACATGTTGGGGAAAAAACATCATGGCATGATGAATACAGGGAGTCTGCATGGGTTTTCGTTGGTGGCTTACCCTACGACCTGACAGAGGGGGATGTTCTGGCAATTTTTTCGCAATATGGAGAAATCGTTAACATTAACTTTGTTCGAGATAAAGCTACAGGGAAACCCAAAGGATTTGCTTTCATTTGTTTTGAAGACCAACGCTCTACTGTATTAGCAGTGGATAATTTCAATGGAGTGAAGGTAAATGCATTTATTGTTGTGTTGTATAAGGGAATTTTTAACACTTTTTCCTTATTAATTGAGATGATATAATGCCCTTTTGCAGATTCTAAATAGGACGATTCGTGTTGACCATGTTAAAGACTATAAAGCTCCCAAGGATTCGGAAAAATTAGATGATTTGACTCGGAAAATCATGGATGAGGGATGTGCTCCTGGTGTGCAATTGGAGTCTGCAAAAGAATATGAAGAACAAGATGATGGTCTCTTGCCCCTGCGAGATGAGGAAAAAATTGCGTTGGACAGAAAGGAAATCAGGGAGCCAGTGTCATCTACCAGTAGACAAGAAGTTAGAAAAAGGCGAATGCCTGACGATCAGTCTGATCGTAAGCTTAAGAAAGAAAAGCATGATCGTCATCGCTCAAGTAGCCACAAATCAAAGAAAAGGAAAAAGTCCAAATCAAAATCCTCAAAAAAGAAGAAAAGGAAGCATAAAAAATCCAGCAGCAGTGACAGTAGCAGTAGTAGTAGTAGCAGCAGCAGCAGTTCATCTTCTGATAGTGATTCTTCATCTTAATTTGTAATTTTTGTACTATTTTTTGGAGTTTGTTAAATATTTGAATCAAATTGATCATAACAAAAATTAAGCTCATATTGTGTTTTACGTCTGATTATATCATAATGATTAAACTGCGCCTATATTACAATCTTATGAAATGAAGTATATCTCTCGCTAGCTAATAGTTTCACAAGACTTTCGGCTTTGTTTTTAGACGATTTCAGTTAGATATAGAAATATTCTTTCATTCTCGTCCACTGGACTGTTTAATCAGGAAGCCTATAGTAGGAATACCGAAATATTTATGTTCAATTCATGTCCAATCTTTTTTTTTAGAAGAAATGATGGATTGGAATGGCTTTGTCAAAAAGCTTATACATTATCTATAGCTCAATTCAATAGTTTTGCCAGTTTTGCATGCGAATGAAAATCTGCTAGCTCATTGAATTTGAGTAGCGGGAAATGAAATTATTGGGTACTATTTATGTAATAATAAATTTGATAATTTCGTTTTGATTGTTATTGTCTTTTAATATTTTGTTAAAGCAAATTCATTGAAAAAGTTTGGGTAGATATTATTTGAAAACGTGACATTGGTTTAAAGGGTATTATCATAAAGAACAGTTTGGGGAGTACAGAATCCTGAATTTTAAGAAAGGGGTGTAGCGTCGAACTACTCGTTTTTAGATCCTGATCTCAAACTTTGTAATTTAGACTGATTTTCAATCAATAAAAGCAAACTTGCTATTAAAAAACTTGATCGAACGACTGAGCTCCTAAATCTACTCTTCATGAATACCTTGACCGTATTTAATACCAAACGTGAGTGACGTACATTTCTGTTCTGCAGTAAGGATACATATGAATGGGAACGCGAAGCTTTTCCCATTAGGAAAAGAGAGAATGAAACTAATTTTATATTGCATTGCTGTGTTTTACAAAAGGACTATTCAGACTTCTTCAGATAAGCAATAATGTCAGTCTTACTAGTACCAGTATAGTCCCCAGATGCTATAGTACAGGGGATAAGTTTGACTCTAGTCAGTCAGAATCAACAGAAAGAGTGGGCCATGAAGCTATCGATGAGGAAATAGTCAAATCGGAGATATTGACTGCCGCTCTAAACCATGTCAACAATAAAGGCTGGAATATGGCTTCTATTTCGCGTGGTAATTGTCTACTAACCGAACCAGTGTGACAAATGATTAGTTTACAAGCAGAGCAATATTGAATTCTATCTTTTTACACAGGGGCTGAAGACTTGAATTTGGCAGATGTTGCCGGTGGAATCTTCGAAGACTACGATCTCGTTAGATTTTTCATCACTAAAAATAATCTAGATTTAGAAAAAGAGTTGTCCACGAATCCAATGACCGTTCGTGATAGTATAGAATGGAGGCTACAAAAAGTAGTTCCGTATATTTCTAGATATTCTGAAGCGATAGCTTTAGCTACTTTACCGCAAAATGTTCCAACTTCGACTCGTCTTCTCATACAGTTGTCTGACTCTATTGCACATCATTCATTAAAGGATAAATCTGCAGATGTAAGTTAAAGAATAATTATTTATTGTATCGACTTTCAGTAATTCTCTTCTTTGTTTAATTATTACAGATCTCTTGGTACACGAAACGGATGGGAATAGCTTCAGTATATGTATCAACAGAACTTTGCCTTGTTCAAGATAGCTCTCCGAGCTTTTCAGAAACATGGAAGTTTTTAGACCGTCGAGTTAGTGAATTCGATTCAGTTCGGAAGAATGGGTTTTCTCCGAGCAACATACCTCTACCTGAAATAATGTCTGCAGGTTTTACAACGTTGATGAATATTTTAGGACGAAATTCCCCTAGATGAAGGAAATTTATAATCAATCGCTGTAGTATTATATGCATCTGGAAGATATAAGAAAATGAATTAAAAACTCCATTGATTATTATTGAACAATAAGCATTTATTGATTTATCTGATTGATTAAAATGCAAAGAGATAGTTACAAAAATTAAATTCTAGTTAATCTTGTGTCTCTAAATGAAGACAACAAAAACATAATTTTGCCATTTTTGCCCCTATTTAAAAACGAACGACTTATCATGATTCTGTCGATCGGTTTAGGTAGATTACATATTTTTATATCGGTTTTAGTTTTAGCTTAACCGTCATATTTACCTCTTTTCGGTTGAGTTTGAGGGTCACAATCGTTAGCTACTACTGCTACTACTAATTAAATAGTTGACGCACACAATTAAGTGAATTAAATTATTGACTGCACTCATATTAACTTAATTGAGTTACATAGAGAAGAACTGAGCGTGTTTTTAAAACTCGAATCTTAATCAAGGTTATATATACTATATACAGCAAAGTTTGTACACAAAAATGGACTTCTATGTGAACATAATAGCCGCCACTTCCACTGCAAACTGCAAAGCAGATTTTTTAATAATCTAGAAAAAATACAGTGTTCGTTTTGCACATATCATTATCATCGTACTTGAAGTTTAAGCACTACCAGCTTCGTTTTCAAAATTTTGTACTGTCTCCTCAAATACTCTGCTTTTTCAGACAAAAGTTTGTCTTCCTGTCGCAGGTATTTGATATATGCAGAAGCCTCATTTAAAATCGATACCTTGGAACATTTAGGAACAAGCCTAGTTTTAGGAACAAGATTCTTCACCTCCTGAAGGGTTTCATGCAGAGTGGTTCGCCGTTCTCGTTCTCTTTGACATCCCAATGGTCCTTTGGCCTTCTTCCTAAATGCATGAACTCTACGAGAGGTGGAAGGCACTTCCGGAGGTGGGTTTTCAAAAATTATTGGCTCTTCCATTTCACGCTCACCAACAGGCAAGGACTTGGGTCTGGGTTTAGTTTTCCTTGATTTCGTAGTACATGAAAGAATTTTAGGGTCCCGTATAGCGCTGCAATGTTTCAGTAGCTCTTGGAAAGTTTCTTGACCTAAAAAAAAGCATAATATGAGTGAGGTCAGGTAAAACTGAAATAGTCGTGTGCAAAACAATGCATTCTATTCATGGTATCGATAAAAAACCTAAAGTTTGTGGAGTGAGTTTTAGTGGACCTCCTTCGTTTTGTTTCAAGACATTACGTAGATTAGGAATCACTTGAGCCAGACTCTTTAGGGGAATCATAAACCGTTTATCCGAGTTCAATGTGTTTCCAGCCTTCACCCTTACCATTCCACTAGAAGGGTTTTCAGTACAAGATGAAGAGGCAATTTGCTCTGTAATAGTGAGAGAGAATAAAATTGTATGGATATTAAAATTCTTATATACTGATTCTTAAGTTTCCAGTGTGATTTCATTGTACCTACCCTCTACAGATGGGATCTTATTCGTTTCTGCTACAATTTCGATATCATTATTGCCAGCAGATTTGTCAAATGAGCTATTCTCGTTCATACTACTATTTGGCTCGTCATCGTCCATAAAGGATTCCAGAGAGGAGTCTTCATCATCTATGACTTCATAGGAAACAGGACTTTCATTGTCAGACTCATTAATCACGAAATAATCTCCAGCATCTTCTGTCTTCATATCGACAGGGGTGATTTCTGGCATTAAACTTTCGGTTTCCAGAGAGTCTTCCATGTCCTTCTCATCAGTGTAAGGAGGTTTCACATCATCGAAACTTTCCAGGATCTCAAGTTTGGGGCAACGATTTTCCCCCTCCTGTGTATTTTCGGTTTGATGACTTTGATCCAGAAAATCTGCAGGGTTTATTATATGGGCTTTCCAATCTTCCTGATTTTTAAAGCGAGTAGGACTAAGGTCCTCTGAATTTTCATTACATTGTAAATCGAACGAAGAGGTTCGTTTCTTGGATTTTTGGACCTTTTGTTCAATTTCTTCTTTTTGAAATGGCAACGGCTCAACAAAATATTCAGCGTTGGATTCCTCCTCCGTGTAGTCGGATGCAGACCAGTCTAAGAAACAGAATTAAATCATGAGAGAATTAAATTCTCTCCATGAGGGGCATTTATTTCCAGCGTGTAACATTATGCAAAAAAAATTACATTGTAGAATCCCATTTCTCAATGCTTGGGAGGCCGGGTCCAACACACACGATTTTTTGTTTTTCCCGTTCCCAGCTGACCTCTCACTCATTCTCACGGCTTTCTTTATTTGTGTAGCCGTTTCCACAAGATCCACATTGAGACATTCTATTTCTCTGTGTAACTTGACAAGATAGTTGCCAACCCCTAAGCAAATTGTACATAATGGTATGGCCTCAGTGCCGTCGAATGCCCACAATAGGGATGGAGGCACTTCGAAATCAAAGAACTTACAGAGAAGTTCATAAAGCATCAGAGAATCCTCTTCAGACTGCAATAGGGACTCGTCACATGATTCCCCTAGACAGAAAACACATGCCCTATTTCGGGTTGTTGACGAAGACACTGGCTCTTGAGCCGAGTTGACTTGTGCCCTTGATCCCATAACATGTGATGCCATTTCGAGTCTACATCAATACAGAAGGAAAAAAATCTTTTATATTATTAATAATCTAATAGATTACTCATAAATGTACTCAGTCAATCGACAATCTTCAATTCCATCTCTTGTGCAGCTAAACTAACAAATAGCTTATAACTTGTTTAACTACCCTGTCTTGTAACTAGCTAAACTATGAAAGACCTCTACCTGAGTTTAGCAAAGCTGGATCTGTGCAACTTTTTCAATAACAAAACAAAAGAGGTTGACGATTTTAATTGTGTCGTTTGTGACTTCCAAATTCGAAGAAATAAAAACAATAACAACCACGCACGTAAGCACACCGAAATTCATCATGCTCAGTTTGGAGTTAAAGTTCGCTGGAACTGGAACAACTTTTACCGCAACTTTTTACAATGCTTATGCGTGTGTATGAAAAATACAAAGGTTGTAGCAAGGCCACTCTTTACAAGTAATTTGAGTTGCCTACAGGTGGCGGTATAGCCCCAATGAATGATTAGCACAGCATGACTTGATGCCATCTAAGAACTGTATCAGCTTAACATTGAAAAAAAAAGTTTTAAACTGAGATAGCCATTTTGTAGAGCGTAAAAAGTTGTATAGGAATCTACTTTGAACTTTTGAAAAATCGGCTATAAGGCGGGCATAGCCGCCGCTGTTTGAAAAACATTATACAGGGCCTTATGGGAGTCAACTTTTTTCAGATCAATTTTTCGACATGAGTGCATACGAATTTGGAAAAACTGAAGACGCCATTCGATAGAAAATGAAATGGAGATGTTTTCATGCAAAAACTAGATATGTACAAGCCTTTGGTAGTAGGGTAAAAAACATGCATTTTCTGGCCTGTGCGCCGCAAACCACTGCCACTGTTGGCTAAACCGTAGCAAGGTGTGAATAATTACCAAGACTATTAAAGATTAAGATGAGAAGATATAAGCCAAAAATTATATGCGATGCCATTTCACTCAGGGTTTTGCCAAATATAAGGTTGTTTTGCGGCGCACAGGCCAGAAAATGCATGTTTTTCACCCTGTTTTCAAATCAAATTTTTGTAACTACCAGAGCCTTGTACATCTCTGGTTTTTGCATGAAAACATCTTCATTTCATTCTCTATCGAATGACATCTTCAGTTTTTCCAAATTCGTATGCACTCATGTCGAAAAATTGATCTAAAAAAAAGTTGACTCCCATAAGGCCCTGTATA
>Ga0210040_10005526_pt1 | contig 16069 bp, 4 predicted proteins | sample CryGeyCG12114_NA_FD_185462 | JGI IMG/M metagenome (GOLD analysis project Ga0210040, IMG submission 185462) | Groundwater microbial communities from aquifer - Crystal Geyser CG19_WC_8/21/14_NA (SPAdes) (version 2) | ecosystem: Environmental > Aquatic > Deep subsurface > Groundwater | place: USA... | reverse complement strand
TTTGTGATAGCTTTGCTTATCTATACATTTGAAAAGTTGGATTTTGAATTGAAGCCACAACTATAGAAAATGTTATCACCTAGCACTCGCATTTCATACTTTGTTACAGATCTACTGACGAAGCGTTAGTTTGATATTTGATCCATAATATTCTATAATCCTAGAGATAATATGATTTGTTGGTTGGTAACAAGTTTTAGTGATGGCAAAATGGCAATAATTTAACAGTTTTGTTTTTCTGTAGACTCTAAATGCACTAGGGGGGGCCTTTTGTTTCCACCGAGATTCGTTAGATTCATATCGAATAGCGGGTGTTGCAGTTTATTAAGAAAATCAAGATTATTCAATTCCAGTTTCTCAGAAATCGAACAACAATGGAGATACCATTCAACCAGTCGGTAAGGAAATTTGATTTGAGAATAGGTTTTCTTCGCGATATCATATTGTCAGTATTAAGATTTTTAACATTTTCATCATCAACAGATCAAATTCCAACTCATACGACATATGTATCGTCGGAGGAGGGATTGTAGGTTCGGCGACAGCTATGGAGCTATCCCAAAAGTTTCCTGATTTGAAGCTATGTTTACTTGAAAAGGAGGATCGGCCTGGTACTGCATGGTTTGAAACTATTCTATGTGATATGATTCGGATTGTTTAATTAATTTCATTTTAGTAACGCCAGAATAACTTTATTGTTTTAATTTACAGCTAAGCATCAAAGCGGTCATAATAGTGGGGTAGTTCATGCTGGAATATATTACAAACCTGGCTCTTTGAAAGCGAAACTATGTGTCGAAGGAATGCACTTGTCGTATGACTATTTCAACCGGCATAACATTCCTTACAAAAAATGTGGTAAACTTATTGTTGCTGTTTCTCCAGAAGAAATTTCAAGACTGAAAGATCTGTATGAGCGGGGGCAGCAAAATAACGTCCCCAATCTTAAGATGATACCCGGTGATCAAATCAAAGATTTTGAGCCGCATTGTAAAGTTAGTTCTAAGTAATTTTGAAAATGAGTTGAAAGACATTCTCACACTCCCTAGAATGTAGTCCTTAAATTTTTCCATCTAATCTTGAGTCGTTCGTGAGCTACATTGAAACAAAGAATCAGAAAAAATTGGACCCAAAAACCCTGAACACGTTAAAATTCATTAAAGACACCGAGTTACAATTTTTCACGTATTTTGGTCTTTTGAAGCTCAACTCAACGGCCACATATGATCACATTAAATTATTTTGGGGGTGATACTGGAGAGTGCATATGTTAGAAAAAATGTTTTATTTTGTGTCCATTTTCATGAAAATTACCAATTTTTTTTACATATTTCGGACATATTGTTAGTGAATGCAGTGTTATGACTATTCAATCCGACCACTTTGAATTTTGGTACAATTTATCGAATAATTAGTTTACCTAGATCTAGATAGCTTAAATTATTATTTCAGTCTTTGGGCCGAATTGACTTTGCTGTGAATACTTTTAAAGATTTCACCAAAATCCCGAATAATTTTACTCACAGTTAAAATGAAATGCTTTCTTTGGGCACAATCTGTATTTTTCAAGAAAGGTTTTGATTTGGTTTCAAAGTAGGAATAAATTGCTTGGTTTTTTCTATAACTTTTGAGCAAGAAAGCAACGGATTATCAAAAGACCCATATTATTGATATTGTATTTTTGTAGGGTCTCATGGCTATCTGGTCTCCGGAAACCGGCATAGTCGACTGGGCTGTTGTCACCCAATCGTATGTTTCTAATTTTGAGAAATCAAAAGGTGATGTCTTTCTGAATTTCGAAGTTGTCAAATTCAAGCTTGCAAATGAAGATTGTGATTATCCTGTGATGGTCTTTGACAGCAAAGGGAAAGTAATGATTCATCGATTTTTTTAAGTTGGCTGATAAATTAATAATATTTTATGCTGCCTATTCTCAACTTTCGTTTTGTTGAGTACAAGTAATAAGCCATTTTAAAAATATCATTATTTTTAACCTAGTGTATACGAGCTAAGTTTGTTCTAACTTGTGGTGGACTACAATCTGACCGGCTGGCTGGGTTGACTGGTTGCAGCCAAGAACCCAGAATTGTTCCATTTCGGGGAGAGTATCTGCTTTTGAATAAAGATAAATCAAATCTTGTTCGTGGAAACATTTACCCAGTAATGAATTTTAACTTGCACACGGCGTCAAGCTTTATCAAGAAAATTTTCAGCTTTGATTTGATTTCTTGTTGTGTGTAGTAAGTAACTAAATGTTGTCAATTTTTATTGTTGGTCCCGGATCCAAGATTTCCTTTCCTCGGCGTGCATTTCACACCTCGAATGGATGGAAGTGTTTGGCTTGGTCCAAATGCAGTTCTCGCATTCAAAAGAGAAGGTTACAGGTGGACTGATGTGAACTTTAAAGATATGGCCGAATCTGTATTTTCAAAAGGCTTTCTCAAACTGGCATCTCAGTACACTGTTTTTGGGGCGATGGAAATGGTTCGATCCGCCTTCATCGGATTGCAATTAAAAGAACTTCAGAAATATATTTCTTGTATCGATATGAGCGATATAAAACGGTATGTCATTAAATCAACTTGTTTATGTATGATTTACGCTGGGATATTGTGTAGCGGGTGTAATTCACATTGCTACCTCCTCGAACCAGTTATTCCAATATTGATTTTACCATAAATTAAATGGCTTTTTTAGTGGGTTAAGTTTGGTTACTTTGTTAATCACTTACTTTTTGTTGCCAATTTATAAGTGCTCGTAATTCGGATGCTTAAACTATTGATTTGGCGATAGTAGAATCCTAGAATCAAAGTTTTCTATTGCCAGGTAGCACTTGTTTTAGTCGTAAAATCACTACGTTTTAACGATACTTCTGAAACGTGATGCATTTTACAAGAGAACTTATTTATTGATATCAGTTTCAAAGTAAATTTTATCAACTCATCCACAGGACAGTCTAGCCAGTAAGTAGATAGGGTTTTATTGATCTATAGATTCATTAGAATGGGGAAATTTTTTCAACTCTATAAAATAAAATCATGATACTAAAGAGCATTTTTTATTATTTTTGTTCGCAGTGGTCCAACGGGCGTTCGTGCTCAAGCCATTAGCCCTGAAGGAACACTAGTTGATGATTTTGTATTCGACTCTGGGGAAGGTGATTTGGGCAAAAGAGTACTGCACGTGCGCAATGCTCCTTCTCCAGGTGCAACTTCGAGTCTAGCTATTGCGAAAATGATTGTGGAACGGGTTGGAAACGAGTTTGCCAAGTTGTAGTAATGATAATAATAACTATCCATCTGATACTCTATGTACTCAGTGTGACGAGTATAGGAACAAAAATATGAGCAGCTATTGCACCCTACTATATGAACGTAAGTGTTTTGCATATAATTTACTCTATTCAACTCACACTACACGCATTGTAATTATGTTCAGAGACCGTAGAGTTGTGTGTTTCTACTCATTACTTTTGGCAAAAGGAAAACAAGTTTTATGTGAGGCAATGGTTGGATTAGATTCATTATTGTAATCCAAAAACTACCTACTTATCTGTTATACATAGACTGAAGGAGAGACAAAGCAGTTGAAATTCTTTCTTGTCGTAATCCAGTAGCTTAATGAATTTATAGCTGACTTTGGAACGCTGTTTACGAGCTGCAACTACTGCAACATGATCTATTTGTTTACGTTCTTGTAAATTGTGGCAATAGTGTAGTCAAGAAGGTTAGTGAGGTCAGCTTGACAATTTTTGCACTCTCCCAGACTGATATAACATTTAAGAACTTGGATGAAGGCTATTATTGATTATCATTACTCGTCAAAGTTGCTTTAATGGCTAGCTTCGTATTACGGTACAAAGTAGATCCACTAGGAGGGTGAACAATCCATTTGATTTAATTACAAAATGCTATCTACAGTCATTATTATGATCCACTATCCACTCCACATCTTCATCTTATTTACCACCTGAGTAAGGCCATATATAAGTTATAATTAGCCAGTTAGGTTATTTTACGAGGAAAAAACAAGTATTGCTCGCCCCTGGTCTCTTCTTAATGTCGTGCGTTGTAATTAAGTTCCCATTTTGCCCACTGAAACATTGTCGCGACATGCTATCAATCACGAGTGTTGCAAATGTTATGACCGAGTTGTACGACTTGACATGATAAACTACAAATGGCAGTGCTGGTAGTAATGGATATGGAGGGCTGACTATATAATCTGAAAGTGGAATAGGTAATATTTCATATGCACTAACTCATCTGAAATCATTGAGGGAACATAATAATGGCAGGGACGTTATGTTGTGCTAGTGGGGACTCGTCATCGTCGTCTTTCTGCGTTATTTATTATTGATGGTGCTGGTAGTGGTGCTATGTGAGCGCCTCTAGTAAGAACTGAAGTAACATTCATGGCTGGTGGACCACAGCAAGCAAGCATCATTGGTGAATCTTTGAGAAACCTGTTTAGCTGGCATTAATGACCGTGATGATGCGATATTTTGGCAGTTAAAAACACACTTTATGCTTGAATGGAATATAGAATGTAGACACGCCATACATTATCTTGTCTTCTCATCAAATGATTCTTTAATACGTCCATATATGCTCATGTTATGTAGGATTTAGGATAGTGAGCAAGTAAAGTAAGTTTTGGCTTGATTAGCTCTCAGAGAGAGGAGGGTGTAGTTTAACTATTTTCTTTCTAGTTGGTTAGTAAGTTAGTTGCAATTTTTCGAGGATTTAATTTCCTATATGGTTGTCTTGTCTGTAGTGAATTTGTGAGAGACATTATATAAATGCAAGAACTTGTAGTTCGGGACAGCTTGTTTGAGGAGACGGATGAAACTTTTTCATTTATTATTTCTTTCCCATATTTTTCTCGTGAGAGTTGATGTTCCGTAGGATAGAATCCTTTTATAGGATTAATTTGGTTTAAAAGGGAAAAAAGACGGAACGGGAAGTACTAATGGATTTTGACAACCTCTCTCTTTTGACTTTACTGTCTGATCTTTATAGTTTGAGCGAGCTGTAAGAAACTTTTGTCGTCTTCGTAATTAGTGAGCCATGTCTTGCTGTTTTTCTGCTCTTTGAATTCATGGATTTAGTTTCCAAGGTTAGGAACTAGATAGATGCTCTTTTATATTGGAGTGCGTTTTCCTTGTACGTTTTTTTTTTCTTCAACCGATGGGTTTGAATATATTGTGAGATTACTTGGACGGGAAGGTTTAGTTTGTGGGCAATGTCAATAATTCGATTGTAATCGTGAGGAACGAGGAGTGATCAATATTTGAGCAAATAGTGATTACTTCACGTATTCAAAGGTGCAGCAAGGAGCTCATCGCTGTGAAACTTTGTTAATTTTTTGTGTCAGAGTGACGTAATGGTATGCGAAATTATTATTTATGAGGATGATGAACACGTCAATGACGTGGTTGAATCGGCAGCATTCGCCACGATCATGTAAAATCTTTGACAACAATGGTATTCATCGATGAACACAGGGTTCCACACCGCATTTCTCAATAAATCATCTTTTATTAGTGGCTGTCACACATGCTACCATTTGTGTGTGCGTTGTGAGTTTGTGAGGAGCAGCTGACGACTGCCTACTGAACCTATAATTATAATGTGCATGGATGAATTAACAGTGAGTTCGTTTGATCTGAGGCGAGGTGTAAACTTCATTAACACATTTAAAGGCGATCAGGCGATGTGGAAATGAGTTTTGTGCCCGTGAGGGGACTTTCCACAAAATGTAGAGTGCATTATAAAAGCAATTAATTGTTACGTGTTGTCATCAAGTCTAATAGGACTCATGCTATGTTTGTGCTCTCCATTTTCCACCAAATAAGGTGTCTCTCCCTCTACAGGCTCAGTTGAGTTTGCTGACGAGATTCGTCCAACTTTGCTTTTGTTGCACACGTAGTTGGACAATTCATAGCATTCTAACTTCAAACTAATTTAACTTTATTTCAGTTGTTTAACGAAGGAGATTTTAATAGAGAATAGGGAAATCCGCCTCGCAGTGTTGGCAACAGCAGTATAGTATTATATTAGTAGTGTATTAAAGTTTTGAGTAAAGCTGGGATTTCAAACTCATTACTCTTTGTCTTGTTCTCGTATACCGCATAGCTTGAAATTACTACTTTGTACATGTGAACTGACCGTACGAGAGTATCAAATTCTATTGGATGACCAATGTTGAATTTTCCATTGTTTTTCGCTCACAGCCAGATAAAGTCTAGCCTGAGATGAATGTGTGTTACATCCAGCCTCATTCGAAAGTCACCATGTACTGGCTAATTAATCACAATCTGTGAACTCACAGTATTAGTATTTGTAGCGTTGGTTGCTTTTGTCTTCTTTGTTAATCTTAGCATAGAATTGTAGAGGATTCATCATTAGTTATAGTTAGTGTTAGTAGGAAGCCGACAGCCTGTAATGAGATGAGGTGGCACAGTGTGGTAACTCGAAACTCACTATTTATTATTTTCCCTCCACTCTGTACAGAAGAGTCGTGAACTCTGTGAATCCCCGTCACAGTTGTCAACTGTGATGAGTACAATGAAAGTGGACGGAAAGAGTCAGACAAAAGGATGACCACTCTGATTAGTTTAGTTGGAATCAACTGACATGATTTAAAAATTAAAGGAGACAAAGTGTTGCGGGTGAAAAAGGAAAGGCAATGCGTTTAAATAGTGGAGATTAATATAATTGATGTCAATTGGCGAGGAGAACAAACTTGTTGGTAATTGGATTTCACTATAGCATGTGATTGAAACAACAAGCCTGTTTTTCGCACTCTTTATAATGATGATAGGCGGCAAGTTTGCAGCGAATTAAATGTACTGATAGTTAGTTAGTTAGCTAGTTTACATGCTATAGCGATATAGCAAACTAACTATTAGGTGACTAAAGACATAGCTCAGTAGCTACAACTAACTATATAATTTTTATGGACAAAATACACCTTTGAGTCATGGTGTGAACAATGAATGACAAAGGGATGGAAGTTCCCAATAATGGAGGCAGACAATATAAGGGGATTTAGAGAGCCACTATGTGTTGACTACGTGTCTATTGTTTTATCATAATCTCATTTTGTCACCACGTGTAGATGTGCTTTGGTTATCTGAATGGTACCATGTGATGAGGGTATATAAGCTGACTTGATAAAGTCTCAGTCAGTGATTACCCTCAGAGAGAAGGATTGATGCTCGGTTCCATCATCATAATGCAATTATGCTGAGCTCGAGGTCAGAGATCATCATCATAATATAATCTGCATCATCAGAGGAGTGCATGAAAATGGTACAGTCACTTTATAGTAACTGACAAACTGTGTGATCCACACGAAACTTGGTGCATCCGTACTAACCCTAACTTGTGCTGTTTATATTGGACCGGCGATTGTTTTAGCTCATCTGAGGATGACAATTGGACGTTCGTAGATAGCGTACGGTCATGATGAATAATATAATAATAAAGTATAAAAATTATGGTTTAACTCCTAGGAGAGAAAATTGGTACACAAGAGAGGGGGGCCTAGAGCAATAATGAATGAGACCAAGAATTAAGTATGACATTGACAATCGTGGTATGTACATGGTGTAAGTTTTGAAATTGGGATCCCGCTATAAAATAGCAATAAGGGCCACCCCAAAATGTTTTTTTCGAGCTTCAATTCCATTGTTTGTTAGCCTTTAGGGTATTTGCTTGGGAAAACGAATAGTGGTTTGTATTATTTAATAATAATAGTATTCTGTCGGTTGCATTCTCTTGAGGAATTCGAGACCAGGTGGCTCCATTTGTAGGTTATTTTCAGGACTACAGTCTGCAGTTTACGGTCTCGATATGTACTGTACACGTACACACGTACATATAAGGGAAGAGGAGCAATCACGCAACGCAAGTAAAGAATCCTTCAACCATGAAAAGGAAATGACAGAAGGAAAATGAACGGCAATGTTAGTAGTAGTAGTAGTCGTCGTCGTTCTGACTGAATCGACTTTATGCAATGTGGGATGAAACGAATTGAAAATAATGAAATGAATGATTTGATTTCATCTAGTTAGGGAGAGTAGTGAGTGAGGACATAAAACGATCGTAAAACTGCACCCAATCTTTGTATTCCAACTTTATGTTTGGTTGTTGTGCTCGCTCGTTCGTGTGTATGGATGGTCGTAATATATGTTGTTGTATTCTTCTCTTGATGGGAAGAGTGAGCTGGCAAAAATCTCTTTTCTCTCTCTCTCTCTCTCTCTCTTTTCTACATATTTTTTGAACTATATAGCCTGTTAGTTAGTTAGTTAGTGCTGATGGTAGTACGAGTACACTGACTGACTGAGTGCCATATGGAAAGGAATTGCTGTACATTATTGCATTTATACTGCAACCCATGCTGAGGTTATGTTGTCAAGATAAAATATAATGTGCGTGAACTCTTGAAATGGCACATCAACTTTACGTATATAGTGTATAATATGATGATCGTGGTTGAGGATGACACGATCTTGTTGCATTATAAATGAAGAAAAAGCGCACCACATTTGGTTTGCCCTTTTACGGCCTATCCTGCATGTCTGTCTATCTCTGAGACTGATATGTAAATGTGAGGTTAAACTTTTGCTCTTAATTTCTTGTGCCGAGTGTACACTTATTTTTGCTAATTCAGGAAGATTTATTTTTTAGGCAGCTAGTAAATTTTCAGTGAGTTTCAACACTCGATCCCCATCCTTTTTATTTGCGTGGGAAGGAAAATGGCCGTGACGCTTGGTAGGCGATAGAATGTTGGGAATAATTCCCTTTTTTACAGCTCCTAATGTTTAGATATGCGGATGGGTATGGGCCATGGAGTCTCTGTTGATGATGGCTTCAAATAAATAATGTGGTTTATGCTGCGGTTTCAATTCATTATCTTCATTCGAGTGTCAAGAAGTCATCTCTTGGCGTGCAGTATAATTTTTTATATCATACTCTCGATTTGTTCCTTTGTTTTATTATATGGGCATGGGTTTGGGAGCGGATGCTCGCTTATTAACGCGTCGTGTCAATTCATGATACACCCTCGTTGTATTCAGATTCAGAGTTGTCCTGCATTACCGTGGCACATTATGTGCATTTGCCCCTGCTGTGTATGAAATTGTTAGTAAGGTGTATGCTATGTAACTAACCAACTAGGAACTGACCGACCAGTCAGCCATTTGATTATAGGATGAGATGAAAACTTAGAGTAATAAACTATATTGATCCCAGCATGGTAATATAGTGAAAATTGAGTTTCAATAATATGCTATTTAACCTGTGGAATTTGCATTATGGATTATTTGAGGCATTGGAGCCAACATGCCATTTTGTTTCTAATGTGAATTCAATTCAGTATGCATAATTTATCCGCAGTTTTGGTCGTTAGTATTGTTGGGTTGACCGACTAAAATACTTGATGTCGTGTCGGCTTTTTTGGAGCTGGTCAACGATTCGATAATGATATGAATAACATTAATTATTTATCTGTGAATGGGTAGTCGTCAGAACATTTCTAACTGTGGTAGCCATTAAGTGAAAAGTGTAATCCACTGACCGGCCATAGTTAGTTAGTGTATGCCAGCTCAAGCTGCCGTTTTAGTTAGTCAAGTCACTTATTTTGACTATTAAATAGTCAGAATGCGTAGCTAAGCAGATAGTAGCAAAGTTGAAGCTCTTCAAGTAAGTAAGTCTGTTACACATCTACATTTGGGAAGGAAAAGAAGAAAATAAACTCCCATTGGTAATTTTGAAAGGGAACTGTAATTACGAGAGCAAAAGTTTCGAGTTTTCTTATGTCGATGTGGCCTATTCACATTTACCATCTGGTTGTTTGCATATTCATGCATCTATTTCATTCTCTCTCCTCTTCTCGGTTATGTCTATGTGCATATAAAGTAATCAATAGAAAAGAGCTGGGAGCTTTAGGGCTACTATAACCGTAAGGAAACTTATAGTTAGTTGCTACTTGTATTTCTATTTGTATGTGTGTATGTTTGCACATGCATGGATGGGCTGGTTGGTTCGCAGTACATAGCATAACAGCTGTATTGATCCGCTCGTCTCAAGAAATGTGTTCAACTCTCTTAACTTTATAACGAAAGTATTAAGAGCGAGAAAGAAAATAACCATACATACAGACCTTATAGGCTTCCCTCTCGTCTCATCGAGTACACATGGTATTGGATACTCTTCAGTCCGTCAATGTGTTGTTAGCCATAAGAATTTGCTATCACTTTTGTATAACATCATGTTTAGTTTGCTGGTTAGTTACTTATACTCACTATAGGAGACATTTAGTCCGTGTAGTGGCTATGTAGGGATGTACAAGGAATGAAAGAACCTGCTCAACTAGCTAAATTACGGTTTTACATGGAAGAATGTGTTTAATTTGTGTGGATTTGGCTAAGTATATGTACTTTGCAGGTTGTTCACGAACTCTTTGATGTTAACTCTCATTATGTTCTTATTGAAATAGTTGCTTTCATTGTTTAATGGCAGGGAAAGGATACCCTTTTCTACCTGAACTATGGATGGAGTCTTTATGTCCTGGAGCCAAAGAACTGACTGATGAACCTCATTATTATTGCTAGACGACAACGAAATGTCAACTATGTATAAGTTTGTAGTATATAAATCATGAATGGGAGGCGTTAGTTAGTTAGTTAGAAACTTTTAATGAAGTCTTCTGCTGCCATTTCACTTATATAGAGAAGGCTGCAATATTTTTTAAAGTATTTTAATATCATCTTGAAGGATATTTTTTTGCTGCAATAAAAAATGAATCTGTACATGCTAGTGCCCTTCTCTCGTTGCAGCTTGGTAGTCAGTGAGGCAAGTTGAGCTGCGAGCGAATTTATAACATTCTTCTGTGGATATACACTCACTCAACTCATCATCATCATCCAGCGCAGCCATAGTAGTGCATTCACTTTTATGTAATGTAGCCTGAAATGAAGATAGGAGCACGTCTAGCGTGCCGTTATTACATTAGATAGCGCTCGGGGATTAAAGTCTCTTGAGAAATGCGTTTTGTTAACTCGGCAAGGATTTTTCAGATTGCTAGGTGCATAATGGAACTTTGGCTAAGATACTAATGGTGGTTGAAGTTCAACTGTAGATTGGCAACTGTACATTTGCCCATACGTTCAGGCAGGTGCGAACCAGGTTTGTAGAAATTTTGGGAATCATGATTGCAGACTTTTTTGTGGCATTGTAAATCAAATTGCATCCAGTGCTAACTGACTAAGTTGGGCGTTAGTGAGATTTTGGTTCATCCATTCCATAATAGCTGTCATTGAGAGCTGTATTCTAGAGAAACGATTCGAGGAGTATGCTCACTTTTCAAGGCTCTCTCCCTAGTTAGTCAGCTGTGTATGATCGGTAGGCCTGAAGCAGCATAGGCATAACATGTAGGGATTCATTGTGTTCATGTCAAGCATTTATAAATGGAATGCATGATATGAAAATAAGCTCGGAATATTCCGACGTGGCAAATTAATTTTTAAAGTGCGTGAAAACTCTAGTCTAGTATGAGATTCGAGTGAGAGCAGACACGCTAGAAATATTATTGTCTTCCAAAAACGAATCCTACTGTGGGAATTTATTATATAGTTTATAGAGTACAAACGTACATATAAGTACATGTTCGCCACGCATGCATTACATTTTGTATGGAGATGAGAAGAGTTGAGAGAGGCGACCTAGCTAAAGTATATACGAGGCAGTTAATTCGTTAGTTAGTAACCGACTGAAGGAAGCATCTAATGCTCCTTGCATGGGTTTGAGTTTGACTCTTCCTTTTGAGTTGGCTGCTGAACTCTCACACATGTATGACTTGAAATTTTCAGCCTTTTCTCCTCACTACCAGTTCATCATCACAAATATTTCATACCTACTCGAACCAACTAACTAACTAACCAACTACTAACGACTACTAAAAATAGCTGAGTGAGTACGTTATCAAAACTTGGACTGCATATTTAGTATCATGAAAATCCTACACTCAACTATCCAAAAATCCTCTTCAAATTCCCTGCAGTGGTAAGTAACTAACAACCATGAAATATTAACAAAATACTAGAACCATTAGTATTATTAAAAAATCGTGTTGTCAATAAAGAGAATTTACTCCACAAGCTAATGTTCATTATATTGTATGTGAATGAAAAAACGGTTGAAATTATTGAAAATTATTTTCCAGTGGTACACATATGAGCATATAATACATGCATGCACAGTCCGTATAGTTAGCAAGAAGTTTTAGATGCGCCACTTAATATATACGTAGGGCAAGTAAGTAACGTGTAGAACAGCTTTTGAATCCTGCTTGCTTTGCCTACTGCTTGCAATGCCTGGCTCAACTGCTAGACCTGGGGAAGAGAACCAGAAGAATATAATGATGATGATTTTCATTCACAAGTGGGCCGTAGTCCTAGAGACCCCCGATGGATGCGCAGCCTCCCCTCCTGCTTGCAGCTCCTACTCCTTTACGCTGTCTGGTTAGGCTCAATCCAATGAATGGTGTGGGGAAAGTCTTCGCAAGGTCATTGCAAGTGTACAGGCTACACTTGAGGATTGTGGACCGACTTTGAGGAATTTCGAAAAAATAGAACCACCCCGTGTATTGGTGGAAGAGGACCTCTAGGCTCATATAAAAAAATTTGAAACTTTTCATTTCCATGGAAATTACTGGGTTGACTACTTCACCCTGAAAGTTGGGGTAGACTCTTCCACTCAATGCAGCTGACTGGCGTACTCGTTTACTATGGTGGTACGCAACCGTAGTTTTTAGTACAGTGGTAGGGAAGGCATAAGACAAGTGGAGTAGGGCTCAGTTCCACATTTCTACTCAGTGTTCGCCCAGACTTTGTACGGAGCAGAACTATCGCCGTTGCCTGTGAAAATTTGTGTTGCAAAGTCCACACATTGCTATAGCTAGTAAGTTGTTGTGCATGTATGAAGTATAGGAATTTTTGAAATAATGTCTACTACTTTGGCTGCTGAAAATTAAATACTTTAATAGTTTAAGACAGTTGGAAGAGAATAACAGTTTTGTTTCGGAAAATTTGCTCATATATACTGAAGCATTTTTACTACACTGCCATATACTTTGTGTGAACTGAATAGTGCGGTGAACGTTGTTTATTTAACTTGGTGACTCAAGTCTGTTTTTTTCTTCGCGAGAGAGAGGTTTCTGTGATTGACTTTAGATTTTTTTTTCTTGTGAATTCTTGGAACGTCGTTTGTCAACTGGTTGACAGGTAAGAAGAATGAAGGATTGTGGAAAATTACATCTCTTTTTTAAAATGCAGCATACAAGGCAGGCAGGCATGCATGAATCATGTTTCAAGTCATCTCTCTGTCGTTTTCTTAATTTTTCTCGTAATGGTAGGCAGTGGTGGTGTCTATAATGTGTTCTGGCAAAAGACTGTTGAAATTTTATTATTTTACGTAGGATCTTGACTTTAGTACTGTCATACTGTGCATGTCTTAAGTTAGTGATCAAGTCGTAGTATGGTGTCGTGAGTAGGTAAAGTGAATAAATCTGAGAGTGAGTCGCTTAAGTAAAAACGTGACGATGAGAACGTATTGATCTTTGTATAGTACTTTAGTAAGAAGCACAAAGCTTTTTAGATTCTTAAAAGATAAATTCGAAATGTGTCAGTTTCGAGAAAACGGGAAACTACTCCATACGGACTATGACTATCTAGAATTTCCTACTTTTGTAGAAAAATTAAGTTCCAATAAACTCAACTGTAACTCATAACTTTCTAACTCCAACTAAACTCACTCTGAAAACAATCTTTGCCATCTCCATTGTTTCAAACAAATTTTTGCTCATTGATTAAATATTACATTCTATCTCCTCTAACTAGCCAACTTTTAAAATTATATCAACTTCCTTTATGTAACAACATGTAGCCAGCTTATTGAGCTGTTTCAAATTTGACGCACAACCACTAACTTTTCCATTTCTCCCAGCTTGCAGTCCATAATGGAAACTGATCTCAAGCCTCACGCTTAAACCTTGCTTACTAACTTACTTTAACTCGCACTCATACCCATTGGCAGTAGCTATAGCTATGGTCTCATGGAAAACTTGTTCTAACTAACTAACTAACTACGAAAATCATGCCAAACCACAAAGTTGCGTAGGTACAACTTTCAGTCTTGTGAACCCAATACATATTAGCCACATGCATTCACAAGCTACATAGTATATAATCTGATGGGCACACAGGGAACCCAGGCAAAAAGCTACGAGGAGCCCAAGTCATGAGCTAGCAACTTTAGCTAGCTAGGTAAGTTAGACGAGCCTTTCCAAAAAACTTTATCCACCCAGCCCATATGCATGCCAAGCCAGCTAGCTAGAGCTAGCTATAGGCAAGGAGCATATTAAAGGGAGACGATGGTCGAGTCTTGACTCACTCACTAACTATTCACTCACTACTACACACACGAACAAAGTTAGTTAGTTAGTACGCAACTCCAGTTTCACTTTTACCTTTGTACGTACGAGGTGGGTCGTCGTCGTCGTAGTAGTAAAGAACTGTAGTAAGTAGTAGTAGTAGTTGTAAAATAGTAGTAAGCAGGCAAGCAAAAGTAGTAGTAGTAGTATTTCCCTACGTAGTAGTTAGTACGTTCATATCCTACGAGTTTTAGAATGTAGTCACACAGTCTATGTATACTATACATGTGAACGTATAAACTGTGGAGCAGGATATGGGGGAGCATACAGTCGTATGCTTTTGACCGAGGTTTTCATCGTGGCCATAGGCACAGGTTACAGAGTTAGAGTTAGAGTTAGAACCAGTTGAGAGCTCCACACACACACACATATAGTGGCTCAGTACTTTTGTAGTAAGTACTGTGTGCATGTTAAAACTGTGAGTTGGCTCTTTCTCTTTTGTGACGGAAGTCTTCCACTGGAAGAAAGGCATACGAGATCAGTCCGTGGTCAGGCTCCATCGAGAGAACACACTACTATAGCACTCCGAGTACAAAAAACTTGTAAACTTTAAAAGTACGATAGGGCTTTAGGTATTTTCACATAGTTAACTAACTACACTTGTTTACCTGCTATCATATTATAGTTAGTTGGATAGGGATAAGTATAAGTCAACAAGAGAATACAAATAAGTCGTTGACTGAGAATTGAAATAGTTGTATAACGTATTCTTCAAGACTTGTTTAAATTAGAGTTCCTAAAATATATACTACGTGTTTTGTATACAACACTGGCCGGGTCTCTTGGCACAATCCTTTTTTGGGGGATTTTGTGAAACTTTTTGATTTGGTGGAAAGTTTAAGGGAAAGAACTGAATTGCAAGTTTCCTTCTTGCTGAGTAGGAAGTAAAGAATTTATTGAACTGTGTATGTATGTATGAACCGTAATGGTGAGAGAGTTTTAGCCATTTTGTGTAAGTTTGTGTTGTGTATCCCAGAAACAAGGTAAGATTCAAAGTTTTTTTTGTTTTTTGTTGGTTTTGATGAAAGTTTGATTAGATCCCGTCGTTTTGGGGTTTGGTAGGGTTGATAGGTTAGTTTTATATAGAATGTTTTGAAAAGAGTGCAAGTTTTAGTTTTTTTTCGGAAATTAAAGTTTGCATTTTGTAAATGTGTATTTATGAGATTGCAGTATTTAATATTAATTTCTTGAAATTTAAATTTTTAAAAAGTTGTGTCGTCCACTTAGATTTTTTATTGTTGTGCAAACAGTGCAATGTCTATTGACCTTTCATTCAAGTTGTATGGCATAGTTTAGCCAGCTCAAAGTAATAGCAGTCTTCGAAAAAGAGCTTTAGTAAAGTATTTTACTTTGAAATTTTTTTTCTCTCTGTAAATTTTCCTTACAAGTTACACAGAGGACATTTTTTTATTATTTACTTTGATAGTTAAGTTAACAAAAAGAAATTTCAGTTTTTTAACTTAGATTAAACAGTTAAGCGAGCATTATATTTTTCTCATATTTGCATTTTACATTTTCACTCCTTTTCAAATTCACTTGCACAAAAAAAATGCATTTATGCAATGGAAAG
>Ga0210040_10005525_pt1 | contig 16070 bp, 8 predicted proteins | sample CryGeyCG12114_NA_FD_185462 | JGI IMG/M metagenome (GOLD analysis project Ga0210040, IMG submission 185462) | Groundwater microbial communities from aquifer - Crystal Geyser CG19_WC_8/21/14_NA (SPAdes) (version 2) | ecosystem: Environmental > Aquatic > Deep subsurface > Groundwater | place: USA... | reverse complement strand
ATTAGGACTAAAAGTTAAAAATGTGTATCATGTAGTTTCCTATACTAGTTATGATTAGCTACCCATTGTTTTTACATTATAGCTTGCACATAAAGATTACACATTCTATGATTATTATGCTGCTCAAAACTCTTGTTCATAGTATGTAAAAGTAGTAATACTGATGAGATCAATAAAGAACATCCACTATATGAAAAAACTAACTTGTTTTACTTGCTTACATTTTGTTTCCTACATTTTTTTGGCAGAAACTGTCTATATTATTACCACTGATTGAATCTTAATAAATTGATTTATTCCTATATATAGTGTTTTGCTGGAGCTACAGAGAAAAGAAGAACTGAATACAAAATGGGTGTTTAAATAGTGGGGATGTTGGTTGGTTTAGGTTTGCCAAATTTGATTAAAAGTATGCAACTACTGTTTTGCACGAGCCCATTTTTGCACAAAAACAAAGTGACTGACTACCAAAATTTATATGAAAAACAAGTGCTACTAAAGATGTAATAAATTCACACACTAATGACGATATAAAGAAGTTAGCTCCTCGTTTAAAAAATACGAGTTTAGATGGTTATGGTAAGTATGCACTAAAGAGGGAGAGAGATGGCAGATAAAAAAGTACTATATACTTGTAAACTACAGAGCCACCACATAGTAGTATGTAAAGTAATAATAAAAGTTGCTCCATTAAACTCACGTGCTAAAGTTTTTACCATGTTAATAATAATGATAATGAGTATCATTATCATTGTGTACGCACCAAATGTGCGTAGCGCAAAAATTAAAAATTTCTGTAAATCACAAATCTTGTTAAACTGGCCAAAAAAAAGTGTAAAGCTAATAGAGTTTGGTTTTTGGCTTAAATAAAATTTATGGTATTTTCACCGGGAGTTTTGAATTGAATAATCCTGTACAATTGTTACTATGCATGCACCGTTAGCCTATACATACAAGATAGTTAGTTAGTTACTGTTTGTTTGCAAATGTGACCACACGACGGAAAATCATGTTTTCCTTACACACTGTACAACATACCTAAGTATAACATTACAGTTGAATAGAAATGGCAAAAGTTTTGGACTTGTCATCAAAAAACACATGGTAAGAATAGCTAAAATGATAAATTGCGCCCGTCGTGACTATTGACTATATATGAATCATCATCATGTTTTCCTACCCCGAAATCTATTGTGGTAAATGTATATGCAATATAATGTTATGTATATAAATTAAGTTAGCTACTCATTCCAACAGGAGGTTTCAAACTTGCATTTCGCACGAGAGACAAATGTTTTTGTTTGTTTGAAAGGAATATTTTTTTGAAAAAGAGCTCTTATTTACGAAGAATGTGATGATCTTGAGCCTGAGATTGGGATTGTTGTGCTGCCTGGCGCTGAGTATTTTTTTTATTTTTCATTCGCCTGTTTTGGAACCATATTTTCACCTGCAAATCACAAAGTACATACTTAAGAGCTTGTGTATACGAAAACCAAGCGTTTTGCCCATGTTGCACTATTTGCACGCCGTATAGAATGTGTTTCATGCATGTAATTGATTTGTAGACTAAACGTAGATGAATCGCATAGTGAGACAACAGTCTAGTAGATTGTCCGAGCAAAGCATAGAATTCTAGAGCAAACATCTACTTTCCAATGAATTTTTCCACAATTTACAAGAAAACATGAAAATGCTTGTAAAAACACATACCTGTCTCTCTGTGAGGTTAAGATTTCTGGCTAGTTCCCATCGTTTCTGCTTTGAGACGTAAGCATTATATAAGAACTCTTTCTCCAGCTCCAGCGTTTGAAATTTAGAGTAAGGTTTCCTCTTCTTCCGAACTGTCACGTTTCCTGTCCATTCCAAAGGATTCGAGCTCATTGGCACGGCTGAAAAAAAATGCAATCAAATTATCAATTATTAAACGGAGCATTGTAACTTAACTTCTAATAACTAACTATACCATTGCATTTGTCATCATGCGATATTGTGGAAGCGAAAAAATCGAATTTTTGAACAAAATTAGAAAAAAATGTCGTTTTATTCCCCCAATGGCGGCACAAAAATCGCCATTGTGTTTTCCTTTTCATTCTACGGTAGTTAGTTAGACCAAATGAATCATGGTTTGTCCTTTTTCCCATGTCTTGACTTTTACTACTGACTCTACTTACATAAGCCCTTTTAACATTTTCCTATTCTCTCTCATTTCACTTTACTCCACTTAAGACTTTCGTCTCACTCATATAGCATGCTTTCCCAATCTTTTGGTCGCCAACTGACAAAATTTACAATTCGTACAAATATGAGGACAACGCAACTTGAGAAAAATTTCGATTTAAAACGCCATTCAAGTTTTCAAATGAAAGAGTATATAATTATTAAACGCTACAGATGAGGTTTTTGTCGATTAGAACTACAAAGCTACGAAAATAACTTCTGGACAACATGAAGGGGGAAACCTTTAATACAAGTTTTGCGGCATGTACTTTCATACTTTCTCACTTTCCCTCAACAGAAAAAATAAATACAGGGATTTGGTTGAACTAACGAACTTGGAGACTAAAAGCATTGGCAGAGAAAAAAAGGTTGAAAAAATCCGCTCCAGCGGTTTCCACTTCTGTGTGTAAGCATAAGATTACAGAATTCTAATTAAAAAAAAAGCTCTGTTTTAAAATTGAAGACGCTTATGGACTTAAAAATTGGGAAACAAAAAGGGTGCTTTTTTTTAACTACCAACATTTCTTTCTTCCATATTAACAGGATTATATGAGCACAATGGAGAAAATGCACTTAATCCTTGCTTAGTTAGTTATTCGGCAAACTTTAGTTACTTAGACTCCATTATTTAAATCAAGTGAGTGGAACCAATTTCTTTGTGAGCAAATCTGAATGTAGCGAAACAAATTTAATCACAGGCAAGGGGATAATGGCACGAATTGTGCTCACTTTTTAGTTAGTTAGTCACTCAAGCCGGGAAAATTGCACCAAAATCTTCGGTTTTCACAAAATCACTAAAATAAGAATTTTCAACTACTATTATCCCTATTTTGAAAAATTGTATTTCCTACATACAGTACAACAACTGTATAAGCAAATGGATCTCTTATATGGTCACACTTTGCTTACTAAGCTTTCTACTACAGGGCAGTTTAAGCGTGAATTTACGGATCACTTTAAGTTGACACAATGGATAGATAGAAAATGGAGTCCCGTTTGTTTGCATTGTCTCATCCTATCAGATTGTTGGCCAAAACCTGACGCAAGGTGAATGTAACTCTTTTAGGAAAATGAACTGGGAATTCTACTCGCACACTGTGTCTATATGCAAAAGGATTTAATGGAATTAGCTCATTGTTCCCACATTTCTTACCAATAGTCTATGCTTCCATTTCCACTTACTTTAATAGCTTCATTCCCTTCTACATTGCATTGGGATTCCATTCAATGAGTTAGTTAGTTAGACAATCTAGTTCTGACAATCTGGACACGATAGAAACATTAGCAGTTTTCAAATTTCTTTAGCCCAACTCACCAAATGAAAATGTCTAACTACACAGAGCAAAAAAAAACAAAATTTCCAAACTGAACTGACGCGTATGTATACCGGTGGCCTACAGATTGTGCATGGCATTAGTTAGTTAGTTAGTTAGAAGCCCAGGATTCTGCTTATGCATAATATCTATTCAAGAGATGACATGAGAAGCACTGTAGCACTTACTAGCTGATCGTACATTGAAGATAGGGAAGACTTTTGTGAAAAAGATAAGTATATTTTGCTCATATGTGTATATTCCGTGTAAAAATAGGAATAAAGCCTTTGAAAACTGTCAAAAATGGGTAGAAATAAACACAAAAAACTACTTTTTGAGGTAAATTGGGAATTTTTTTTGTGTTTTCTTCTTAAATGTGGGGGATTGTTTGAAAAAATGGGGAGTTGCTATCTAAAAAGGGGATATTTTTTAGTTTCCAGTCCACCATAGGATTTGGGTATGGAGGAAAATGGTATACAACGTTGGTAGAAGCATTTTGCTTAAATCCCATCAGATTGCATGCACACACACAACAGAATGGAATCTTTTGAGGATTATTTTTTCCTTCTCTCCCTTTTTTTCTTGTGTTTGGAACAAGACCCAGCTGCACACATGAAAGCTCTCTCATCTTGTTGGTTCTGTGAATGCGTTCCATTTAGATTTTTGCATGAGAAAAGAGGACGGAGGAAAAAAGGAAGTGACTCTATAGTTAGTTATACAATACACACTTAAAAGCCAAGAAAAAGAACAACAGAGTGATTCTCTCATCATGATAATAACTACACAGGATGAGCAATTCTTGGTTACATTTCCTAAAAAACGGCACTATAGGATTTTCCAGTATAGGAATACTGAAGTTGCCGATTTATTTTGCATGCTTGGATGCTAACAGACTAACTAGGGGAGATATTTTGCTCTGACTTTGTAAAAAACTGGGATTCTATTTACCTTTTTAGCTACACAATGGAGCCTGCTGTGCTCATATGTGGATTTCAGAAGGACGGCTAAAATCTTGTAAACGAAAATGATGGAGGGAAGAAAAAAAAAGAGCCACAAACAACTTGAAACACACAAGCTTACTTATACTTAATGGAAATGCAGTCGTTTAGAAGCCACTTTCTCTCACACTCACATCATCTACTTTCCATATCGCGCTCCAACGGCTATTTCACACATGACAGTGTAAAAGAGGTTCAAATTTTGTGAAAAAATCCAAAAAAATACATATGCTTTCCCCACAAAACAATATTTTTCAAAATTCAAATGCAAACCACAAGGAATGGTACAAAAACAGTTGTATTTTCACCCAAACCTAATCATAGGCAAGTTCCAGTACAGCATCATGAAATGTATGTAGTAGCATGCATGTCTATACAATTTTATGATGAATCTATTTAAACTACTGTGTATATAGCCCGCGATAGCCCTATACAGGGACAAGCTAAGCAGCAAAGTAAATGCATACTATAAACGCCATAAAACGGTTTATTCCCAACTTGAATGCAACAGAATGATTTGCCTAGTTTATTACCTGTACAGCTCTTAAATGCTACAGTAATAATAATCATCATACAGTAGCCACTATATTTCTCACTTGTACATGGGCGAAATGCACTGACAATGTTTTTATGTCTACTTTGTAGGGTTATCATTATGATGATTATGATGTGTGTAAAATGAATGGGATTAAAATGCCGTGAAATCATGAGCTAATGATGATTATTATTAGGTTGTGTATTAATTTATATTATAGAGTTTGGTTCTTTTGGGGATGGGAATTTTGTGGAAATTGTATTTTGGCGGGCAAAATTTTGTGCCACTAACTAACTAAGTATGGTTTGCAAGTTAAAGTTTGTTCACCGTGCTAGAATGCGGAATTTTTTATACCATAGTTAGTTAGTTTGTACATAAATCATGAGCCAATCTATATTTTTTCCCTATATAGAGTGGTCAGTTGAGTTTTCAGGTGAGAATTGTTATACAAGGGTCAAGTAACTTACTAACTAACTGGCCTCACTCACTGGGCTATAGGATCCATAAAACGAGATAAGTGGCTATTGAGGTGTCATAAATTAATAAAACTTAGAACCCTTGTCTAATTGCACCTTTTACTTATATATATGACCAATGCTTACGGTTATAATGTGTATAGACAAGAAATGCATTGCATAACTAACTAATGTGGTTAGTTAGTTGTGCATTCAAAAATGGCATTTCTGACTGACATAGTTGATGATAAAGATGTGCGAAATTTTTCTCATCATTTCTTGAACATACTATTAATCACGCACTTTTAATCTACATAATATGCATTGCTTATAGTAAGCATCATGCGTTATGTATATTGTATATTAATTGGACCAACAGGTAAAAATGTTGGAAAATAACTTTATAACTCTACATCCTGTAGGTTAGCTGTAGAAGCTAACTTTAATTTGCAGTTAGTTAGAGATTCACTAGTAAAGGATATGCATAATGAAGGTACAATAAAATGCAGCTCGCAGACCATAAACTCATCATTATACATATTATCAAGGACTGTAGTTAGTTAGTTTATAAGGAATCTTCTTATTATCATTTGGTGCATGAGTAAAAATGTGGGATGGGAAAAGTTTGAGTTACAAATAAACTATTTTGAAAAAATGAATCCATTTTTAGCTGTCGGTTCTAGAGTATTGAATTTCTACTGTACCATTGTTTGGTGTAAAATCCTAATTTGCCAAGTTGAACGGCATTTAAAGATTTTTCTATTAATGCAAAAAATCAGTATGTTGTCAAAGGTATGTTTTCCATCTATCGCTCTTTAAAAAAACTCCAATGGCCCGGGAGTTAGATACATCAGGATTCTTATCATCATTATGATAATAGAAAGAGACATGTTTTTGACATGTACCACCTTATTAGTTATGCCACATGGCTACTAACTAACTAACTAACTATGCAATCCCTGATTGTATTGTATTGCTATATAACCGTCATTGAAAACTCGTTTTCCATTAGCATCAGATAATAATGTTGAAAGTCACACAGAAAAAAACACATTTCTGATTCATTATTTAAGACTTGAATATAAATTAAGGACTGTGAGTTGTGAATTCATTACCATACGCATAATATTGATTGCTGTCAACAATACATCATTTAACATGGCTGTTATTATTAATTTCTTAGTAGTAAGTTAGTTTCTGTCAATGAATTGAATTGTAATCGTGAGGTTTTGAATGCAGAATCAGCACTCACGGATTGACTATGCTTTTCTCAAGGGATGGTACATTTTTGGCTAATATTGACTAACAATGGGATAGAAATTTTGATGAAAATTTTTCATTTCCTTAGGAGAGAATGTTTAACATGACTAGCGCAGTGAAAAGTTGAAAACAGAGGCCATGCTGGGCTCATGTGTGAAAAAGAAATGCATGCAGGAAACTTTTTTTTTCTGGCCTGCCTGCCTACGACTCACAGAAGGGAGCCTACCTTATCTAGTGAATCAGACGGAGCACCCAATGCTCAAGATTGCAATCAATTCATATAATTTATTACTGTTACGAATAATATGAAAACATGGGATGAACAAACTGTTGCCTCCTAGGCAGGTTTACTTGGTATTAATGTGTGTACCGTAAAATTCCTGTAAACGGATCCAATACCGTACTATTTAAATCATAGAAAATAAATGTTGTGGATGGATTTTTTTAATGCGTGTGCAGTATTCTAAGGCGAAAGCAAAGTTTGTGCTTTGGATAAAAAACAAAGATGTTTGTTAGCCATGATGAAAAATTACAGAATTTTTTTAATTGAAACCAATAACTGAGCCATTAGCTAAACTTAAAGTTCACTTTCAGGACTCAAAATGATTAGATCTCAAAAACTTATTTTCTCCTAAAAATTTAAATTCTGAACTCATTCACTTACTTACTATCAAACCACTTTAGCATATTGTAACCTAACTAACTAACTAACTAACCACAAAAAACACAATTTTGGCATTCGATAAGCATTTGAACATACGAAATGCCCTATTTGATCGCATTCATTTAAATAAATGCAATCTCATTTCCACAAAGTAGGAAAAACTGCCACAAGCTATTTAATAAGTCACATGCCCAAGCCTCCCTAAAGTCCCACTTGTTTTCTCAAAATTTATGGACATGTCTACAACTAACTAACTAACTATTTAATAATTTATCATGCATGAACATTTTTTTCCTTACTATGCTCATGAAAAAAAAGAACAACGTCCACAATAATATTTAGGTGGCAGGTTTTGACAGCCCGTTTACCTCATGGTGACTTTTTTATACACAAAAAGTCACTTTATCTGGCCAGTTTCACACTTGCATCTTAAAACTTATATAAATGGATTTCAAAAATAGTATACATAGATACTGCCCACATTCACTATATAGGCTAACTAACTAAAACCAAAGCCATACAACAAATAATGATAGGGAGTTGAAAGTGAAAGTACTATAGGAAGTTAACTAACTAAGTTAGTTAGTTAGTTAGTGGTCTTATTATGCTAACTAACTAACTAAAAGTCTTGCACACTCAAATAGATTATTCTACACAGTTTCCATAGCTTTCGAACTCGGTGCTATAACAAAACCATGTACATTTACACCTATCCCACCATTTGAATAATCTGACACACACAAAGTGGGAACAGCAGGGTGCATCTGCTATTCCATTTCCTTTCTCTGGTTTCCCCAATCTTGGTACGTTCGTTTCCTTTGAGTATGCGATTTGAAATGCGATAGTAGAAGAGAATGGAACATTTTTATCTGCTCACAGCATTTTTCATGGTCTAAAAATGGGATTTAGATACTCAAAACTGAAACCAAAACGAAATATGGATATTAAAATAGGATACAACATCACAGCGCCATCTATAGAAAACAGTATGCTGGAGATTCGAATATTCCGAAAAAACCGAAATCTCAATATACAGACTCTTTGTTGATATAGAAGTTTGCGCGTAAAATGAGTATTTTACACAAAATTTTTGTATTGTTTTTAACGGCGCCAAATTTACCACACACACGAGCTACAGATGATGACTCACATTGTAATGATCGATTACTGTTTTATCAATACGCACTGGAAAAAATGTTCACCAAAGAATCTAATGTTTATGTTGAAAACAAGGGAATTCCTTTTCCTTACACATTCGATTCGGTTGGAGCGCAAGATAATAGTTGCATGATTATCATAATAAATGTGCTCCCATTTTCACATTCGAGACACACACATGCATTTGTACAGGATCTGTGTCTGATCATCACACCATCATCATATTATATGCACTTGCATTTGAAACCAAGATTTCTCCCCTATCTGCTCCTATAGGCTTCCTTTCATACACCATTATCATTTTCACTCACTGCTGAATCCCCTTATGTTAGTCAGTCACTGAAGACTCATCACTAAATAAACACGGTGAGACAGTATTGTGAGATAGAAATTTCCGAAATTTTTAAATAAAGTCTCAGTGATCAATAGAGAAAAGCAAATCTTAGGCTACTTTAGCTATAGCTATCCAAATTTTTAAGTATGTATTCATGTTTTTTGGACAAAAATTTTTATTTGTCACTAACTATCATATGAATCGAATCAGACTGTTGAGATAAATGGACCAATTTTTTACGGTGAGAAAAATATGTGATAAGCACGTCTCCCTTCTGTTCATATTCCTATGCAAATGATGAAACGGAATGCATATGTTAGTTGGAAGGAGAAAAGAATGGGAGATGAAAAAAAGAGGGAAGGATTGGTAGGTTGGGAAAAAGTAAGCAAACATTGAATGATCCAATTTTTCAATTGTAAATAGATGAGTAGAGATTTTTCCCACAAGCTCACAGCGGGTTATAAAGTACAAAGGAATTTCATATTGCCATGATGATAGTTGGTAACTAGACTAGAATTTAGAAACTATATGGAGGATTTTACAGCTCTTTGTATTGGATTGCGAAATTTGGATTTTTGGCCCCAAGAAGTAGATGGTATTCAATCTGAAGCCACAATGGACGAACACTCTATAATTGGGATCGGAGTAAAAATATGTGAATTTTGGTAGTAGCATTGCATTTTTGGGGTTTACACGGATTTTTTTGGGTTTTCAGGTAGACGAAATTAAAAAAGTGGCCAAAACTGTGAACTGGATGATGTTTATACTGTTGGTTATTCAATTCTTCCCATTGACTGATGAAAACTTTACCTATATTTCCATTTTGATTGGAACAGGTATGAAATTGGATTTTTCTTTATCGAAACCTTGCCTTTCGTGCATTTGTATGTATAATTTGCAGGACTCGTGTTAAGCTGTACGTTGATGGAAAGCATTGAGAATTCATTCGAACCGCTATATTTGAAAGAATGCTTTGTAAGGCCAACTTCTATTACTTCTCTATATTTTCCCATTCTCAATTACATTTTATAGTGACTTATACGTTTTCAACTTGTTGTTTCTAAGATTCGAATGTCAGCCGATTTAACGTTTGGAATTCTACTCGGAACACTTGCATACAGCCTCCTCCTAATGTTAGATATCCCTTTGACCGCCGAAAAAATCCCTTATGAGAGAACAACTAAAAAAATCATGAATGATTATGGATTTCTCGGAGGACCTATGTTAATTATGACCGCCGTAGAACTCGTACTGGGATTAGTTATGAGTGTGCTAAAAGCTGGGGCTCGGATGGTAGAAATCACGCTCCGAACATCGTACAATACTGTGTATTCATATTTTTCATCTGTTTAAATATAATACTAGTGCTCTATGGCTCGCTGTAAATACATGCATTGAAATGGGCAAATATAAAGCGGGAAATTCAAAGAAATAAATGTCGTGTGCGTTTCATTTCGTTTCCTTGGTATAATATAAGCGTGATATACCAAAACGGACTAAAATATTGAAATTACCGAATTTAGCAAAATTCTCCACATTTTAGGAATAAATAAATGGATTCCACATTCATACGGGATGCTGTAAGTAGTTCATAAAACAAAGTACAAATTACCGAAAATCCGAGCTCACAATATAACGCGTTTTATAGTGGAGTAGGTGGAGTTTTTTAACAGAAATCTCCGGACTAGTATTTTCAGCCGAATTACTTTTGGGAATCTTGCCGCTAACCTCACATTACTTTTTGTGCACAACTTATATGACTGCTGCCGGTAAATCTTGCATTATATATTTTCTTCTTTTCATTGCAAGCCATTCTCAAGTGTGTGTTATTATTATAGGTTTATTTACGATGGAAAACTATTACATTTACGAACACATGTCAACCCATTCATCAAATGCTATGCCCAGAAGACAGGTAAGTGATTCAACTTTCTATAATGCCCATAAAATCGTAACTAAAATATTTTCCAATCACTACTTATGTAGTACAATATTGGATCTACTGCCATATTAGTTGCCTTCACATGGATCACCACATTGCTGTTCACAATCAGACAACCAACGGATACGGAAGTTTCAATTTTAGGCCTACATGAGAAATTGTCCTCTACAATGGGATGGCTAGGTTCATCAATTTGGTTGCTACTAATTTCATTCCTCACGACCGAAAAAATCGTTAGTTCAATCTACTTATCTGTGGAAACTATACATCTCTGTATAGACTATGTATACACTCTATTTGGATGCACTGATTAAATATTGCATAGAGAGCAAAAAAAGCTCGTATGTAACTAACTAACTAACTAACTATGATGCCGCAAATTTTTTCCAAAATTATTTACATACACACTGGATCCAATGGCAGATAATAATAGATACAGAGCGGAAACTGAGAGTTTACACAGAGAAAGGAAGTAGTCCAGCCCAAGTTAAATAGACAATATGTGATACCAGACCAGAGGGAAAAAAAGACCAAAGTTTTGAACCTGTTCCTTTACTTATGAAAACAAACTCTACCACAGGTCTCTCCTATGGTTTCACATGAAGAAATAACCAAAACAGGGAAAATGCTCGTCTCAATCCACTCTCATGGCATTTTTTATTTATTTGGATAGAGATTGACGTACTAACTAACTAACCAACCAGCTAACTAACTAGAATACAATTTGTTAATATAATAGTCAGTCTTGGGATAGGAAATATGTAATAACAATTGCTCAGTATAACAAACCAGATCAAATATATTTTCATCACCGTTCAAAATCAATTCATGCATGTGCTTTAGGATAGCAAAAAAGTTTCCAAAAAGCTCAAGATGGACTGTGCATAAGACTTATTTTTTGATCCTATACACATATTTACAACAGTAGTAGTAGCATTCCAAATCAAATAGACCTGTCTAAGAATTCGAAAATGTAATCCGAAAGAAATACATAGTTGTAGATAGATAGCTGAACAAACAGAAAGCAACTATTGGTCCCAAAAAGGCTTAGTTAGTTAGAATGCGGAACTATACTATGTCATTGAACTGGGGCTTAAGTCATGTAAACTTTTAGTTGGAGAGGGTAGAAAAAAATGACGTGAATCCTGGGAATTATGACAAGATGGAAAAGATGAAAATGTCACGTCCCTGTGTCTTCATAAATAAAGGGTTATGATACTAATATCATGTCAAACTGATAACCGTGGAGACCAGACCACAGAATCCCATTACTTATGGGGGGAAAACTCTTCTCCTTATTAATTCCATTCGTTTCGGCCTATGTTGTACACAATGAGCTATAGCATGTGTTATGGAGTCTCATATTTTTCACACTACTCACAATTTCAACACCTTTGGAGGCAAAAAAAGGTAGTAAAATCCAGTTGACTAGTTTTCTTGAAATCAATGACATGATTTGTAAGCGAGGACTATAAGAATCAGTGCATTGTAATACTGTGCACAATGGAAATGCAATATGCTTTATTTAGTTACAAGAGGAAAATAACCGGATTTTCGGGTATAAACACTTTTTTACAACATATAGTCACTAGAGCACTATTTTTCAGAATTTCGCACTGCGTAAATAGCTAGTTAAAAGTTGGCAAAAGGTGAATTCTTAATCTGAAGGAAATTAAGGGGTTTCAACCAAACTAAATTCCAAGATTTTCCAATGGGTGGTTCACAAAATGCCATAAAAATTTGTTTTATCAAACTCAAGCCCTTGGATACACAGGGATGCATGCATGCACCCATGCATTTCATTTTTCTTTTGGAACAAAACAAACGTGAGCCCTAAACCAGAACCAATGTGATTTTTTTTGCGCCTTCAACACAATTCTATTACCATTACATTTCTATTAGAAATCATTTAGGTGAGATTTTGGTCACTCACTCACGCTATTATACTCTACTTACACCGTATATACTAGTTTTTAGTTCCTAAAACACTCACAATTCAAGTTTACTATCTTAGTATACCATAAATATAGGCAAAACCATATATTTGCTATAGTTTTACTTAGATAGGTTGACGCCGTTGATAAAAAATTTGGGAAATCTAATTATGATGCGGATTCTGATAGATCAATGATAACCGATTAAACTCTAAGAAATTTTAAAAAAATTTCTGAACTGGCATAATACGAATCGTATATTAAACGCAATAAGCAATGGATTTTTTCGTACCCACGACTGACTAGAGCGGTAGCCCTATAGTAATCATATGCATTAAGTTTTATTGCTCCATCGATAAATGGTGATGGGATGTCGTTCATGTGAAACCGGAGAAGTGAAACCTTTACATGGCGGATAAAAATAACAAACTGTTGATCCTGGGCTCACTCATGAGAACTACATTAAAGAATGTTTTACATGTTCTTTTATCTTGACCTTTTCCATTCCCTCCGTATATACCGTATTTATTTACAATACTGAATCAAATGCTCAAGTTACAAAATAATAGCGATTGCTGCTCTAACTGGGTCGTGTGACTGCTGCTTGCTTATACAGAGTCAGTTAAATAGAATATTACATAGTCAATTGGTTTGGTTTGGCTAGACTTGGGAATCAGTTTTGCCAGATTTTTCAATTTGGATAGGAGATTCCTATACTACAGCGTGTTGGAGGGAACAAAAATGCTTCAGCTTGACTATAGATACATAAATGGCATTTTAAATAATTTAAAATGCCTACACATTCTTGCCAACCACATTAATTATTCGATAGATACACAATTTTCTCCTCCTACCGTCACTTATTCTGGCCACCATTATTTATTTGACAAAAAGTGAGCCTCTGGATTGAACGAGCCCTATCTTTTATTTCGTGCATCCCATTCAAATTCATCGATGCGTACAACTGTCTTATCTGTTAGTTTGTTGAATAGAGTTTATTCCATATAGTGATTTTATCATTTTTGTGACAGCTTTAACGATGGATTATAGAGTGTATCCATCTATTTCTATGCGCTGGCTTTAAAATTCGAAAGCGATTTTTTTTAAATTGCTTAACGCCAAATTTCATAATTCATTTCAATTATATATTATACTGTTATAAACTGGTGGGTTTGGGTGGATTGACGGAATTATTTTTTAAGCAAAAAGTGCAGTAGCGTTGAATATGAAATCACTGTACATCCAATATGTACATGCATGAGCTTTTGCGTTTAAACTGCGCTCCCATTATAATTCAAAAGGTGCATTGTGCAACACGCATCATTAAATGCACGTCTGCATCTTTACATAGTAGTATCGTTATTTTGACAATGGAGGACTGCAATAGCCACCACAAATGGTAGCAATACAATCCTGATGACTATAAAACCTTTTAAAGAGATTCTCTACTAAAGTGAGTTTGCTGACTGACTGACTGAGCCTGTATAATCAAGTGGGTAAGGTCATGTTTATGTATTGCATAGACAAATTTTTATGACCAGAGTTTGAGAAATGCATTCTCACACGGTGTAATAATGGGATAGTCGTTAGTTAGTTAGTATCTAACTAAGTTACTAACTAACTAACTACCTACTATGCATTGATTGAAAAATTGAATCAAGAATTATTGCCGCAACATATGAAAAAAGAAAGGAAATTTATCCTCCAGCTAAATCACATACGAACAGGTTTCAAGTTTCTACATACACAGTGAAAACAAATATTTCATGCTTGAATTTCTTACAGGTTAAAGTTAAAGGGTTGATCCACCACATTTTACGGCTCGTTTAAAACAATGAATAATCCACGAGCAGCACACCAAATCATTTAGTTAGTTAGTTAGCTAGGGAGGATGGAATTTAATTTGTACTTCATATAAGGAGACCCACGCATGGTTACCTGTCAAATCAGATATGCTGTGGAAACTAAATGGGAATAATGTATGAATCCATACCACCAACGTAGCTCACAAAAATCTCACACCACAGTGCAAAACAATGGGGGAAAAATTGATATTTCTTGAGCCTCAAACTATAACCAGATTGTACATTTTTTTCGCATATCATCATCATAAACATGAAAACTTGTACTTAGATATTCATTCAATCTCTACGGGAGGCTAGGCAAGACTTTTTACCATATGATATTTCCCTAGGCAACTTTTGCAGACAAATTTTTTCAAATTATTATTGTCAACTTGGTAATTCATAACATTTCCTTTGGATTTGAATCTGTTGAGCAAAAGGTGGCCAGTATGTGGTCTGGAGCAACACACCTATAGCCACATTTAATATCCATTACGTGTCATATAGTAATCACCCACACACGTGGTTTGCATTGGCTTTCACAGTGAATATTTTTGTCACGACGTTCGTTCACCATATAATTTACGAGACGTCCATTGTTACTTCGTTAGTTACAATAATATCATTTCCATTTGAATTACTTGTTGGTGGCGACTTTTTACAGTGAAAGGCTATAACTAACTAACTAACTAGCATATGGCAGTAGCGCTCAAATTTTTCAAATGGGTGTCACATCCCATCATCAACTATAATGATGATCTGATAGGCACTAATGAGAAAGGTGAACATGAGTTTAGCACAAATTTAAGTCTTTGGTGGTCACTTTTTACCACATAGAGTGTAGGTGGACTCATGCTGTGTATGAGTTCAAGATTATCATAAAAATTGTATATGTATTGCATTGGGTTTTGAGTAAGTTAGTTAGTTAGTTATAGTCCTTTCACTTCCTTTTGGTGTGGAGCATATATACAATACATTATTTAGCACTCTATTATGTTCGTATAATCAAGATCGTAATTCATAGTGTGGTGTATCAGCTGGCATATTGCGTTCGGTGTAAGGCTAAAGTTATTAATTAGTTGGGGTCACGTTATTCATGTTTTGCATTCTGCTTTATGGATCTTTTCTTCAGGCAAGGGTGTTTTTTGAAGTCTGTTCTACAGGTTAGAAAGAAACGAGTATTTTTATGCTATTTCTGCCATTTAGACGGATTTTTAAGAAAGTTCAGGGATTGAGATGACTCAAACTGACTAGAATTTTCCACTTATTCCCCCAGCAAGAATAGAATTGAAAATAATCATTAAGCTTATGGTGATAATATCATGATAATGAGAAGAGTCACACCCTCTCTGCAAACAAACTAACCAGGGAGTGAGTAAATTATAACCAAAGGGAATGTAATTGACAGCTGAAATG
>Ga0210040_10005524_pt1 | contig 16071 bp, 13 predicted proteins | sample CryGeyCG12114_NA_FD_185462 | JGI IMG/M metagenome (GOLD analysis project Ga0210040, IMG submission 185462) | Groundwater microbial communities from aquifer - Crystal Geyser CG19_WC_8/21/14_NA (SPAdes) (version 2) | ecosystem: Environmental > Aquatic > Deep subsurface > Groundwater | place: USA... | reverse complement strand
CGGCGGCGCGGTGCCCGCCGTGGACCTCCGGGTGACGGACCAGGCCACGCGCAGCTTGGTGCGAGTGTTGGGTGTGCCCGAGGCTCAGCCCGGGGCGTGGCTCACCACCACCACCTTCTATGACGAGAAGCTGCGCCCGATCCAGGTGGTAAGCACCAACGCGCGCGGTGGCACGGACGTCACTAGCACCCGCTACGACTTTATCGGGCAAGCACTGTCTTCGTATACTACTCACAAGGTACCGAACCAGTCGGCATTGGCCGTGCAGCAGCAAACCAGCTACGACCACGCTGGGCGCGTGCTGCAAACCGAGCAGACGCTGGCGGGGGGCACGCGGGAGGTGCTGGCCAAGCACACCTACAACGAACTGGGCCAGTTGCAGCAGAAAGTGCTGGGCGCGCAGCTGCAGACCGTGGACTACCGCTACAACGTGCGCGGCTGGCTCACCCACGTCAACGACCCGGACAACCCCGACCCCACGGACCTGTGGAGCTTGCAGCTGCACTATGATAAGGGCTTCAACGAGAACCAGTTCAATGGTAACATTGCCGGACAGACTTGGCGCAGCCGCGCCGACGGCATCGAGCGCGCCTACGGCTACCGCTACGACGCGCTGAACCGGCTGTTGCAGGGTGATTTCGTGGCCCGCACGCAGACCGGGCCCACCACCAGCGTCCAGCCTTGGAGCCTAGAGCGCAGCAACTACCGTCTGTGGGCGACGAGCTACGATGCGGCCGGCAACATTCAGACCCTGCGCCGGCGCGGGCTGGTGGCTGCCGGTACGAGCAAGGTCCCGGCCCAGTATGCCGAGACAGACAACCTCCGCTACGCCTACCAGCCGGCTACGCAGAGTGAGCCGATCAGCAACCGCTTGCAACGAGTGGACGATCTGGCTCCCGCTCCTAGCGCTTTCGGGACCAAGCTGCCGCAGCGGCCGGACTTCAGCGACGGCCCCACGAAGGGCGCCACCACCCCAGATTACACCTACGATGCGGCGGGTAGCCTGCTAAGCGACAAGAACAAGCAGATTACCAGCATCACCTACAACTACCTGCACCTGCCCACCCGCTTGGAGTGGGCCGACGGCAACGCGCTGGAGTACCGCTACACCGCTGCTGGGCAAAAGGTGACCAAGCTGGCCTACACGGCCGGGCAGGCTCAGCCCGTGCGCACGGACTATATCAGCGCTTGGCAGTATGAGCGCGATACATTGCGCTGGCTCAGCAACAGCGAGGGCCGCATGCTACGCCTGTACAGCCGCGATGCCGCCGGGCAGGTGACGACCAAGACGGCTTATGAGTATACGCTCAAGGATCATCTGAGCAACCTTCGAATAGCCTTCCGCCCCGGCGAGAAGAAAACCTATTGGGCACTTTTAGACAGCAACCCCGAACTCGTGCGGCGCGAGCAGCAGCAGTTCGACTCGGCTTCCGTGTCGGCCCCCATCCGTACCTACGTGGGCAACCAATTTGCGCGCTCGGGTGACGGGGTGGCGCGTCTGAGCGCCGGCGGGCTGCGGCCCACGCCGCTGGGCCCCTTGAAGCAACTGCCCGTGGCGCAAGGCGACACAGTAACAGTGACCGCGTATGGCATGTACCCACAGGCGGTGCGCAACGCCAATTGGGCCTTCTCACTCGCGAGCTTCGTGGCTTCGCTGGTGCAACAGCAACCCGCAGCTCCCATGCCCTTGGGCGACGGGAGTACGCGACGGGTGCGGGTCTTGCCCCTGCTCAGCGTGGGCCTTGGCATCATCCCGGCCGTGCAGCAACTAGCTGGCGGGGTACCGAAGGCCTACTTGCGTGTGTTCGTCTACAATGCCGACTCGGCGCTGGTGGACTCACGCACGGTGCAGCTCACATCGGCCGCGCACAACAGCTACCAAGCACTCTCGGCGCGCGTCATTATTCCGCGGCAAGGCTACGTGCAGGCTTTCGTGGCCAACGAGAGCGAGGAGGAAGTATACTTCGATGACATCAGCGTCGAGCACCGCCAGGGACTACAGGTGCAGGAGACGGAGTACGACCCATACGGGCTGGAGCTGGCCGGCATGAGCCGGGCAGGCACGCCGGAGAACAAATACACCTTCAATGGCAAGGAGCGACAGGATGAGTTCGGCCTCCGGTGGCATGACCACGGCTGGCGCTTCTATGATCCGAGCCTGGGCCGGTGGGTGGTGAGTGATCCCGATGCCGAGGAAGGCGATCAGGAAAGCTGGGGCACTTATCAGTTTGGGATGGATAATGCTGTCCGCTATAACGATCTGGATGGACGCTTCCCAATTGCTGCAGTTCTAATTGGCGCTGCAGTGGGAGCTGGTGTAGAATATGGTGTTCAAGTGGCTACTAATCTTGTAGAAAGTCGTGGTCAAATATCGAAAGAAACCTTCACTGGAAACAATGTAAGTGTGAATAAGCTTCTTCTCGCTGGCGCAGCCGGTGGTGCAGGCGCTCTCACAGGAGCAGTATTTGGACAAGCTGCTACAGGCTTTACTAGAATAGCTAGTGCTAGCCGCTTAGCAAACAGTTCTAAAACAGCTGCCAAAGCGCTGAACGCTACAATTAAACTTGGAGGTGAATTAAGCGGAGATGTGGCATCAAGCGTTATTGGTAACAAAATTCAAGGTAAAGAAGTAACAGTTGCTGGAACGATAACGGATGTTGCTGGGGGAGTTGTTAGCAGAAAGGTGCAACTCGCACGTCAAATGACACCTAGTGGTCAAGTGTTAAGAAGAGAGGCTGGGCGTACGGCAAATATTGCTGCTCAACGCGGTAGAGCCAATGCCACAAAAGCAGCTACAAACGCAGCTGATAGATTAGCTAGAAAAGGTGCTGTTAGTTCTGGTCTTGCTAGCGGAGCTACAACTAATGCAATATCAACTGCTGCTGAATTAAAAGAAAAAATCAAAAAGCTAAAAGTTTCTCCATAATACTTTCTTAATTGAATATCCCTTTGGTTCTCTTGTTTAAACGTACTTATGACTCCTGCTTTTTTATTCACTGGATTTATTGCTATTTGGCTGCCTATAGTATTTACTAGTTTTTTTATAAAAACTATAAATAAAAATAAACATTCTGTTATATCGTATCTTATACTAGCGTGTTTATTATGTGTAATAATATATACATATACAATACATATAGAATATCCAATAAATATATACTATATGGCAGTATCAGCTATATTTTTGATTGTTATACTGATTCGAGATTTCATAATTAAATAATTATGAAAGAAATAGTTACTATACAAATAGTATTCATCTTAAATTAAATGTCTCGTTTAAGAATATATTAACAGCTTCTATAACGCGATATAGAAAATGGAATAGCACGGTTATGACAAGCTGATTTGCAAGCTGTAATTAAATCGGCACAAAGAGCAGTAGACGAAGGTGAACAGAGGGAAGTATAGCAAGCTAATAAGTAGGCTCTAAGCCAAACTTTTCGAAGATTATCAACTGCCAAATTTTATTTGGACTTGCGTTAGTAATTGAACATAAGAATTATAGTAAGTAGTTAATAATTCGATTAATAATGCTCTCTGCTAATAGTCAGATTGCTACTAATACTGTTTTCCTTATCCGATCCTCTTACCTCGCATCGAATGTTAAGTAGGTTGCACGAAAAAGAGGAATTTCGGGTACCAGCTATTTCCTGCTTCTTCGGACTCTAAGCCCAGCAACACCAATTAGTCGAAATATACAGCGGCAATCAAAGTACCCATTAGGCCTCTCTTACTACTTTCTGGTACCTTAACCCAATGCACCGACCAGTTGAGTAAAGTTACAGACAAAGAGACCTGTCACTCTGGGCAGCTTGCTTCACTACAAGGGAACTGCTGGCGCCTGAAGTCAAAGCCTGATTTTCCCTGTTCACTGCTTTGTCGTGATTCTTTGTCCAATTATTAATACAAGCCCTATAGTATTCTCAAAAATAACTTATCAAAAAGATCTCTCATCCTACGGTATAACGTGTAGTAAACGGTGGACTACACGTCATACCGTAGGATAGTCGATCATCATCTACTAAACAGGAACTATAGCCTTCCTATGGCATGCTGAGGAGAGGTAGAAGGCTATCATACCCTGTAAGCCTTGGCCAGTAACGAAACGGTCTTTACTGACTCGGCTGAAAGATTGTCCGCGTGCAAGGCGTCATGGTGCGCAGGTAGAACAGCCCATCAAAGAATTAGAGCCAATCTGCATATACCGCTTGATGGCTTAAGCCCTGTAAGAGAAAATCGCCCCGCCTGCTGAGTGCTTGCCTTACACTGGCTTGCATTTACCACATTCCTGCTACGTAAAATCGCCCGACAAACGATTTCCTCAACAGCTTCTTTACTGTATTCAATCAACCGGCTTACATCTCGGCCAGCATTTCCCACCGTTCGTTGCGTTGGGCCAACTCCTTTTTCACCTGCTCGAACTTGAGCGTAGCGTTCTTAAGTTGGGCGGCAAATTCGGTCAGTAAAGAGGTATACGGTAGGAAAGCGCATCTTGCGACTGTACGCGCATCTGGGATAGCCTAGCATGAGATGAAAAAAAGCACGACCACCTTACTCACCGCCACCGCCGTCTTTTGTTCCTGCACACACCGCAGCGAATCGACGCCGACTGCGGGTGGCGGCAAAACGCCGACTCCCACCAAGCACGCGACCAGCCGCCCCACCAGCCGCTTCAGCTCACGGCATGAATACGCCGAGACGAACGGAGCCCGTATCCTCCTCCACAACAGCTTTCCCAAGAGCCGCCTACACTACACCGACCTCACCGGCAGACACTATGTGTACGCGGTATTCTGGACCCAAATAATCAATCAGACTCCTACTTCCCTTGACGTAGCCATTGAGTTCCCCGCCGATTCCTTTGAACTTCCCGCTGCCTCGGGCAATTACATCAGGCTCCTGATTCCGCCCGACACCCTTACTCCCGCGAAAGAGCCGTTAGCAGACTACGGACTGGCCGTACAACCGTTTTTAGATCAGCATGTACGCACCCCAACCGCGCTAAGAAGAACGATCCGCCCCACCGACTCCAGTGCTTTTTACGTCGTCACGCTCGCAACCCGTGGCGTCGGCGGCACCTTGCGAACCGGATTCAGCCTGGAACACCCAAACCTCGTGTACAGAGTCAACGAACAAGCAATTCCTGGCGGGAAGATGGATCTAAAAAAGCTGATGTTCCCGAAATAAAGAGGCTGTTCAGCGATTCGGCCCACTACACGAACCTGGTCAAGAAGGATCCTGTCGCGCTGGTCGGCGCAGCGCGCGTGTGCGGTTCGATCGTGGATCAGTCGTTCAACGAAAAGCGTACTTCCCAGGCGAGATGTCTCGACGAACCCGACAGGACGTTCAAAAGACTTCCTAAACAGCTTCCGATTCAGGAACCAGTTGGCTGACTTGCTCTTCCTATTATTATAGACAGGGCCGATAGCCCTATAAATAGCGCAACCAATCCCATACTATTTAGGAGAGTGGTCTAACCCAAGGGTATAAACATCGATTGTACGCTTCCCCGTTCGGTAAGCCAGTGGTAGGCAGAGGCTAAGCGGCTTGTTTAAATTCGAGTGGAGTCATAAAATGCAAGGCCTGGTGGGACCATTGGGTGTTATAGTCGTGCATCCATTTGGCCACGAGCTGGCGCACATGGGCCAGCGAGCGAAACAGGTGGGCGTCGAGCAGTTCGCGGCGAAAGGAGCCGTTGAAGCGTTCGATGTAGGCATTTTGCGTCGGCTTGCCGGGCTGAATCCAGTGTAGGGCAATGCCCTGGGTCTCGCACCACTCGCTTAGGCGGGCGCTGATAAACTCCGGGCCATTGTCCGTACGCAATTGCACAGGCTTGCCGTGGTACTCCACCAGGCGGGTCAGTACCTGCACGACGCGAACGGCGGGCAAGGAAAAATCGATTTCCATGCCTAGTAGTTGACGGTTGTAATCGTCGAGCACATTCAGCGTTCGAAACCGGCGCCCATCGGTCAGCACGTCGCTCGTGAAGCCGAGCGACCAACAGACGTTGGCCGCTACGGGTACGACCAAGGGTTGCCTGACGCGGGCCGGCACGCGTTTTTCCAGACGGCGGGGTAACGATAGATGCGCAGCGTGCGCTTATGATTGATTAGCACGCCGTTTTTGCGCAACCGGTGATGCAGTTTCCAGAAGCCCCAGCCGGGATGCCGTCCCGTTAGCACCCGCAACGCGTCCTGCACCAGCTCGTCTGCACGAGCCGGCACCGGCGGGTGATAGCTGCCACGTGCGAGCCCGACCAACGCGCACGCCCGCCGCTGACTCCAGCCTGTACTCACGAAGCCCTGCGCTGCCTGGCGCCGCGCCGCAGGGCTGCTTACTTTTTTCGCAGAATCTCCTTGATCGCCTGATTCTCTAAGCTTAAGTCGGCGAACATCTGCTTCAACTTCCGATTCCCCTCTTCCAAGTGCTTGAGCTGGGTGAGTTCGGCCACGCTGGCCTCGGCGTACTTGCTTTTCCAGGCATAAAATGTCGCCTCGCTCAGGCCGTGCTCGCGCACAATTTGCGCCACGGTCTGCCCACCGGCTTGCTGTTGCAGAATGGCTACAATCTGGGCCTCGCTGAATCGTCCTTTTTTCATCTGTCAGTCATCAGGTAGTGAAAATACCCTTTTCTCTACTCACAACTGGCTCACTATGTAGGGAAGCGTACACACAGCCCAATGCCACTCCCAAAGAATACCAGGTTACCTACCAAGTAACGGCCGTGAATTACACCCAGGCCCGCATCATCTACCGTGACAACACCGGCACTCTGATTACGGACGAGAACGTAACGCTGCCTAACACCTATACTTTCAAGCGGACCATGAAATCAGCTCATATCGTGAGTGTAGGGGCTTTCCCCAAAGGTGAAGATGCAGCGGCCAACGTGACGTGCGCAATTCAACTCGACGGGAAAAACGGTTGATACGAAGTCTGGTCCCGGCGCTAATCCGCAACCAGTGGCCGCTATGCTTTGCCATAGTACTGCAATATGAGTTAAGAACGTACTTCATCCTTTTCTACAAAAAAAGTCCTTGCTTGGTATAAGCAAGGACTTTTTGTTATTAACAGTAGCATTATTTAATGAATAAGCTGAATATGTTTACTCTGTACATCTTTATTGCAAATAATGCGCAAGTTGTATAAACCAGATTTGTACGGCCGTACATCTATCTTTAGTTTATTTAGTTTGGTAGCCTGTGTAGATAATAAGTTGCCGTTGTTGTCGTAAAACTCGACAGTGAATTCCAAGTTCTCCCTTTTAGGTATTCCAGAATCCCCCTGATTAGTTGATACGGTCATAGGCTGTTGAGTATTGACATTAGTAAATTCCGTTTCTCCTCTTTCTACCAGCAACTCACTATTAGCCGGGTTTGGACTATAGCTGTAGTAGTAGGATGAGTTGTAGAAAACAAAGAAGCCAGTTCTACCACATCCGACGGAAGGGTTAATTTCTGTCGCATAGATCTGTAGCCCTTGACCAGAAGGCAAAGTAAATTGTACTTGATTACTAGATAGTTTTGTGATGGGGATACTACTACTTGATGTGAAGGAGTAATCACCAGATGCTAAAGTGACGGTGTATGTACCTGGCTGAACGGTATTGGTGGTATTAACTGTACCGTAGGAAGAGCAATTTCGACAGCTATAAGTACCTGCAATTGATGCTCCGCCTACTGAAAAGTTTTTCGTGAGATTTACTTTGCATCCATAATAATTAACAGTAGCCGTAAGTGTTACGTAGGCAGAAGTACTACCTGTAACTGTCGTAGAAGTTCCAGTTGTGTTTGAAAGGCTGACGGCACTTGTAGGTGATACTGTCCAAGTGACATTGCTGTAGGTTGGAATTCCGGTTACCGAAAATTGACCACTTGAATTTGCACATATTGAATACGGTCCGTTTATGGCTGCAAAAGTCTGATCAAAGCAGGCAAAGAGATTGAGGCGGTACTGTCCAGTGAATTCTGGTGTTCCATAAGGACTTAGATTTTCCACTCGGATGAGATACACAGTACCTGGCGTTAAGCTACCCATGTAAATGGACGAGTATTTATCAGTTGGAGATATATCATCATTACTTGCTAGGACGGTAACACCATCTGCTGCAAAGAGCGTGAGCCGTGTATTGGGTTGCGCGGCGCTGCCACCGCTACTCGTGCGGATCGTAACTGGGGAGGATGTAGCCGGCGTAAAGCGCACCCAATCAATGTCTGCATCAGTACTTCCTGGCTGAGCATGAAACGCATGTAGCTGAGACTCGTCTAGCTCGATATTCTTGGCCTGTTGCCAATAGTTATCGTTTTCGTAAGCATCAACACTCGGGTTTTGATAAAAAGTAGTTGGGTTATTCCGGCGTTCTGGTGGGATTAACGTGAACCCGTTACCATTAGGCTCGAATCGCCATGAGGTTTTGTATTCCTTTATATAGTGGTAGATCACGCCACGTTGCATAGGAGTAAACTGCACTCGGCAGTTGCTCGCTGAATACGACATGATATTTCGCGTAGGTGGCGTCCACCCATCCCCCCAACGGTCGCTACCGCCACCAGTGTAGACACAATTACTGCCAACATTTGTATTATTTAACTTAGGATCTGCATCAGTATCACATAATAAGTCACCGTTAACAGAGCATTTTAGCTGATCAAGTGTACCAAAGCAACCGAATCCCTGGCGGCGGAGTCGGCTGACTGCTTCTTGATAACATGCACTCGCAGCGCTGTTAGTTTTAGCCAATGAATTACGTGCAGATTCGTGCGTATGCGATAGATCAAAACAGTGTCCCGCTTCATGCACCATTGTTCCCGCCGTTTCATCAAGCGATCTATTGTCTGTGCAGACAGTAAAGCTATAAGGTGTTGTAGTATCAGGACGCCTTGCTCTACCCGAGAATTTATCACGGCTTACGCGGATTATATGAATATTGAGCGCTGACCTATCGTAGTGCTCCACCATCATACTAGTAGAGGCATAGTTTACAAAGAGACCAGGATTCTCTCCGTCGATTTGCTCATAATAGCCTGTATGCTGAATGCGCGTGATGTTTGATTTTAAATAAAATCGCACACTTACGTTGGTAGCTCGTAGACGATCATTCATCAAATTAATATACTGCTCAACAGTTGCATTAGTCGGACCACCAAATCCTTGGTCATTCTGATAGACCCATACCTTGACAGGTACCTTAAATGCTTCAGGAGCTAAACCGCCTGTAGAGGTAACGCATGTGGAACAGGAAGTTCCTTCTACTTGAGAAACTAAGTCTAGCAGATACTGATTGTTTCCAAAATAGGGTTGGTAGTAAGCAGCAATAGAATCCATTGGCGCTGTGCCACACTCGGGATCCAGCGTTTGTGCGAAAGAAGAATTCGTCACGAAGGCCGTTGAACAAACAAGCGAGCAAAATAGTAATATGGCTTTCATATAGTTAACGTTTAATGAGTTGATAAAATCCAGTACCGTCTTGCCCCATGCGCTGTCCGTTATAAAAGACACTATTGTACTGAAGCAAATCAAAGCATCTGCTATGGTTTGTTTCGTACGTTACCACCAGCGTATCCACATCGGTCTGTGACAATCGCAAGAAGAGCTGAATAGTCCCTGATTTCTTCGAGGAAGCATTTACTGGAATTAGGCGTATAAAGGCTCCCTTGTCATTAAGGGCTTCGTAGGGCACGGTAAACGATACGGTACCTGCGTCCGTGGTAACGTCGAGAGAATTTGCAGCATATTGGGTAGGGTCATCTCCAATTAAATTCCTGCCAGTTGGAGAAAGCACGAAGGCTTTAAGGGCATCATCTGGCGGATCATCATTCTCGCACTGATCACAATTGGTTAGCGTAATTGCTGAAGTTGTGACTAATAGTATACAAAAGAGTGTACGCATGACTATGCATTGGTATAAATATGATTATTAGCGGTTATACAAATTGAGTGTGTGCAGACGACTCGGAGCGCGTGTCATCAGCCTTCTCCACAATCTTATGCTCTTAGGATGCCGAAACTCTCTCGCCAACGGCATAGAGGCATAGCAATACCTCCTTCTGCTTTTATTCATAAGCAGTGAGTGTGATAGGATAAGAAAATTAATAATAGAGTTCCTGCTCAGCTAACTTGACGTAGCTACGCTAAATAGCAGTAGAAACGCAATAGCCAAGGGGACAATAGCCGGATAGCAAGTTGTGACCGGGTGGGAAAGGGGGTAGACAGATAGGTAAAGTGAATGTAAGAAAAATATAAGATTAAAATATGCTAATTTCTAATAATTAAGACTAGCAGCGTTACCAACAGATAATAGCTTTTTAAGCTGTAAAGAAAACAGGCTAACAATATCGTTACTTGCTCATATTTTGAAGCCTAAAGTCCATTTCTTCATGCTATTAAAATTTTATGAGCAGCGCATTATTGACCGTGTTCAGTCGGGTGAATTTCCGCGTTACCTCTACACATACCGCCCACTGTACGTAAGCACTAATCCGTTAAAGTTGATAGAGAACACAACTAGCATCATCACCAAAGCGCAGCTATGGCATTCAGCACCAATATCGTTTAATGATCCGTTTGATTGTCAGATAGTGTTGGATCAGCGTCATACTGCTGCTATCGTACGCAGCATGGCCAAACTGCTCGCAGTGCCTCAACATAAGGCCCCTGGCCAACGAAAGTTGAGACGTCAAGGATTGCTAAACTTACGCCGCAATCCCGAATTTATTGTTGATAAAGCATATGGCTATATTCGGGGCGCTATGGCTGCAACTCGCCTCCTACGCTGGGCTGGATGTGGTGCAGCGTCAAAGTGGCCTCTCGGCGGGGCCACGCGCATCTCTCGTTGCGGCAACGTGCGCTTGCGAACCGCCCTGAATTTACCGGCGGTCAGCAGCTTACGCTTCAATCCGCAACAAATAGCCTTTTATGCCCAGCTCCGCGCACGTCAGTCCAGCAGCAAGCCAGGTGTCATTGCCGTCATGCGTAAGCTACTGCTGCTCTGCTACTCCCTGTGGAAAAAATGACTGCGCCTATGACCCGCATTACCATCCGGCCCGTTAACTGGAGAAAGAAGTAGCCCCAACCAGTTAACCGGCCGAGGCTACACAGGATGGACCCGAGGGCCCTCCTTGAAGGTGACTAAAGATAAAAAAGCTTTCCTAATTCTTTGCTTTGTATCACAGTGCCTTTTGGAAGAAGAACCCCTTCGAGCGCGACCTTGTGTCCTTACTCAGCCGCAAATATCATATCCTCGATTCGTAAGCCACTTCCTGACGAGTATAAAATCATGGCCTTGCTGGACTGGCTTATTCGGTATCTTGCTTACTCTACCCTACTATTTTAGTAGGGTAGAGTAAGCAAGATACGCCACTATCGACTACCAGAAACCATATCATACTCACCAGCAGTTTCTCCAACTTTACGCCTTAAAGTATCCAGCGTAACTAAATTACTTCATAGTTGGGTTGTCCCGCTTATAAATTCTGCTTGCTTATATTAACACTGTTATATAGATTAACCTATCAATAGCGATGTGAGCCGGTACCTTATCTGCCGCTCCCACTCTATCGCAGATCCGCTTTGTTCCACCCGTGTACATAAGGTGTGGTTCCCGCACGAAATAGAGTGGAGAGTCCGCGGCTTTTTGCTTTAGTAAGTGCCTATGGCTTGGTCAATCTATCGTTGTGAAGCTCCGTAACAAATAACTTTTGTGAGCATTCCCATCATCACGCTGCTTGGCTTTTAAAAGGCCAGTCATATTATCCTATATATTGATCCCATTCTATGGGTTTTGGCTACTACTTTTCCGAGCTGCTGGTAAGCGGCCCGGCGGTAGGATAGGTATAGGTATGTCTCGCTTTCTCAATTATCCAGCAGGTGCAATCTGCACATCCACCTTTAATCTAATTTCTACAACTATGAAAATTTTCATTCGAGGCCTTGTTCTAGCATCGCTTACCATTCTAACTACTTTTTGTTCAAAAGATACTGAATTAGTACAACCAAGTGCTGAAGCAGGAAATTCTAATATCACTGGAGCCTGTGCTGATACAGCCGGCGTATATTCTAGGATGAAAGCGTGGGGGGAAAATTATGTTTACGACCAGGGCTATAGTAATACCGTTGGTTACTATGATTATGCTAGCTTTCGAGCGAACATACACCAAAATACCAACTTTTTAAATCCATCAACCTTAGTTACTGATGTGCAAGTGCCTAATATGGGTAGTAGAGGTAGTTATTATGTTAACCGTATAAAGAATCAGGTTTACAATGCAAGTCAAAACTATGGTGATCAGATAGAGAATGGCTTAATGGAATATTCTGAATACGACTACGGTTTACTTATAATAAGTACTATCACACAAATCGAACAGGAAATTCAACAAGATTATGGGTTAACTGACAACGAGAGAGTTGCACTCCTTGAATCCGCGAAAGTCACACGAGCTTTAAGTTGGCAAGCAATTGAGGAAGCGGAAAGAATCACATCTTGTGAAGAGCTCAATGGTGGTCAAGCCCTAACAGCTAGTGTTACCCGCCTTAGATTATTCCGCCGAATAATAAATATTGTCGAAACGCTCGTGTCATATACAATTATTAATGCTGTTCAAGGTGCTATATATGGGGCAATTCTAGGAGTTGCTATCGGTGGCCCTGCTGGACTTGTCACTGGCGTATTATGGGGTGCTGGCGTTGGAGCAGTAGCAGGTTTTGGGTCTGCATTGGGCGAAGTATTCTTTGGCCGATGCAAATGGGGAAGCTGCCCCGCAGTCATATATCCTTAATTAAATTTGCTTGAGACAAATGGGGGAGATTTACTGAATAATTAGGAAGCTTCCCCATTTGTCTCAAGCAATAATAAATCGAAGTAAGCTAAAGTTTGTACTAGTAGATTCATCGTTCTGTGAACCGATGCTTTGCATGGTGTTTGTTAGCTGTGCAGTTATCGTGCATTGACGATGAAAAGAGAGTTAAATCAATATGGTCGTATTATTATGCCTTTTTCGGACTGGATGTTGAGTTTATCGGATGCGTAATCGCGAAAGGGGCTACGTAGGCCTAGGTTGTTTAAGGCGCAAGCAACCAGCAGTATCGTTTGCGTCCTGTAGCTCTCCGCGCAGGCAGTGAGCATCAGGACTGATACGTAAAGGGATGATGCCACTGTGGGCATGCTCGATGAATACGCGCAAGGGGCTCAACAGGTGGTTATAAAGCTGTTGAAAAAAGGTCAGTTCGCCTTTCGATGGCTTTCAGGGTGGCATCTCTACACCACGCCTGGCGGGTTAACTTAGCAATCCTTTCAGCATGCAGTCTTATACTCCCATTTCAAATTCTATCGTTATGCGCTTTGTTATTGTCCTGCTCTTTGCTGCCTGGTTTGTTCCGATTCATCAGATCCTCGCTCAGCAGCGGGAAGCTGGCACGGCGACCAGCACTACTCTGTCGAGTTCTTCCAATCGCTATTGGGGCGTCACCGCAGACATTGGACCAGCCGCTTTCGACGTGGGCCAGCTCAACGCCTTTTTTGTCCCGTACACGGCCGCTTCCCTGCCACGGGAGGGGATTGCGCAGACCCTACAGTTCCTCGTTAGTAATAAAGTATTTGGCTACGGGTCAGCGTATTATCAACAGGCACTCACGCTTCCGGCTTGGGACCAGTCAACGCCAACTTTATCGTTACACCAGCACACAGTAGGCTTTGAACTGCACAAAGTGTTAGTAGACAAGCGAATCAAAGTTGTGTTGCCCAGCGCTGGTATCGGTTACCGCTTCACGAACGTGACGTATAGTCCCGATCAAACGGCTGTTCTTCCCCTGGATAGCCTGTTCCGACAGCCCAGCTCCTTTACTCTTCGGAACCCGTACAGCCGTGTTATTGCCCTCCACCCGGCTAAACTATTATACCGTGCGGTTTTCTGTCAGCCTTCTGCTAAACCGTTAAGACGTTCTAGGAAATGGGGATTCTGGCTAAATGATGATTGGGACGAAGCCCTTGACCGAGGGCGGGCGGCTGGCCGGTTCGTGGTGTAGGCCCAGACCGGCCAAGTGCTGGGCGAAGCGGCCGCAGTAGGCCTGATCGGTGAGCACCGTCGCCAGGCGTGCCATCTACCAGCTGCGTTGGGGCAGCAACGCGGGGCCACAGCCCGAGTCATGCTGATGGGCCGCGGCCCAGATACGCCCAGCTGAGTCAGTCAGCAACTGGCGTTTGCGCCTATCCAGGCCGCGGTGCTCGAAGATGCGCGGGGCCAGGCGTACGCTTTGACTATCCACGTAGGCCAGTGAGGACATGGCCTACCGTCCCGAGTCGGTCCAGCACATTTAATACGTGTTTGAGGCGTTGCCAGCGGCCAGTGTGCTACCCCAGTGGCAGAAGTAGTACACGGGGCAGTCCAGGCTGGGAAGGTGGCGGTAAAGCCCGCCATTGGTAGCCGGTACGGAACACATATAGCACCGTATTGAAGACCTGACGCAAACACATGCGCCGTTTGCGTTGCACAGGCAGTAAGCAAGCCATAACTTGCCACTGCAAGCCAATAAGGGGTTGGTAGCTGTCAACCATCAAGCGGAGCCTAGGAACTCCTTGCGCAACTTACTAGCTCGTTTTTATTTATTGCTTTACCCAATTCCCAACACGCTCTCAGAATTGGTCTTCCTATCATTGAGCTTCTCTTCGTTTGCTGAACGTACCAGCCTCAACGTATGAAACCAACATTAAGGCATTTGTATTGGGCCATTACCGGATTAACGATGTCTAGTTGCATCGACCAAATCAGCGTAGACCTTCCAGCTCCTTCCAAAGCGATAGTAATAAATTCCATCATCACGCCGGACAGCGTATTTCGTGTCCAAGTAAGTCGCGTCGTCAGTACGGTAGACTCCTCTTCGCGCCTACTCTCTTCAGCCAACGTGTATTTGGATACGCCCGGTCGAGGAACGGAGTTACTGCGCAACCAGGGGCGGGGATTGTACTCAAGTGCGGCCAAACCCGTCAGCGGGGTACCCTATACCCTTCGGGCTGAGGCCGACGGTTACCCTGCAGTCAGTGCTACGGATACGGTACCGGCCGTGGTACCTATCCGAGAAGCATGGCATTCGTATCCTACGGGAACTGATCGCAACAACGAATTATTAGGTACTATCGTCGTGCGTTTCGATGATCCTGAACAGACCGCCGATTTCTATGAAATCACGGCTTACCAAACGCAAGACCGGGGGGCAGGCCAAAGCCCGTATCAACTTCAGGACTTTGCGCTGGACACTCGGGGAAATGCTGCCCTAGATGCTGAAGGCGACGCGGAATTTGAACCGACCTCGTTGGTCTTTTCCGACAAGCTTTTTAATGGGCAGTCATTCGAGTTGCGCGCCTCTTTTTCGCCTTTTGCCCGAATTGGGGGAGGTATCATAAATGGTCAGCCGGTGGGACCCCGAGTAGCGGGCGAGGTGTACGTCGTGTTGCGGTCCGTTAGTCGTGCCTATTACCAGTACCGCAAAAGTTGGACCCGGCACTTCTATAACCAGGGCACAAAGGGGCTAGGTGGGGGTTTAAATCAACTTCTGTTCCTCGGCGAGCCTACTCGGATGTATTCCAATGTGGATCAAGGGTATGGAGTGATAGTAGGGTATGCCAAAGAAACTAGAAGATTGCCAGCGCGCTAATATGTTTTGCATTAAAAAGGTTATCTGCCCTATACCATCTGGCTTCTTGGCTTCTCTACTGTTGATGGGGACCTCGACGGTTCAAGGTCAAAATATTGAAGCCCGTGTCACATTTAGTGGTGTTGTGCAGGACGCTCAAACGGGCGAAAAGTTGCTGGGAGCCGCCGTTTACGCGAGTGGTGGCCAGGTCGGTACGACCACGAACGCCGCAGGCTTTTACTCGCTGACCTTACCGGCACAAGACTCCGTACACTTGATAGCCAGTTACTTGGGGTACGAACGCGGGCGTGTCGCCCTGGCAGGCCGTCAAACGGCGAGACACAACTTCGCCTTAGTTACGAGCAATGAATTGGGCGAAGTTCGGGTGAGTGGGGAAGCGGATATACCACTGGAGCGGCGAGTGGAAATGAGCACCCTGCAG
>Ga0210040_10005523_pt1 | contig 16072 bp, 7 predicted proteins | sample CryGeyCG12114_NA_FD_185462 | JGI IMG/M metagenome (GOLD analysis project Ga0210040, IMG submission 185462) | Groundwater microbial communities from aquifer - Crystal Geyser CG19_WC_8/21/14_NA (SPAdes) (version 2) | ecosystem: Environmental > Aquatic > Deep subsurface > Groundwater | place: USA... | reverse complement strand
AAACAATAAAAGAATAAGAAAAAATCTTTCCATTGGATTAATTTGCTTGTTTTAGACTTTTCAGTCAGGACATCAGAATAGATTCCAGATACGGATTTGCTGGTTTTTACTGACTCCGTTTTTATTCATTCTCTATAGGAATTTTGGCATGGTACTGATAGAAATTAGGTTTTAAAAGGCAACTATTTACTGTATGTAGACGTTAATGGTCCGTCTAAAGAGCTCAAAATTAATGTAATTTGACGGGTAATGCAAAATCTGTTATAAAGGGAACACAGTGAGAGCATTTGGTTTTTCTAATGCCGACTTTTTGATTTTATTATGTTTAATATATTCGCAATAAAAAAGTCAAATAACATACTTGTTTTCAATATGAACTAAAAAAAGTAATTTACATGAAAAATAACATCATCATAATAAGTACATCTACTACATTTGATGGCTTTACATGAATAATTAAAACTCTGCATTACAATAAGGGTGCGGGGAGAAAAAATTGGCGAAAAGATCCATGGGCTCCCAAAAGACGTAATTAGGATGCATCAAGACTGTGAAGTTTCTCTGAGAGTGCTCATTTCTATAGAGTAATGAATTATTTCTCCTTTCAAAGATGAAAATTACTTTTACTCACTCCCAAGTGTAAGACAGAAGCTAATTTCCCCGAGACCTGATGAATTTACCAAAGAAGGTGGAGTGAAACATGAACTGCATACCTTGTGGGTTGCAATCAAAAATTCATTAATAAGAAGATCGAAAAAATGGCAAGAAAAGCCTTCTCCATGCAACCAAAGTTATTATATCACCATCAAATTCAGAGCAGCCCAGTAAGTTGACTTTCATTTTCCGGTGTTACAGTTACACTGAAGTTTAGCTTCATAACAGCACTACCAACCGTGCAACGAATTGAGTAATTAATATCTTGTGCCTCCAACCTCCAACATGAGTTTAAAAATTTGTTTCCAATACACTCCAGGACTTAATATTTCTTGAGCCACCCCCCCCCCCCCCCCCAACCTTTCCATCTCTTGGCCGAAAACATCCAAAGCAATCTCCCATTGACACAAACAGTCTCAAGGGTATGCGCTTTATCAGTATCTAACAAACTAAAGAACAAGATACTTTTGATGGAAGATAACATTGCAAACCTGTTAATTTGTAAGTAAGGAAATAATATTCAGCCCACAACTGTCTTGCTTACATTCAATAGTCCACGGATTCAGGGACACGTAGTAATATAAACAAAGAAATGCAAAGAAGATGAGGACTGAGGGGTGCAGATAGTCACTCAAAGTTACCATTGCAATACAATTGTTATCATTGTAATACTATCTCTGTCAATTTCAGGAAGACATATAACAAACGAGATATTGGAACCGCAAATACAATAGACATGCATATTTGCATACAACAGGGAGTTTAAAATGTGAATAGATCATCGCATTGTTATCTGGAAAGAAACTATGGCATGAACAGCTTTCTCCTAGCCAAAAAGAGAGAAAGGAGTTATGGTGCAGTGCATGACAATCCCGTGTCAGGAGAACATTACCTTTTCTCTGGGAAATTAAAATTTTCGTCTTCATACTGCTTGGAGATAAACTACACTACCCATTTTACTATATTCCATAGGTTCGGTGTTATACCTGATGTTGATGGAAATTAGTTACACAAGCATTAATCGTGCTGTGTACATTTCGTATACAACATGATGACTATGGCTAAAAGGCCCGTTAACAACGGGCCATGAAATCTCGAAAACAAATAGCCGAGGAAATAATAGCTGTAAATTGAAGCTTTGCGTCATCAATCTTGCGTAAAGTATCTTGGATTCTCGCTTTTAAAAGTTTGCCAAATAAATTTTACTTTTCAAAGTAATGCGTGATTAAATTCCATTGCAATTGGCCTTAAAAATTTCAATTAGTAAAAACTGGTGCCCGCTTGTTTTGTTTTAGAGGGTTTGGGTCCAAATGCCATTCATAACCAAAGATAGGCAAATAAGGTAATATCCTATGCAATATAACACAAAATTTTTGGTGTTTTGAAAAACGTTGTCAGTATTAATTTTTTAGTGTTACGAGTAGTTTTCCATGACAGTCATTCCGTTTTTGCTTTCTCAAACGTGGCAGGGCAATTAAGTAATCAATTTAGGTAATTATTAATTGTAGTTTGCAAATAAGTCTATTGTGAACAATAACCTACAACATAGGAAGTTTTGGGCAAAAAACGTACAAATTGCCCCCTGCACTCGAGCGAAAATTTTTTTGCAATACCTAGCCATGTTGAAATCTCTATCTCGGCTTAGTCAATTATTTAGGGTGATATATTATTTATACAGTTTGTGAGAATTATTTATTTTTTAAATTAAAAAGCAATGAGTGATAGAAGTGACTTTGGACAGTTTATAGTTAAGGATATCAAAAAATGTTTTCTTTCTGGGCGCACATTCTTGGATACTTTTAAATAAGTAAATAGCTGTGTAGTTTTAAGAGGAATAAAGAAGCGTTGCTTTGTTTACTGTCCAGTGCTGAAAGTTTTGAGATGATATGCATTTGCATTTCGGGAACAAGAATTATGTAACAATAGCAGTGTTTATTGCAAAATGAGCAAGTAATTACATGCATGAAATGGAAAACATTGTTTGTGTGTGCATTTAAAAAACTTACAGCTATCTTTTTTAGATTACATGGCTACTATGTTTGTAATTTTGACCACAAGCACACATTCAGTACATGCGGTATGAAGCAAACACATGGTTGCAAGTAAGTGTGTTGCACTTTTTGTAGCATCATTATATACGAAAAATAGATGAAAATGTAGGCCGTAGCACTTTTATGTAGCCCACAAAACATTTTTTTAGGGTTTGGTCTGAACTAGCAGCACACTATACTCTAAAGAGTATATAGTAAAAGCTGGAAATGAGGCATTGTGTATGGTACATGATATAGTCAGTTAATAGCAACTAGAAGAAGAATATACATGTGTACAAAAGTTACTTACTTCGTGACTGCTTAAACGGTGAAAGTGAAAATTGAGAATTAATTGCCAAGTTTCCAGGGAGTTGACTTGAGTTCATCATGTACTCATGTGTGTTACCTTCTAGCAACCCTTCGTGTGTATCTCCTTCAGGTACCTTGTATACGGTTTGTTTACCAAGTATTCTGTTTCCGAAATCTTATCACAACTTTCCCTAACGTAGCGTACCAGAAATAGAGCGAAATTTCCTTCCATGTAAACTTTTGCTGAACCAGAGTTTATTAGAATTTCCATGTGGTAAGTTACATGGGAAAGTTATGCGGGTATAAGGAGTACAAAACATTGTTCTGATGAACTTACTGCTAGTCATAGTGTACAATGACAGCTTTAGTGATAATGTCCAGAGCCAACAGGGTGGTTACAAATTCTTCAACGGCACTTTATAAATTAATTTTTTTTATACTTTCTGAAAAAATAAAGTTTTGATGTCATATGTATTTGTTAAAATGAACTGTTAGTACTATTGTGCCATCTAAGATGAAGTAATGATTACACCACAGCGGAAACAAGACAACCAATTGGTTAAAGAGTGATATTCTCCGGTAAAACAAAGACTTTCCCATAGATATTGTCTTGCAATTGGTCTCATGTGTATGATTCTAATAGCTCTGTCCCTTTGTAGTTAACACATGCACGGTGTATATTTTGTACAAATCGGTCTGCATGGAAGATTTTATTCCAAACCATTAGATACTTTTGTGGGTTTCGTGAAACAAGGACAAGAGTCTATTCAAAGTTCACTTTTCCCACTCGCATTCTCGGATTTGATGAGTAAATTTTACAGCAAATGCACATTCTTTCAAAAGTTTTATTGTTGAATGTGTTGCAATCTCGTAACTTCCATATAGTTTCACACGAAGTATGCATAGAATGGAACAGATGAATCACGTTAGCCAATAGATTTAATAGTAATAAAAACAGTTATTTCGTGCAATCGTTTATAAAAACAATTGTCTGTACTTTTCCTTCCAGAAGACTTATTTTTATTCTCATTTTGCGTACTTTTACTATCATCGTGCCGTATTCATTTTTGCTCAATATAGTATTTGGACATCAGTGCTATAGCAGTAAGTAATTGCCATTTGTTTTCAATGACTTATGGGAATGCTTTTTTGCTTTCAAGTTATTTTTTAATTTTGTGAAGTAGTAAATATAGCATTATATAGCTCAGCAAGCAGATGTATGGTAAAAATATTCTTCCTATTCTTATATGGATTATTTTTTGTTTTCCCATTATCATTTATTAGGCGCTCTTTCAGTGACCTTTTTTAGTTCTGATTTACCGATTACATTGCGTGTCTGGGAAACATTATAGTCTTAGGTGAGAGCTTCTATGGTTTTCAGTTTCCAGTCTTCTTATATGGAGATGAAATGTCCCAGTCAAAAATTATGTTGTTTAGCGTAGTACAAAGTGAAGCCAAATAAAAGGTTTCATTTATTCATTTTTAAGATGCAAAAAAGGAACTAACTAAGGCAACCGAAATTAACTTTATTTGCATGTTTTTGCAATGTAAGACATTTATTTGCTTACTCACTATTTTTGAGAAAGCAACTCCCTATTCTTTTCTTCGTACAATATGGCATGCCATAGTTAGAACTGTAAACTTGAGGAACTTGAAATATGAGCCAGTTCATAGAAATTTCTTGGAAACTTTGTTCAGCTCCAGCTATAACAAAAACTCAGATTAAATCAACTCCACATAACAGATTGAGCCGAAAAAGGAGTTTTATAAAGATCCCAGTATACGTAAACGGCACCCAGTCAGTTATCTGAAAACATGAGGAAAGGAAAGAGAGGGAAATGTTGCAAATAGTGAAAATGAAAAATGATAGTCAAGTCCTCATATATTTCTTGTTCACTCACAAAACTTATACACTGATAGTTTTCCCTGCACCGAACTATAGTTATTCCTCCTCTTTCAATCTTGAGAGCATAGAAATGACACAATGGAATCCATCATGTAGTGGCCCGATTACTTTGGAATTTGAACCAGAAAGTACGTACCAATTCTTGTAGGATTAAATTTTTTGATGCTTTAACTATGCATGCCATTCCTTTTCTCCTCCGGATTAAAAAGACATGCCCCTCAGATGAAAATGTACTCCTCCTATAAAAATGGATGCTTCTACAAAAAAAAGCACCAAGGAATCCCAACGCTCTACCTTACAGGCAAAACACAGGACCACAACAAATGGCACAAAATTACCTTATTTACGAGAAAAGGCTCATATTGGAAACTAAAAAATCCAGCACACCACTCTCATTCCCTGCCTGCACATGCACATACTAATTTGTGTGTGTGTGTGAACATGGGATTCTGGAAAAAAAAGCATCCCAACTACTACACAATAACAACAAACTTTGTTCGAGTTTGTTACTTACTCACTTACTTTTAGTTAGCTAGCTGCTCACTTACTTACAATGAGCTGCTGTTGGTGGGTGGCCAAGTTTTTATGTGAAAAATATTATTAAAACATTTAGGGAGTGCCTAATCGAATCGAGAATAAATTTTTAATTTTTCTTTTGGAAAAGAACATGGAAAACATCTTGAAATCTTGAAATTATTCTTATCGTTGTAAGCCAGAGACAGGGTATAGTATGTGAACACTAGTTACACTAGGTCTGTCTGTCGCACTTTCTTGTGTACAGTACACGATTACGGTATAACCCAATCACCACAAAATTATGCATACATCTATCGTTTGTATCAAGATCCCTATTAAAATACAGCTATATAACGAAAAATACCAAATGGTTGTACCGTGATTAAAGAAATTAAATTTTTTGAACGCAACAACTGAATTTCTTGACACTTTGGACACTTTTTTTTGGGACTATCACGAATCTTATTAAAATACTGTAGCTGTGTTGGGCAATGGGTTGCACTGTAGACATGAAAATTTAAAAATTTTTAGCTCCCCCAAAAAAATCCTTCCTTAAATTGCCACATATTCATTATGTAATCTGAAATTTTAAACAAAAGGAATTTTATGTATCCATACACTCGAAATGTATTTGCTCGCATTTAAATATAATGTTCTTGTAATTAAATTACCAAATCAATATTTTAGTAGTTCAGAATCATGTAATACGTATTAAATCATCCTCTAAGTGAGAAGATTTCTGCTTAAAATTCCATCATTTACCTCTATCTCGGGCTCTGCTAACTAAGTTGTACTTAAAGTTTTTCGAATTTGGCCACACAGCAACTTTTAGAAGCATTTTCAAGAACACACTTTTTTATGCTGTAAGAGTCAGCGGCCGTGTGGGTAGCTAATATTTTTTGGGGTTAATATTGAACTTCTCGAGCTTTATTTGGGCTGTATTGCAGTGAATAACTCTGCCACCCAATTTTGGTACCCCATTGTTAGAAAAACGTAACTCTACACACAAGCACCACACTACATACAATACATGCAACATTTAAATTACCACTACCCCACACTGTCTTTGAGAGCAACTATTGTCCTGACTCTCGAAGCTTTTCTTTATCCTCAAGTGGAAGGAATCGGCAGCTTTCTAATTTATCCATTCTCGCTCCCACTCGCGTCTCCTAAGCTTCCCTTTTTCACTAATATCACAACCATTTTATCATCCATGCATGCATACACACAGTTGTGTAAATGCTTTCATCATTTCTCGTCTCACTTGGTCCAAGCACACTCGGTCGTCTTGGCCTAATCCTTTGTCGCCCTATCTCAAACATTGTATCAACTCTCAGCTCCCTCACTCACTATACAATAATAATAACATAGCACATATCTAATGCTTAAGCTTTCGTTAGTCAAGTGGGTCACCTCAAGAGAAGCCTTCGACTCTATTCAGGAAATGAAGTACCCACCTCTGACTACTGGCTCATAATTCTACTGCATAAATGAGTTTGTGCCTGTGTACTACCAGTATTTGTGTTGCCCAACTTGTTCTTCTACAACTAACTACCTACCTAACTAACTAACTAACTAACTTCGAGTGAACCAAAGACAACTGAAACGAAGCGCAAGTCGCTTTGCCTGGCACTTTTCTCGTACATGTAGTATCTTGTGTGCAGGCCCTTTTCCTTGCATGCTCTCCTTACTACCAACTAACTAGCTACAGAAGCTCATACCCCTTGCTTTCCCTCTTTGTGAGTGTGTACGGAGGACTGGGAACTGGCATGACCACCAACTTGCACTCGCGACTAGTTCCCATTATAAAGTATACTACTTTCTTTTATGGTTCACAGTCTTCTCTCATCTACTCGTTAGCAGACAACTGTAACTGTGAGAGTAAAGGAGCCAAAAGTACCAGTAGCCATCAGTTGTGAGTCAGTCACTTGAGATAGCCAAGGGAGAAAAGGATTTGATTGTTCCAGTGTTACTAACTGGCTACTGTGCTTACGGTCCTACCATCTTGTATATAGCATAGGGATATCGTATTTGAGGACTAGCCACTTCTGGCATCCCAAGAAATTCAGTACAATAGCTGGAAAAAAGAAACCATAGTGGTGAACAAAAAGAAAGTTTCCACTTACTTTGATTCTACATGATTTTTTGTCTAAACCCGTGCTGAATAATGGAATCAAGTGTGCATGATCAGCGAATTCCTCATGCGAGTTTTCCTCTTCTGGGTCTGTAGTTGCAGTTGTGTGTGTGTGTAAATCCGTGTTCAACCCTCCAGATGGAAACAAATAGAAGTCTAAGGTGGCAAAAGCATCTCTTCACGTACCAAGCTAGCGTCGTGCGCTGCAGATAAAAGTATTTATCACGCCATTAACATTTGCATACGGCAATTATTGTGTCCTCTTTATCTGCGGTCTTGCCTGCACATTTACTTAAGACTCTGCTTTTCTCACTAATTATGAACTTACAACTCCTTGCCCCATTTCTGTTCATTTCCCTTTTTTAAGAGATTGTGGATTGGATTTTGCCCACCTAGTGTAAAAGTTGTGTGCGTTCTCTTTGTCCGACAAAAGTTTTGCACCTATGAAGTGTACATTTAATATCCTGTGATTACCCATGATACTGCTACTATATACTGGAGTGACCAGCGGATAGTATTTCTAGTAGTAGTAGGAGAGAGAAAAAGAGACGGAAAAGAGCATCTGTTGTGGTCATACTCTTTTAATTGACTGTCACTTCACCTTTGTGACTTGACTTGGTTGTGGGAATGTAACGAGCCCAAGACCTTTTTCCATTTGTTAGCATTCCTTTTATTGGGTCTTTCATTCCCGAGTGGTGCACAAGTGTGAGCGGAACTCTGAAGAGAGCCAAGTTCTTGCCTCCCTGCTCCAAAGTAACTCAAGAAATACACATACAATGTACTTGTGAACACAATACGCTCCACAGTTCTAGCTAAACTAGCACGACTTTTATTTTAAACGTAAATTCAAGCATGGGGAACAAGAGGAGAACAAATGTATGCAAGCACAATCAGACGACGATAGAACCACTTGTGAGACCAATACATTACCTGTAGTTCACAAGAAGACATTCCTGCACAATTAGATAACTTTTTCACCTTCACAAACTTACCAAAATTAACTAACTGGTGTCATCCTTTCGTTTCTATCATCTTGTCCGATAGCCAGATATACCCAGAGACCAAAAAGTATACAAATAAATAGTTAGATACGTAAAAAAAGTTGTCGAGTTCATGACAAGGAGAAAAAAAAATTAACCAACGTGTTCACAATCATGAACTTTGACATGAAAGACTTACACGCCCTTCGTGCAGCAGCAGCAGCAGCATTATAATGCTCCCACAACTCATTTGGAGGAGCCTATGTGTGAATTTGTGAAAATACCATAGTCACGCAATCATCATCTCACACACACCCATCAGATTTGATCATTTGAGTGAGACAGAGCTGATAATAATAATAATACAAAGGCAAAGGGTTCTTTCCTTGTCTACATACGCATTGCAAGTTGTTGGTGTTGTTTAGTAGTGGAGGAGATCCGAGCGTCTTCTACCATGGTTCTTTTGTGGATAGCTTTACTCATAGTCTTTGTTCTCATCATTTTGTGTGCCATTTTGGGCAACTCACTCGTGATTGTGGCCGTTTGGCGAAATCGAAAATTAAGGACTTGGACAAACTACTTTGTTGTCTCGTTGGCACTGGCCGATACACTCGTAGCACTTTGTGCTATGAGTTTCAATGCAAACCAGACTTTGACTGGTCGTTGGTTGTGGGGACAAGTGATGTGTGATTTATGGAACTCACTGGATGTCTACTTTTCAACAGGTTTGAATCCATTGTGTTGTCACCACAAAGAAGGGGCATGCTGGGGAGAAATATATGTATAATATGTAGCAAATATGTGTACTAGTTTAGCAGCCGTTATGCCGCACAAATTGATAGTCTTTCACTCACTATATAAATTGATTGTATCTTGTGTTTGTTGTGTAGTCAGTCACCCGGTTTCAGTGTCCAGTGTAATAAGACTGACGAGTTTTAGCGTTCCTTTTTGTTCCCATTCCATATTTATTTTATGGATGCGTTGGTTTGACAGTTGTGGCTTTCCCCAAACTAACTATAGCTAGGAAGCTAGGTATGAAATGTATTGGCAAAGGAAATTGAGGCATGTCATTGTTTGTTGTAGTAGCAATTGTAGTTTCCTCTGTGATGTGATCATGACCGCTATTCCAACTATGAAAACCAACACAATGATGGTTCTCCTCATTTCCTTGGCTTATGAAATCACTGATCAGACTTTGACTGGCAGTAGGAAATCACTTGACATAAATAGCTTCTTTACGGATACACACACCACAACTGTATATTGATCAATTATTCTATCAAATAATCAATAGTACTCCTCGGAGCCTCCATGCTATCATTCACTCAGTCAGTCAGTCCATGTGTCGTATAAATAGCCAGTGCATGCATATAACTGGCAAATGTTGACTTTCCTAGAGCGGATGTACAATAGGGACGACAATAGGCTCAAGTTTAAGTAATGGTTTCAAAGTCCGTTCTTCTAATGAGCGAACACAAATGGTGGACAGGTTTATGTATGACAGAGAGAGAGAGAGAAAGAAGGACGATCAATAGGAGACATTTTGATAGTGCTCATGGCATTGAATAGCTACTTCGGGTCTTTCATGATGAAACCATGTAATCAATTTTCATGGCTGTTTATTGGAATTTAAAAAATTTCCAGTGCAGTTGCTTCATACTCTCTGGCTGTGTACATAATATAGGGAATGTTGGAATCAGGATTTGAATTTCATGAGCCGATAAGCCCTTTACATAAGAGATATTTTATTCACTCACTTTTGGCAATAGTATAGTTTTCATTTAAAGTCCAGCCATGTGTTCCAGCTGGCCTTTATTTGATCCAGTGCTACAATACTGGTCATGTCCTTCTGGAGAAAGCAAAATGCTCAATATATTCAGTTGAGAAACTCTACAGAAGGTGCACCCTGTAGTCAATTCATTCTGTACGTGTGATGGTTATTATGGGAGCAACTTTTGTCAATAGTTGGCATATATTGCAAAAACTTGAAGGCAAGGATGGAGTGAACGTGCGTGCACATTTCTTCTATCTACCTATAAAGGAATTTACTGGTTTGGGATGCATGGTTTTATTTTCAAACGAACAACATTAATTTGATATGTGATTGAGCATTGAGCATGAAACGTAAATAATAGAAGCCGTCCTATGTGTTCTTACACCATACATATTATCATGTACATTATACGAGAATATCTATTGGGCGTACACGGCGTTCAAGAAAACTTGCGTCTGCTCCGGAACTACTGTACAGAAATTGTGAGTAATAGCAAATAGGGCTAGCTAGTAATGCAACATTACTTTCTCCAATGTACATGTGCTCTGTACTAAGATCTTACGAACACATCCTATGTTTACTTTCATTTCCACTGCAAAGAATGAGAAGTGTATGTGTTATTTTCATGAATGCATAAACCGTCATGCATGGCTCACTTCCACTCACTCAATCCTACTGTTTTCAGCCATCCACTATCTTTTTTGGGTGCTACACACTAATAGTTTCTTCAAAGATCAAATAAACCCACACTTTAGATCTACCCTGACTGTACAAGCTCATACTACATAAACAGATGATGATTGAAATATTGTGAAACGTTTTCTGCAACGATTTTGCTTGCTCTATTGCCACATATAACTGTCACAATCTATATCATTCTCAAATATTCATACTCACGATAAATATAGCTTGCAATCAAATTCCTGTACGACATTACTGGACATGCTATACATTTAACTAACTACCCTATATTCTACAGCTTATAGAGCATGGGCATTAGTCTCAAATGTTTGCTTTCACCCTCTTGACTATATCCCTTTGTAGTTAATAATAATAAGCTGTAACTATGTCTGTGTATTTTAGTGCATTTTTTAAGCTGTGTGTAGAGCCGCATTGTAACTATTTATACAGTGCACAACCGCATATACCGACTACTTGTATATACTCACACTCACTCACTTGTTACTAACTAAATGCATTGGGTCTCGTGAGACAACAAGTATTCTGGTGTTTTGAATAACTATTTTTTCATGTATTATTGTATCGTTTTGCAGTGTCCATACTTCACTTGTGTTCCATCTCCATTGATAGATACTACGCCGTGTGCAAGCCTCTTCAGTATCCATTGACGATGACGGCAAAGAAAGTTCGAATCATGCTGAGTAAGTCCCCCATTTTGTGAATAACAATGAAGACCACTCAAGTCAATTGTCCATGTGTACACAACAAATAGTGATGAGAAAGTAGTAGTAGTAATGTACTGTAGTCAACAACGTGAAGAAATATTGTTAGTTAGTGATTGTAAAGCAACATGGAAACGATAAGACGCACTCTTCCATTCACATGTCAATAGTAAATACGCTTCCTTGGTCTATTGCAAAGGCGTTAGTTAGAGAAATGCAAAACTCACATCTCCTCCACGTTAACAACGGGACAGGGAGACCACAGGCCGCATAAATCTACATTACTTTTAACAATACATGCTTACTTACTTGCTAATAATAGCATATGGTTGGTGTATTTAATACTGTAGGCTCTTCGTTACATGCATGCATTCAACTGAAGTTTGTATTGCGTACAATTGCATTCTTTGATTCCCATTAACACTATGGAAATGCTGCAATAGTATACATTCTTTTATCATCCACTTGAGTTCTTGAGATAAGTTTAGTTAGGGAGAAAAGTAAGTTTTTCGTACGCAATGCTGTACAAAAACACACTAATATGCTGGTTGGCTGGCCTGCATCTACTTTCTCTTGCTCTTCAATATTGTGTGTGTACAAGGAATGCATTGAGTGTGTCACGAGATAGCCCCATTATGTAGACCACGGTTTGGCCAACTAAGAAATGAAAAGAAAATCACATCTCATATTCATACAAATCCTTTAGGATTATTACATCCAAAGATTTTTGAGAGGGAAAAACTTTCGCCCATCCTTGTAACTACTTTGCGTGCTACTGCTTGTAACACAGAGGTCAGATCCCTCGGGCAAGCTCAAGGTATTCATTCCATGATGTAAATATCATGTCCAATTCTTAAATCCCTATTGATAACTTCAAATTAAATACTGGTGATAGTAATTTTCTCCTGAGACATGGAAATTCCCAGGGAATCACTATTTGGGTGTTAGAGTTCACGAACCTTTTTTTCTGTTCAGGTTTTTGTCCACTATGGGTCTTAGTATTTTTTGTTCCCATACATGGCAAAGTACAGCATGACATGCAAATTTATCTACCAATGGGAAAGCCAAAAAGAGGGAAACATGGTATAAGCTCTGGTTTTTTCTAGACGCATGTATAAGAATTGTAGAGATTGCACAAGTTGCTCACTTACTATGGATAGTTGCGCTGGGTATTTTTCATAAAGAAACTTCTTGGGTCTCATGCCAATGGTAACATCTTAGTTAAGGTAATGGTTATTGCCCGAATTACAGACATAGCGTTTTCAAATCCGTACCTTTCTCTCCCATTCTCCATTTTTTGCTAGGGAAGGAGTACTTTACCCCCATTTTTACGTCAAAAGTTTGTAAGTGAGTTTGGTTTGGTTGTCAAAAATTATATTCGTCCGTCAGAAAAATATTGTGATTATAAAATTGCATGCATTGCGTGTTTGAAAATCATATTTCAATGTTTCGTTTACAGTTTAACTTTTTCAATAAGATAGTTATAGTTAGTGATATGGAAGTAGCGTAACTAACTAAATAATTTGGATATTGTGATATGAATATCTCACTAGGAAGAAATGTGAGGCTAAAAGTTATAACACGGGTGGTGTAGTGGTCTGCATAATCGGTCCGGTTAATTGAAGGCCTGAGTTCGATCATTTTTTGCTATGCTTACTTTTCCTTCCGACAATATTTTCGATTCTTAGCCCCTGGTGAGTATACAGTCAGTAGGAACAGTTCAATAAATTCAGTGTACAGTTTATGTAAGCACTATTATATCCTTGCTAAAGTTTATATATTACATAGGTATTCTTTTCACTGGGTTTTGGGTTAGTGTATAGTTAGTTAGTAAAGTTCTGTCATGTGCTTGAGTTTCACGCAATCACCGCACTATTAAAATATCCATGTGGCTTTAAAAATTAATGATATTTAGTAATGAGTATGATATTTTGGAAATATTCTGGGCGCTGCATCCTGAGTTGGGTTGGAGTTGGTAGCCACTCTCGTATGTTGTTTTCTGAACCATGGGAAATGGAATGCTGTTTCCTTATAGAAAGAACACAGTGCTTGCAAATATAATATGAAAATGAAAGGTTATAATAGTGTGCCCTATTCTTACCCTGAAACTTTGCTGCAGAAAATAGTTGAATTGTTTTGTGTACTATTCTAACTTTGGTGAACCTATTGACCCAGGTTTGTCATATGTATATATCCATTTAGAGCCGCTATACTCTGGAGAGAGCGAGTTTTCACTGCTCCGAATCAAAGATCGTTTTCTATAACAATTAGGAATAGCTTCGGAAAACTGTATGTTTTTGCACGTGAAAAATTTTTTTATGAGTTCTTTGTAATGCAAAATTTAAAGATAAAAAGTACTGTTTCTTACCCCTCTGGGCCCTTATTCATAAAACTATTTACAGTTGACAGGGTGACATTCTGTCGCAATGGCACCGATTTTCGAAATTTGCGTTTCGTAAAACACGATCATACATTTTACTATGGTAGTGAAAATCATGATAGTTACAGGAGAGTTTTTGAAAATGCCATGGATTTTGTTTCATTAAATTTAACTCCGATACAAAAACAGTAAAATGTCTGGTATTTCGTGACCGGAGATAGTGCCTTCGACAAGCACTTATTTTGAATAACTTCTAAACAATTTTCATCAAGTTTTTTTTTTCGTTTTATGCAATGATTTTAATTTTTTTACCTAATTTAAGAATTTGTAAGTGGAATTGCCTCCAAAAACAGAGAAATCTGTAATTTCAAAAAAGTTGCACAACCGCTGATTAACAGTAAAGTATCGGTTGCCAAGGTTGATTTGATTGTTACAATCATAAAGTTTTGGTGGCAGTGCTTGCTTATTCTCAACATGTTGGTCAAAATTTTATGAATCATCGGTCAGGTCACGGTTATGACCTATGTCACCGGTGGACCCTGTCAACTGTAAATAGCTATATGAAATAGGGCCCATGGTATGGTGTTTATACAGTTGAATCCTTGGTAGGTAGTACATACAGGTTAGATCTGAAATGAGTGGTGATAGGTTAAGTATTGTATGATTAAAGCTAATTGTTTGAAATAAACCGATCTATAGATCCTGTTACTCATTGTGATGTTGGGAATAATTGCTTTAAAATTTTGCTTTCTCAACTTTCCATTACGTACAGTGTACATAGTCATTTGGGAATAGTGATTTAAAGACAACTCCTATAAAGATTGATTCATTCTCTTCCTTCTTTGAAAGCATGAGTTATTCGATCTCATCTCTATGAGACCTTAAATCATCAATTCATTGTATCAGATGACAGCCTGTATTCAGGCACTACTGGTACTTTGAACTTATATAAAATCTTGTCAAGAAATTCCGATTTTATTCCAGTTTGCAAACTGTACCATTTGTGTGGGAGTTACAATGATAGTTGAAAATGATAGATATCATTATTTTTGTGCCGTGTATGCACAATGGCAAAACAATCAAATAATTTCATTGGTTTCCATACTACCTACAAGTTGGAAGTCGCAGTTTTGCAGAAATCGTCATATTTATTTACCTGATGATATATATTGGAACTTGCGCCTACAGTAATCCTGTGCACAAACAAGAAAAGCTTGTACAAATAAATACTTTAGATTCCAAGTGGTGCGCATGTTTCAGGTTCATTTTTTTCGTTTCTTCTAGGCAAAGTCTATTCATCAGAGACAATGTAGACAAAGCATGTTTTGTACAATAAATGTTTCATTGAGTTCCCTGAAAGTCTATCCCTCTAGTGCATGAAGCCAATTGGGGAAAGATACAACTTTTTTCTCTTTTGGCAAGCTTGTACCCACGATGTTGGTTTCTTTCATAGAATAATGAATCTTTATTCCGATCCGGCATCAGCTTGAATGCCATGCTTAGTGAGTTAGTTAGTTTAGTGGAGAGAGATCATTAAAACTCGTGCAGGATAATTGACAATCTTTATAGAGTTTAAATGGTACACCTGGACTGGGTATGAAAGTTGCCATTAATGAGATTCTACTGTAGCTATGAATGCCGATCAAGGGAATAGCTGGTCATTCATTTTCTTCATTAAAACTAAGGGTGGCAACGGATCGGATCGGATCAGCTCAAATCCGATCCGATCCGATAATCCGATAGTCTTGTCGGATCGGATCAGCTCAAATCCGATCCGATAATCCGATAGTCTTGTCGGATCGGATTCGGATCGGATCAGCTCAAATCCGATCCGATCCGATAGGAATTATCGGATTTCGGGGTGCGAATTCACTAAGGGATTTAAGTTCAAACTATGAGCTGTAGTCCAACTCAAATGCCCGTTTTGTATTCACTAAGATTTTTTGAAGTTAAAACTTTGCCTAAGACAGAACTTTAACCCGAGTT
>Ga0210040_10005522_pt1 | contig 16073 bp, 19 predicted proteins | sample CryGeyCG12114_NA_FD_185462 | JGI IMG/M metagenome (GOLD analysis project Ga0210040, IMG submission 185462) | Groundwater microbial communities from aquifer - Crystal Geyser CG19_WC_8/21/14_NA (SPAdes) (version 2) | ecosystem: Environmental > Aquatic > Deep subsurface > Groundwater | place: USA... | reverse complement strand
ATGTTTGCACACAATCCATTGACCGAGAGTCCGGGGCCGTTGTCACCAGGTCCCCATGGTCCCCAAACTCAAGCGAGAGGGTCTGGCCCTACTCAGGCTGAGGGCAGTATTAGTCGCAACAGGTCACCCAGTATACCACAGTACCACCCGCAGCAAGGGTCCTATCCTCGCCCGACTAATCGGCCCTCTATGAACTCTCTCAATGTTCCGCCGAGCGGACCACAGCTGCCCCCTCCACACGGCCTCACCCCGCCAGATCCTAGGTTCACTTTGCCAAGTCAGGGAGGCCCAGCTCATCCACCGACACAGCCCAGTGGACCCCCTACTCATATGGGAAGTGGACCATTATCCTCGCACAGTAACAGTTTGGCATCAAGTGGCCAAGCTCACTCAGGACATGGAAGTGGTGAGCATGTCAAATCCATGTTTGCAAATGACGAACGTCTTTGGGCATATGTGAAAAGTCTGGAAGTTAGGTTGAACTCGATGCAAGACGAGATAATTAGCCTCCGAACACAGTTTGCGAATGCGACACAGCCACACACACAACAACATCCTGCGTAGGATGTGGGAAGCTCTGGCTCTTGGGTGGAGCTGGAAGAGCAACCAGCACGTCCCGAAACATTGTCTTCCTTTTAAGACTCTGATTCAGACACGATCGTTGTTTGCCGAGAGCACGGCGTACCGGACACGATCATTATCTTCGGTTTTGCATTTCACTTGTATGAATTCTGATACCCCAACGCATCCGACCGACTCTTTACGCAGACATTGCATCGGTCGGTAAGAAAAGAGCGCAGGCGTTCGGTAATCTGACATCTTTCCCTCATGGCATTGCGACGGGTTTACATTGCCTTGGTTGACGCGAAAAGTAAGAAAAAAGCACACGATGCCGATGAGGAACTCCTCGGCTGGAGCAGATTGGCCAGCGGCCGTGTGAGGCAAACCTTTCCACGGATGTGCTGTCAATCTTGTGCCGTTTGGCATATGAACGCGGGCGTGAAGACCGAGGTTGGAGTAAAAGAAAAACGTGTAAGATCAGCAAAGACGACCCCCATTGGAGAGCACTATTGAGATGAGATAATGGGTCGACATTATGAGAATATGTATATTATGATTGGCCTGGTGGATTGGTAAAATGGTAGCCCAAAACGAAGAAGAATTCTTTTGAAAACACGGGCGGTGGCGTTTCTCCTTTGCCTTTTCCCTTTTTCCCTGCCGTTGTTGTTGCCGCGAAGCATCTACCACTTTAAGCCCACCGGGCCCATTGCTCCAACCCAAACGCAAACCACCCATCGCGCCCATGGTAGGTTTGGCATTTGTTGCCTGCCCTTTTCTCTCGACAGCCCCTCCTTTGCCTTAGGGTTTAGGGGCAGCATGTCTCGCTCCTCATCCAGCGCCTGCAAAATGAATTCTTTTGCTTCTTCGCTTGTTCACCACTCGGAGCCACTGCAGTAATGCTTGGTCGGATCGACGAGTTCTTCTATCGTGCCGCCATCTTGCGCTCGTGGTCAACTCGGCTCTATTTGCGACCGCGGGAGGGCCTCCTCATAGAATGTTTTGTCGCCCGGGACAGCGCCCTTATAGACCCTGTATAGTGGAGGACCGGGAATCTGTGTGTTACAGCCGCTGCTGAAAGGACGCTTGCCCAGGTGGTGTCGTGAGCAGGAGTTGGAGGTTGATGGGGCAGAGTGGTGGCGACGTATAAACTGGAGAAGCATGCGGACTCTGTCCCTAGAGGTGTAATTGCTCAAGGGCCTTTTCACGACGGCGAAAAACGTACTAATAAATCGTAGGTTCAGGGGTCTGGCGGGTCTCCAGCCTTTTCCGAAGACCGTCGTACACCACTCTGGTGCCTTGTTTAGACGGTAGCTGGTTGTACTCGGAGCTCCACGCATGTGCTCAAGCTATTCCAATGACGATGTCGCCTTTCAACGTGCCCAGCAGCCTGATGTCGACGTCTAGATCAAGCTTCACATGTATCTTGATTTTCCCCCCAACATTCTCTGCGTCATCCTTGCTGATTTGTGGTTGCGATGAAGGATCTAGCTTCGGTACGTCCATCGTGAACAGCAACTCGCGTTTCTCGGTAGACGAGTCTTGTGCTTGACTCCGATTCGGCGATGCACTATTCCCCTGCTGAGAAGGCTCGGTTGATGTTTCCTCTGAGGTAGGTCGCTGCGTCTCGTCCTGCGCATCCTCGGCTGTATCGGTGCTTGCGGAGTGGTGCTCCACGGTATTTCCTTCAGCGGCTTGCTCTTGCTTCTGTTCACCAGCTGTTGCTCCTTTCGGTGCCTCGTCCTGATTTGGTGCAGCTTCTTGTGCCGCACTGCTCCCATGCAAAGGTTCGTGCTCGTCATGCCGCTTGTGCGCCTCTCCGGTTGCTCCCTTTCTTGGTGTGCGCAGCTTCGGAGGCTTCCTCTTCTTGGGGGTTGTGTTGTGGTCGCTTCTCTCGGACTCCGCTTCTGATTGCTTCGTGCTTCCCTCCCCTTGCTTGTTCGTAGCCGCGCCCATTTCCTTCGGCCTCTCCTCATCTGGCCCTTCCTCCTCTCTAGTCACCACGCGATCGAAGTACAAACTCCCATCAGTCTTCTCCTTGTTGTTATACGGTCCCCACTTTCCTGCCATCTTCTTGCTTTTCGCATCGATCGTGGCAGCATGCCACCACCAACCACCCCCATACTTCTTGACATACTCGAGCGTATCTTGGCCGTTCTGCTTCGTGACAGTCCCGTCCTCGAATGAGAAGCTCCCGAAGCTGTCGCTTCCTTTTCCACTGATCGTTATGGTGTCGGGCGACTGTATAGATGCCGATGAAACCGTGAACGACGTGTCGGTACGTGAGGATGAGTTGCGTCCTTCGTAAGTGTAGTGGCCGCTCCACTGGCCTTGGAGTAGGGACTGCAATTCGTTCATGGCGGTCTCCAGCGACTACTTAGTTGGGCTGCTAAGGCTGTGGGCGATGTTAACATTAAAGCTGCTCAGTTAGACCTTGTTGTGTCCACGGCCAAACATGACGCATATTGCACTAGGTTCCAAGGTTTGGGCATCCTGAAACACAGGTACGAAACCGTCCCGATTGGAGTGGAAAATACTTCCAGGATATCCGGCAAGGCTGGCGCGAAGCCTTCTACTGATTACAATACTAATGTTATGTGAACGTTTCAGACCGCTGATGGTTAGTACAAAAGAAGTTCCTCCAAAGACCTTGGTTTGAATGTGATTGCTGCGATTATCCAGACTATGAAACTTTCAAGACTGCTCGACCCTTCAGCTTGCCCTCAATCATCATCTTGCAATACTTGTCAACATCCTCGAGTGTACCCTTGGTCAGAATAGGATGCACCATGCCACGAACTGTGAAGTCAAGTGCTTCTTCAACATCTTTCAAGGTACCAGTAACACTGCCCACCACATTCAACCTCTTCAAGCACAAGAGGATGGGTGGGGCGCCAGCAATCACGGTGGGATCTTTCGGTAGTCCAACAGCTACGACAGTTCCTTTGCATCATGTAAAATTAGCTTTGGTGCTCTGTGTTGACACAAAAAAAGGGGACAACAAGATTTCTCTGTCCGAAGGAAACCCTTCGAGACTTCCGACTCCAGAACCTCCTTAGTGAGCTGTGTCGGAGCAGATCAAGAATTCAGACGATTGAAGACATCAGCGCAAAATCATGAAAGCAGAGCACTTACCTCCAGGTCTTAGCATCATCGGTGCGTTTGCGTACGCCTCCTTAGTGGCAGCAGTCACGAGAACTCCGTGAGCACCATACGTCGTGATACGCATGATCTCTGCTGGAATATCTTTAACCTGGGTGAAGTCAATGAATTCTTCAGCACCGAGACTCTTGCAGAGGTCTCGCTTCTCGTCTCCCCCGTCGATGGCGATGACCCTCATACCCTGGAGGCTGTTAGGTCATCATGAATAGAGCGCTGCCTGGCCTAACTCACCATGGCCTTCGCGTATTGCACGGCGAAATGCCCTAGACCTCCACCAGCTCCTGGCAGGACAATCCACTCGCCCGGTTTGACAGCACTCCTCTTGCAAGCCACATATGCAGTAACTCCACCACACATGATCGGACCAACCTCGGCCAGGCTTAGCCCATCAGGGATTCTTGTGGTATATCTTCCGTCACTCAGAGCATATTGCTGGAAAGTACCTGCTTGACTGAAACCTGCATTCAATTGCTTGGGGCAATGCAGCTCGTCTCTGCCATTGGTACAAAACTCACATTCTCCGCAGGTGCTGTATACCCATTTGATGCCGGCTCTATCACCGACCTTCCATTTCTTTTCCATACCCTCGCCTACAGCGACAACGTGGCCAGCGCCTTCATGCCCTGCAATGCCATGAGTCTCTTCTTTCATGGCCACTCCAAAGGCCTTCCATTCATCGTGTAGAAGTGACTTGTCTGAGGCACATAGGCCAGTCCTTTGACACATGAGCAAGTGTATTCGAGGCCTCGTCGTTGCACGCACCATTCGATCTTGACCAATATCTCACCTGGACCAGGAGAAGGTACATCGACCTCAGTCACGGGTGCAGTTGCACTGTCGCCTTCTCCTTGTCTGACAGCGGCCTTCGCCTTACGCGGGATATCAACAGATGCCATGACTCGTGACAAGAAGTTCAATGCTGCGCTCTTCTATGCGTAGAGATATGCACAGATATGGAAATTCGTACTAAGCAATTTACCTAACTCACCTCAGGGAGGGGACGCCAAATACTTTATGCGTCCTGGAGGAGCATTCGCCCATATCTATCACATGTCCTTGTGATTTGAGGAGCTCGGGCGAAGTGTTGAAGAGGCGGGGTATGCAGCCGAAAGGTGGGAGTTATGCGCAAGATGCAGCGTCCAAGGCTTCGGGCATGTGGAGGAGCAAATATACGCGGGGGTTTCGTATTTCACGGAGCAGGAAGAGTCCACCACGTTGCATTACCCATGGTTCCGCTGTTGGAGCATGGTGCCACTTGGTGGTCGAATAGCATCGTTGCACATGACTCGATAGATGAAGGTAAGCCAGTGAGGGTACAAGGTAGTCGAGAAGCTGGACCGGGTATCGTTTATGGTAGCACCTGTGGGGCTTTCCGAGATCATGAACCCCTGCTCTTGATCCGGAAGCCTTCCCCAGTCCCCACGGGGTCGAGCCCCTAGTGCGAGAAGATGCATGTCGAACGACATCACTCTGGCAAGCTCATCTCACCCTGTTGATTGTAATCAAGACAGCGTCGTCGACATAGGGGCAGACCACGACAGCGATGTACCAGGTTGTTGCAGTATGGATGACGTCTGCGTTCCCCTAATCTTGCGGAGGCAAGTTTGCCGCCGTGAGGCGTCGTCCGCAATGTGAACCATTCCAACACATGGTGTTCTCGTGTACCTACTCCTTACAAGATGGTTTTGGCTGTAAGCTCGTCATGGATCGCGCCAAAAGGCCGATGGCTGATAGACAGTAGGCGGTAGGACAGATATGCTCAACGGCGTCGATGAGCCACAACCTGGCGCAGTGTCAGAACCTCATTCGCAAGGCTGTGAATGCTGGCGCAAAGGTACGCCATCGCTTCGTCCACCACCCCTGTTCCCTAGCCAACTTACTGGTCACATACTTACCGCAAACAAGGCTTTGTTTTTACCTGAAGCATCGGATTACATTGCTTCGTCCCCGAACGAGTCCGTCGCCCTCTGTCAGCCCGTGTCGAAGAGTACTTTCGTTCTCGGTCTACAGAAGTCCGCAAAGGAGAACAGATTATCCATTAACGTAGGGATACACGAGCCAACAGATCCACCTTCAAATCGAATAAAGAACACCTTGATATGGATAGACAAAGATGGAGAGATCGCACATCGCTATCAAAAACTACACCTTTTCGATATAGACCTGAGACCAGATGGTCCGCACATGAAAGAGAGCGATTCTATAGAGTCTGGAAACGAGATTGTAGAGCCGTATGCTGCTGGAGATGATCTGGGCAAGATTGGTAGCTTGATCTGTTTCGACCTACGATTTCCTGAGCCTGCCCTTGCTCTCCGTCGGAAAGGTGCCGAGGTTTTGTTGTACCCAAGCGCTTTCACCGTTCCGACCGGACATCTGCATTGGGAGATCCTTCTAAGGGCTCGGGCGATTGAAACACAATCATGGGTCATTGCCGCAGGACAATGCGGAAGGCATAATGCCAAACGAGTAAGTTATGGCGATACTATTGCCATCGACCCTAACGGGCGTATCATGGACCGGTTGGATAGGGTCGAAAAATCCGACGTGGACAAAGAGAAGGAGCATGCGCGAGAACCACAGCTTCTCGTTGTCGACCTTGAAATGGACAAAGTCACTGACGTTCGCCGCACAATTCCCCTTATCAGAAGGACTGATGTCTACCCAGAGATATGAAATAAATCAATGCCGATATCAGGCCGTTTTCGTGAGGTCCCATGCTGCCTCTGCCCTGTCTACCTAAAGCGACGTGCCCTCATCCACAGGTCCAGCAAAAGTCTTTATTCCATTTACAACACCTTGACGGAGATGACCCTTTGTCTCGGAGCCTCGTCTTTGTCCGTGCTCGACAGGTCACATAAAGACAGCGGGCTTGAATCAAGCTTCTTTGTTTGTTGGACAATGACAATGTTCCTGTCAAGAGCCGATGCCAACCTGCAGGACCTACATGACTCTGCCTCGGGACCGCAATGTGATTTCACATTATTTGTTTCCATCATAACATTCCACTTCAGCAGCTACGGAAATCTTGCAGCGTCCTCTGACTTACCGCGACACCTCCAGAATGCCGAACATCAAATATGCCCAACTTTTCAACATCGGCGCTGGCGCTGGCGCTGACACCATCAACTATCTCTTCGTCCGACACTTAGGTGGGGGTGTGCAAGGGACCGCTCAATGCCTCCTGAACTTATCTGACAAGGAGCTATATGTCCGCAAGCTTGTCAAAAGACAGGATCCCAATATCCCCGACGTTGAAGTCCAAGCGGCACGGGTGATCTCATCGTCAGTCTCATCCTCTCAAGCATACCCCTTCGTTCCGAGACTAACCAAACATGCAGTAGTTGTCAAGGATAGCAATGATACCATTTTGCGGGATACTAACACGATCTGGACGCTTTGCAATGGTGGCGAGTTGCAAGACCTCATTGAGAGCTACGATATGATGGGCGAGCCAGTTCCAGCTGCGCTGATCTGGCGTTTTCTGTCACAGACCCTATCCACGCTACACCATTTACAAAGCAGTCCTGTTGCAATTGCTCATCACGATCTCCTTTCGTGCAACATCTTCCTGCATTGGCCAACACCGACGACCAAGTGGCCAGATTTCTACATTGGTGACTTTGGTCGTGCAACTTTCAAGGCAGAGGACTTTAAAGGGTTCTGTGGCGACATTCGAGCGTTGCAAGGCATCGCCGATCATGGCCTTGCATTCATAGTTGAATCGCACGACAACGTCCCCCCGAATTTGTTCCCCCCCAGTTCTTATCCCAAACCGCTCATCAACTTTCTGAAGAAGATGTCAAGACTTGTCAAGGTCGCAGAGGAAACTAAGACAAAGCCATTCCTTGGAGTTCTTGTCGCCATTGCACGCGCAGAAGCCCGTGCCAGCGAAGAAACATGTGCGCAAGACATCACATGGACGAGAGAGAAACATGCGAATACTGCCCAGTTGTATGACAGCAAGAAAGACGTCTTGAACTCCACGAATGTGGTAGGTCCATGGCATATCGCCACAGTGGATGCCGATACACTCCAGGTTATTGAGGTCGAGGGGCAGACTCACAGCAGGCCGAACTATGGCAACACGGACAACACGTCTGAAGAGGAACAGGACCCGGCATTCGGAAGTGGTGCCATGACATTCAGTGGGTTCGTAAAATTCAAAGCAGCACAAGGACAGGGTCAGCAATCTGAACAAGATCAGATAACTGCTAATCATATGTTCTTGACCAATGATCAAGGTGAGATGGAGCAAACACAGATGGACAGCTCGACCGAACAAGCTCTCAAGGAGTTCGAGAAGAGTGTGGTATCCGACCAAGGCGACGAGGAGGACGAGGAGTATGACAGCTCAGCCGAACGAGCCTTTTTCGAATTCCAAGAACAACAACCTTCAGTTGAAAGAGCCGTGCCAAATTAGCGGGGGAAGAAGCAGTGGAATGATGCTCCTGGTGAGTAAGACCTCCGGTTTCTCGTGTCATTCCTTTCATTATCGATAATAGTATATAACAAACCTTACCAATCCTACATTTCCATATACCATCTTGGGTTTTTACTCACCGGAGACTCAATACATGCTTCACTTTGTGCTCGTAAACAATTACGTTCGTGCCTCTTCGAAGCTCTGAATTAATAGCTACAGCTCAATGGTCAAGACCAAGTACTCACTGGTCATCTACCTGTCAAGCGAGAGAACACGCCCAAATGTTTGAATCTTAGTGTGGTAATAGCTTCTCGAACACTGCATGCCAGTGCACTACGTGCTTTCGCCAAGCAAGGACGAGACGAGGCTACAGTCCGACTGCGGGTAGCTCCTTGGTCGACAGTGCAAGCTCGTTTCCATGCCGTTCTCTTATCATTTGACCACGCTCCATGTTGATGCATGAATATCATCCGCCTAGGTCACAGCCTAGGTGCTGTGAGCGCCCCAGCCTTCCAGCGGTACCAGGCTGACCACCTTTTGCAATCACTCGATCATGACACAAACACCTTCTTCAGCTACACGCGAGCAGCCAGCCATGCCACCAGCTCAAGCCGATTCTCTGCGCCTGAAGCAACGATAGAAGTTGGCGGCGTAGCACACCAAGCCGGTACGAACTGTCTGACCGTCGATAACACGTCCGGCCGTTTCCTCCTCTCCGGCGGCGCAGACGCCTCGGTCCGTCTCTGGGACCTCGAGGCCCAACCTCGTGACTCGCGAAGCACACATACCTACACTCCTACCGCATCGCTAAGCCGGTCCGATGCATCGGCACATACTCACGCTCTGACCTCCCTGTCAATCTACCCGTTCGACCCGACGCCTACCACCCTCATCAGCACATCCTTCGACAAAACCCTCAAACTCACATCCATAACCCCCACCTCCTTGACACCAATCCACACCTTCGACCTCGGCCACGCGCCATACATACACGCTCTGTCCCCGGTCCCCGGATCCGCACCACTCATCGCAGCCGGCACCGCGCACCCGGCCATCCGCCTGCTAGATCTGCGCTCGGGTCTATCCACGCACTCCCTACCTGGTCACAACGGTGCCATCAATTCCCTAGCTTGGTCGCCGAAGCAGGAACACATACTGGGCTCGGGCTCCGCCGACGGCCGCGTCCTCTTCTTCGACATTCGGCGCGCCAACGCCGCCTTCGCCTCGCTCGATCTCGACGACGCCATCGGCGTAGCCGGCGAAGAGGGCACAGGAACCGGCGCTCGGAGACCCCTCGACTGGAACGCACGAGCCCACAACGGCGCTGTCACAAGCGTACAGTGGACGCCCAGCGGCGACAAGGTCGTGACGGCAGGCCACGACCAGCGAATCCGGGTCTGGGACGCCGCGACGGGCCGGAACGACCTGGTGCACTTTGGCCCACGGGTCCGAAACGAGCGCGTCGGTCAGCTGGCACCGATCATCAGTCCGCTCGGCGTAGGCAAACCCGGCCGGGAGATTCTGTTCTGGGCGAATGACGACGGCCGAGGTGACATTTTCGTGCATAGCATGAGGGAGGGGAACATGCTCAGGATAACGCGGACGCAGGGCGTGAGCAGGGATGTCAAGACCAACGTAGGACGACTGACCAGTGGAGGCAGAATCAACGGCATGTGTTGGAGGTGGAACGCTGAGAGCGGCGAAGGCCTGGAGATGTACAGTGCGCATGGCGACGGGAGGATATGCTGTTGGAAGCCCATGGCGAGAAAGGAGGAGGAGACCGAGGAGGAAGAAAGTCAAAAGAGAGGAAAGAGGAAAGTAGGAGATACAGCCGGAAAGAACGACGATGATGACGATGACGACGGCGAGGAGGAGGAAGAGAAAAGGAGACAAAAGAAGAGGAAAATGCTAGGTGATTTGGTAGAAGGACTAACCAAGCAAAAGGTTCGATTATCGTAGACTTTCTTCGTGGAAGCCCATCCATATTGTTTCGGGGCAGTTCTTCCTCTGAGACTATCATTTATGAACAAGGAGATTAAACCATAAAACGCCTCGCTGAGCTCGTTGGGGGTATCATCATATACATCATAACATACATAGCTGGTAATCAATAAGATACCAAAATGACAACCCGCCTATCGTGATGATCGTCTCCATGGCTGAGAGCGATCTTTTCGCCGGGAATCTCAATAACGCCGTAGTCGTCGTTACTCGAGAGCGCCCAAAAAAGGGACAAGAGGTGAGAAAAAGGCTTCCGCTCTTCAGCCCAGGATTACTCCGCTTGAGACCTTGGGGTATCATTAGTCGTGTTAGCTTTTGGTCGTTGCATGCTCTCCACCGTGCTGATCTGAAATTGCATGCGTTTGACCGTGGGCGTGGCTGTGGGCACAGGCGCAGGCGCGACAATGTGTTGTGGTCGAAGCACTCCGTAGCCTGTACCTGCAGTACCGGCTGGATTGGGGGTGTGTTGTTGTGGTAGGTAGGGTGTATATGCTCCATAGGTCTGTAGTGCTTGGTGGTAGTGTGGCAGGGCAGTGGGGTTGTATAGTGGTGGTACAGGTGCCGGCCATGGATAGCCTGTGTAGTAGCCTGGTGCTGGTGGAGGGTAATGCTGGTTCCGCGGTGGTTGCAATGGGAAGGATGTATTTGCTTGGGGACGCTGTTGCATGGGCCGTAGTGACTGGGATTGTGACTGGACTTGTGCTTGTGGTTGAGTTTGAGGTCGGGTTTCGAACAGAGGTTGGATTGGAGTTTGATATTGCTGGGCTTGGAGTCTGTCTTGCTTCTCGGAATCTTTAGCAGATATTTTGTTCTGTGGTTTCGTCGAGAATAAAGGTGGTATGGGAGTTTGCTCGACCTCGGCGGGTTGAGATGCCGAGGAGGTGGGTCTTGTGACGGAACCTGAGCGTGATTGTGGCCTAGAAGAGTTGCCTGGTGGACTGCTGAGCCTGGCTGGGAGACTGGTTGCTTTTGGTGTAGGAGCGCCGGAGGAGAATAACGAGTCAGCGTCGGTGTCATAGTCGGCTCCTCTTTCTACACCATCGTTGTTCTTCGTGGTTCTTCGAGTAGGGCTGATCCTGTCATGCGGTTTATCTGTACCAGCAGAGCGAGCGGCCGGCGTTCGACCACCTTCTAAGGACGGGCGTATTTTCTCATGAACTGCTTGCGGATTTGCCGTAGCAGCATGACCGGTCAACCTGGCAGCAGGGGTCGGTGTGTTACTGTAAGATACTCGAGTATTCAGTTCGTTCTTCAACTGTTGCTCTGCCGTCTGAGATACGAAGTGGGCATTCTGGTTCCGAACGTACTTCGAAGTAAAGCCTAAAGCTGCGTTCTCTGCCCGTTTCTGCTTTATCAATGCCGCAATACGATTCGGATGTTGTGCTAGAACAAGTGGTTTTCCCTCTGGCGGAAGAGGTTGATCAGGAACTAAAGGCTTAGGCTGTCCAGGTAGAGATGTATTTGAAGCTAGTGAGTCAGCATTTGGCCCAGGTTGTGCAGATAGATGATGGAAATGTGGAGGTGGTGGATATTGATATGATGGTGGTGGCCATGGCGCATACATAGGATGAGGATACGCGGATGGTGGAGGCGGCCATGGCCGAACCGTGGGATATATGACATTCTGACCAGGACCCTGAGGTGCAGCAGCAATACCTCGAGGTCTGGGTTGTGGCCATTTTTGACCCGCTGGAAACTCAACGTCGGTAGCAACGAATTTGGCAGATTGGGGTGACGGAGCAGGAGGAGGAGCAAATTGGATGGGGTGTGATGCCTGGTCAAAATTCTGCTTCGGAGCCTGTGTCTGCGCGGGAGTTGACTGTGTATGAGGCGACGGCTGAGGCCGAGATGAAGCGTCCGTAGTTCTACTGCTGTTCCTGTTGTTACTTGAGTCGCTAGCTTGCTGTGCAAGAGGACGCGACAGGAGGGGTGAAGTGCGTGAAGAGTCTGGCTGTGCGACTGCGACACGCTTGCGTGGAGATGAGGAAGCAGTCGACGAGGATGCAGGCCTCTTGTGACCGATAGCGCTCATGTCGTGCCAGTGGTCGGATCATTGCAGTCTTGGTGCTGAGGGTGATGATTGCGATTTCAGTGAAGGCTAACGGTCAGGGAGTCGTGATACTCGTACATCGTCATGCTTGTGGCGCAAGGACGCGCAGTCCGAGTCCACTCCGAGTCCGAGTCCACTCCGAGTTCGAGTCGTGCTTGCCAGTGCCAGTGCCAGTGCCAGTGCTGGTACCGGTGGGGCGATTCGGAGGATGGTCAAGGATCTGGGTCACGTGACGGCAAGTATCATGATCTCCAGGAACCCAATATCACGTGACTGGCAGCATTAAAGTTGAAGGCGCTTGCCAGGCAAGGAACCAGATTCATGCCAGTAGATGGCTTCCTGACTTCACGGCATCTCAGGTGTTTGCCACCAGCTTACCCCCTTCTGTGCACACCACGAGCTGCATTTTCAGAGACCCTTGCACGCGGGCCGCAGTTCCACTCCTTTAGCCGGCGCGGAGAACGCCAACCTGGGCAATGTGATGGAGGTTCGTGCCTTCAGTCCAGCGAACCGACGGCCATGTCCGTCACTGTGAGACGAAGATTTAATTCTTAAAATCCTCATATGTCCGTTAAGTACCTGGGTAAGCTCTAAAATTCATTCTCGCTTAGAATTGCTTATATCCAGGAAAGGGCACCTAATCATTATGTTGCTCACAAGTAAGTTTCATGCCTGATCACCCCCCGAATGCTGCTGACCACCCCTGGCTAGCACTTCTGGAACATGCCTACGGCAATACGCCATCGTTGTTCGTGACTGTCGTGCTCGTCGTCGCTTTCTTCCCCTACTTCGTGCATTATCGTCTTAGGAAAGTACCTGGGCCCAAGCTGTATGCTGTTACCAGGTTGCGGCTCGCCATGGATGCTTGGAATGCCAGATCCATCCACTCCATTCACAAATTGCATCTCAAGCACGGTCCGGTTGTACGAGTTGGACCGAATGAAGTCTCTTTCAATAGTCTATCAGCCTTGCGCACCATATACGGGGCCGGTAGTGGCTGGGAAAGAACATCTTTCTATCGTATGTTTGACGCGTATGGCCGACCCAACCTCTTCACGTTCGCCTCCGGCAAAGACCACAGAGAGAGGAAGAAGCTCGTGAGCCATATATATGCGAACCAAACAGTGTTGGGCACGGAGTTTTCCAAGCTCGTGCAGAAGAAAGTGGCAGGCTTCATGAGGATGCTTGAGCGTGAGCCAGAGCATGCCAATGAGATATTTTCGAGCCTACACTACTTCTCCTTCGACACAATTTCCGAGTTCGTGTATGGGCCTGACAATGGAGGTACTCAAGCAATGGAGGGCTCCGACAGACATTTGATCGATGATATCCTCAGCTCCAGCAGACGGCGCTTGGCTTGGTTTGTGGTGCACTTTCCAGCATACACTAAGTGGCTGACGACAAGGACGGGAGCGTTAGAGAAGATTGTGGTACGTCTCGGCCTCATGCCAATGCGCAAGCCATTCACGTACACAGGAATACGCCAGCACGCGTTGAAATCATTTTACAGCTTCAAAGCGGCTCCAGTCGATGTTCAACTCAAACAATCAGAAACCACAGTGATTGGGCGGCTCATTAAGGTGCAACGAGAGCAAGGTTTGACGGACATGGATATTGCATCGGAATGTGCGGACCATCTTCTCGCAGGCGTAGACACGACAGCGGACTCGTTAATGTTCTTGATATGGGCGCTGTCGCTGCCTCAAAATGCCCCCTACCAGGAAAGGCTCCGAAAGGAGTTGTCGCACATCTCCGTGAACGAGCTGGGACTTCACCAGCCCAGAGAACTCACATCGCTTCCTTTTCTCAACGCTGTGCTGAGAGAGTCACTCCGAATGTATTCGCCACTTCCAACATTCGAGCCAAGGTCATCATCAGTTGACGCCGTTGTCGATGGGTACGACATTCCCGCTGGCACCATTGTTGGCATGTCACCATACTGTCTGCACCGAGAGGAGAGTGTCTTTCCAGAACCACTGGTCTTTCGGCCAGAGCGCTGGCTCGTACAAGACGGATCTCTTGTGCCAGAGTCGGACCCAAAGAACAAATGGTTTTGGGCCTTTTCCAGTGGCGCAAGGATGTGCATCGGAATGCATCTAGCGAACGCGGAAATGCTAACGTTGGTCGCTGCTTTGTTTCGGGAGTACAAGACCTCTGCGCGACACCCGGATACATCGCCTGGTATCACGAGTAGATATGAGATATTTTACGACGAGACGATGCCGAAGATGACCGAGCACGAATGTCGGATTGACTTCCAGAAAATCATATAGAGTATATGGACAAAAGCTGTGCTTACCACTTAGTCGCGACCGAACGGTCTATTGTCAATCATTGATCGCAGACAAAATTAACTGTCCCGAGGAAAGCGACAGCACAAGGCTGATCGCGAAGTCAGTTGACAACCAAATCTATGCAGGTAGCCGATGAGGTACATCCTGGCAGAAAACTGCACAACAAACACATCGTCGACCATTCTTTGCTTTACATGCGCAGTTGACGCCCTGACGTGGACGCCTTTCTGCCCAGACCGTGAATGCATACTTCTCTGCGATACTGTTGACGTTGGGCACCAAAACATGGGACCATACCCTCTCTCCTTTGAACACAAAAGACAGAATGTACAGCCTTGATCTTTTCCAACACCACTTGACTTTGTAACAATTTCTGCCGACGTGACTATTCTACGGACATTCGCTATCATCAATATGTGCCTTACCGAGGTATGGACCTACAGTGAGTGTGGCTGTCGATTTGACAACAGAGTTCCGTGTCATTCGAGCTTCGATCAAAACCCGTCTACACCGTCTCCGTCGATGAAGCGAAATCCTGCGCTCGACTGGTTCGAGTACCAGTCATCACTCATCCACTTTCCTCCTCCACCATCCTCGACGGACTCTGAACCAGGTTTCGAGATCGATGTTCCTCTGGCATTCAATCATTCAGCTTACCTAGGGGCATGCTCGATATACCATACCGTGCATAAACAATTTCTCGAGCCGGTCTGCGACGACTGCATATTGGAAGAGCTTGGGCTCGATGAGAGCGGACATACAACCAGGAACAATATAGCGGAAATGGCTGGGGACAAAGGCTTAGTCTGGGATAGCAACGTCGACATTGAGATTGGTAATGTAGTCGGCAAAAACTCGACAAAAGAAGAAGACGACAGGAGAATCTATGACAGCAATGTGGAGATTCAAATCGAAGAAGACACAGTAATTGCAGCCAATACAGAAACGGACAGTATCCCCCCTAGCTCTGTTCGTATCAGCACAAATGATGACGCAGACGATGAGGGCTCACTGTTCATCCGTGGCCGACCTCGAAGCCGTACCAAGGAGATCAGAAAACATGGGATGGACATCAGCCGAGACTCTTTGCGAGTACCATCACGGTATCCAAGTGGTGAGAAGCGGGCAATGGAGGACTTCAGGAACAATCTGCAACGTCCACTCTCGCCCACAAAGACTCTACTACACAAGTTCGCTCTGGCACAGAGTCAAAGTCACGTGTGGGCGAGGAATGTCATGAAGAGCCTCAATGGCAGTATCAGCCGAAGTCGAGGCAGGTCTACGAAGATGAAAAATGCGTCTACGCAAACCAGTGATGAGTTTCAGACGATCGATACTCCACAGAGCACTCGTCGTACAGTACAGAGAGTCACCAGTGGAATCAGCACGGATGACGAGCTTAGCAGTACTGCGATTTCTAGCACGTCAGGTATCATCGAGACATATTACAGCAGTAGCCGTGACGTCTCTGACAGCACGGTAGCTCAAGGGGCGGTACCTAGCTGGCACGAGCATCTGCATCACGATCTTGCTCCACGACGAAAACACAAGCAGCACCGCGTCGATGAAAGCAACGAGGTCAGTC
>Ga0210040_10005521_pt1 | contig 16074 bp, 4 predicted proteins | sample CryGeyCG12114_NA_FD_185462 | JGI IMG/M metagenome (GOLD analysis project Ga0210040, IMG submission 185462) | Groundwater microbial communities from aquifer - Crystal Geyser CG19_WC_8/21/14_NA (SPAdes) (version 2) | ecosystem: Environmental > Aquatic > Deep subsurface > Groundwater | place: USA... | reverse complement strand
TTCTTTAACACACGTAAGATACGAAACGCGCGTTTAATTTTGAACCGGACCAATCAGAGCATCTTCTGCACCAGCTCTGCACCAATGAGTGTGTCTTCTGCACTTTTCTGCACAGCTGCTATACCCAACGTCACAGACATTGCTATGCATATTTTGTGTGCTTCCCGTAGAACATGTTCTACGACGTATTCCCTGGTTATAGATATAGAACGAGAACGAGTGTAAACATTTCTATGCTTTGTACTACAGCCACAAGTACAAGTTACCAATGCTAAAACGTTTCAATTCATGCTATTCGGCGTTTTAAAAACACAATTTCGCATTTTCAAACTCCCATTGTCATCAACTCGTTTTCCAACGTAATTCATGAGCCCTTAAAATTAATTTGTTTTACACCTCACATAATGCAAATTAACCTAATGTGCTACTTTTTCATACAAAATCAGCTGCTAAACAATAGTGAACAGAAAATCCTGAGATTGGATTCATCAAAAATGTATACTGTCCTTCGTAAAATGTACGTTTTCTCTGGAACCTATGTGGCCAAATTCCTTTAATTAATATATTTGTTTACTTCACGAAATAAATTGATACGATGATGTATGAAATAGTTTTCAACCTAATTGTATATAGGTATGTTGCAGGATCCGTGAGGCGGTGATTATGGACCGTGGATAAGGGTACGGTGATTTCGTAGTTAGATATTCTGAATTCTGAATTGCTTTGCTTACTAGTTATCACGATTCAGGGGCGAGTTAGACTGGGAGCTCGTTGGTGAACCCGGCAGGTCAAACAATTCGCTTCTGGGTCATAATTAACACAGACCTCTGTTTCGTTGTCTCTGTGTATTTGGGTATTTGGACTTCGCTGAGTAGGCTAGGACGGAGGGCTAGAGCTTGTGGTGTACCCGAGCTCGCCCTCCAAAATCGAATTAAAGAATAAGAGTATGTTCTAGCTATACAACAGGAACAGAGTACATAATAGTCGTTAAGTTTTATTCAATAATAATCGTTGTTTTTGTTACAAAACGGTAATGCAATAGTAACTACATTTTACGTACAATTAAATTTTGTGAGTACACACAGTAAAATATAGACGTATTCTTAGGGTGTGGGTTTTTCAATGAAAAACTAATCGTTGGGCTAACAGAACATTTCATGGAAATTGTACCCTAAAGCTATTCAACTATGAAAGTATTATTACTGCACCTGACAATTTTCCAAGACCTGCTGCTAAACGTTATGTATTGCTTTTTATGACATGAAAACGATAGTAAACCTGGCTGAAGTTACATTTTTGACTAACGTAAAAATTACACGAATGCATGCACACAAATGATAAATATAAAGAACGCGTACTGGACTCATTTCGCCCAGCTTTTATAATTTTATTCAATAAAGCCCAGAAGGTAGATCCGAAATCCTATGACAGTTCATTTCCACGCCATTAGCTGGCATCAGAATTGGAGGTAAGGAAAACATGGTCATATTCTCTTTATCTTTGGCTTCAACAGCAGCCCTTTCTTTTTTGCTATACTTAGAAAAAATGTTAATCCCACTCCCGCTACTTTCTTTGCCATGATGGTGTGAACCGGTGGTAACAATGACACCATTATTTTTGGTGAAACGACTTTGTCTGTAATCGGAACTAATGAGTTCCACAGCTGCTTTTTGTTGCTGTTGTTGATGACTTCTATTAGCGACTAATTTTGCCGTTTTGCTCTTGCTAGTATTCTTTGGACTGGGAGTTGTCGCATTGCTGCTACTATGTGTGGACGAGTGACCCCCACTTTTGGAATACAACATTGGATACCTCCATCTCAAAGTAAAATTGTCATCTCCATTTTCATCCCCAGGATGATTCCTTTCGCTCAGAAGACTTTCCATACTTTTCCATTTGTTTTCCTTTTTGCGCTGTCCTTTTTGACTTTCATGTCTTTGGGGACTCCCACTTCGCCCCTTTCCATGCCTCCCTCTTTTCCCTTCGTACAAAATTCGATCCCCACTGGAAATCACTTCTATTGCAGGGGTAGCCAAACTCGCATGCACTGATTCAGAACGACGTAATCCATTGCCACCCATTGGAATATTTCCCGATTTCAACTGTTTCCCCAGATGAGGAGAAAAGCGAAAACGGCTTCCCCCATTGCTGGAAGAGTCATTTGATTTATCAAAAACTTCAGCGTAACTATTGGAAGAGTTATGTTTAGAACTGGAATCCGGGCTGGAGCAGTGAAGTAGCTTGGAACTTTTAAAATTCACGAATTTGCTCGCCATATGATTTGCTTTATGGAAATTCGTTGGGAGCGGATAATCTGGTTCAGGTTCTGGAATTCGATGTACACTTTTAGCCATAGCGATGGGCAGGTTCTGAAGTTTTTGGTGAGTCTTGTGGAACATTTTACTGTCATGGGGAGAAGTTCGCTCCATGTTTTCCAATTGCTCCACTACTTTTCGCACGTTTTGTTTACTCTTGTGTTGTTTTCCCCCTTTGCCTTGATCATCATGTTCCAGCAAATCTATTATGTCTGAATCGTCATCATCGCTTGCAGAAGAGCCAGGCCATGGTCTTGGTTTCACTGTCATTGGATTCAAATTCATTGGAGGCTTTTTCGGAGGAGGAGATTTCACCAAATGCACTGGAACAATGTCTTTTTCTTTTTTGCCTGGTCCTTTCGACTGTGTTTGCTGTTGATGTAGATGCATTTCTGTGTTCACAATGTTGTTTAAATCTTCTAAGATTTGATGAATCTGCTCAGCTTCTTCTTCAGAATCCACTGGAGTTGTCACTTCTTCGGAGCGTTGTTGTTGTTTTGTTCGGGAACTCCGTTTTTCGCTCTTGGATGGACCGTCCATTCTCTGGAATGAAAAAAAAACTTGCTCATTAAGTAATTCAGTAGCAAAACTAAACAATTTATTTCATATATAAATGTCATATTCAGAAATAAGGATGGCGAAGTGCGGTCGCACTCGTATGATTGCATTCATTTCACGAAGCTTTAACTATACATGGGACTTGTGACTGACTGGTGAGGTGACACGTGACACGGTTTGTGTACAGTGTACGCGTACAGTAAGTACGTGACAAGCATATACTAATAGGTGAATAATGTGAACAAAGGCCAAATATGTTTACACTAACCAAAACGCCGAATGTCACTTCATTTCATTCATGTTTTTTATACTTATTTACCTTCAGTTTGTCCTTGAGTGTTGCCAATTCTTGCTGAAGTGTTGCCACGCTATTGCGTAACTGACAGTTTTGGCGACTCAATGTGTCCACATCAATTGCAACGCGATCCCAATCCTCCAGTTCTTTTTGTACCTCTCTAGATTCCCTTGCACCCGCTAATTCTGACGCCTATTGAAAAACAAAAGAAACGTCAGAAAAATATATCGTTTTACAAGTTTTGAAAGTCTTTTGAACAGGGCAGACAAACCTTTCGTATCGCACTAGGACTGAATCCGGCCTCCTCCAGTTCACACTGGATATGCACCTTTTGCTTAGGACTGGGAGCCGAAGCGATCCACGACGTCAAAAATTGTATTCCTTTAGACTGGAAAGTTCCAGCACTTGCACTTGCAATGGATCCCACCAGCAATTTACAGCGAATTGGTTCTCCCATGCGGAGCCGAAGAGTTGATATTGCTTCACTCACTTTATCATGTCCTTCTGGACCGCCCTCTTTACAGATGCATGTGAGTATCTGTGTATACGGGAATTACGTATTTCATCATTTGCATAATTATCACATGGAGATTAGAATGGAATGCTAAAAATTCTTTCATTATAATAATGACCCATAATACAAATGAAACTGTGCAGCATAAGAGTCTAAGTCCAATTTGTGACTGATTAATGATTCCTGTCTCCTCATGCAAAACTAAATAATATGTATCAATCAACAAATTGATGTCAATGTAAATAATAAAAACATATTCATCCTCCTAAATTGACCCAAATCCCCTAGATTTAAGTACTTAATAAGGTTTAAAAAAATCCATTCTGAATTCTTCGGGAGATTTGATTTTTTATCGCAAAAATTAATCCTGGCCTAAAATAAATAACTTTCACTTTACAACACCAAACCCAAATACTGTTATTCAGTGACTCATACTACAGCAGTATCAGCAGCTCATTATTATGCTATCATCATCCATACATGAGATAACCCTACAATTTACACATGTATTACACAATGACAGAATCGTAAACATTACACACAATCACGGGTGGTTTACCTCTAGAGCAATAATCCTAGTCGATGTGACAGTGCTGATTACAGCTTTCGCAACAGGGTATAACCCTCCGGATGATGACGACAATTTGCTTACGGCTTCAATATTTCTGCACGCAAAAAAGAAATTAGCATTCAAAATATAAACCAAAATGTAATCATTCAGTCAGTACAATGAGATGCTGCAAAAGTATTTCAATTCCTCACCTGAGAGTCAATTGTAAACATTGAAGACATTTCATTTCGTCCATGATAACTTTCCTTTGTTCCCGGATGCCACTGCATTCCTCCAAAGAAGTTTGAATTGTTTTCAAAGCTTCCAAAACCCAATAAATCCCCTCACAATGACTGGAAACAAATTCCTGAACAAAAGTAGGATACGCATAGCGTAGATCCGCTTCCAATTTGAATAACAGTTCACTGCCATTCAAAAACTTCTTCATACTCATTTCTGGGGTGGTTTCACGGGTATGCTGATTCTTTCCTTTGTGGCTTCCCATCCCATTAGAATGAGGACCGGAATTGCTACCATTTTCCAAGAGCACTGAGCTTGGGGACACATTTAAGTGATGACGACCAATGGGCCCAAACAATTGTTTCAATGCTGCAGTGTAGTCTTCAGCATTGTATAGTGGTGGCCGCAAAGATGGAGTTCCTTGCAATTTGTTGGTCTTATCCTGTGCAAAGGCAAAATAGAAAGGCATTTAAAAAACGTACACTCATTTTTCACAACATTTTGTATCTGTTCAAAACTAATAAGTTTGCTACATTGTTTCAATGTTTTCCCCAGACGTTTTGATTTATAACTACATAAAGTATTGTGCAAAAGAAAATTTTTTACAGGCCAGAAAAGTCTTACAACTCAATTGGGATAGGAAAATTAGCGTTGAAAACATGCAGAAAAGATGTTTAGTCCGTAGAATCATAAATCACCGATCCTTATGCTAAATAGGATCAGCACGCTCTTAATGATAGGTCATTTAAAGTGACCATTATGTTCGGTAATGGCCACACCTTTAGCCCGTTCAGACTCATGTTGATGTTTGTTGTAAGAGCAATCTAGCATTAAATTTTCTCTATTGTGCTTCGAAATCTCTCTAACAAACAAAACCCATTAGGTTTGACCGTTTAGAGTCAGTGGTGCATAAAATGTGGATCGGAATAATTTAGTTCACTCAGGAAACAGTCATAAAATGCTTCATCTTGTGTGTTAGTGATTGCAAATAAAAAATCTCATAAATTGAGCATTGAGTTTTAAATGAGACAGCATCCTATCTACGAATTATTTCCGTCAACCTGTCAACAAAAAACACTATCCTTTCATAATTACACGATAGCAAATCTATGATCATTGATTAACTATAGCCATAATTAATAGCATTGCTTCAAAAATTCGTGTTCAACACTCGCTATAACTTTATTAACGTGGTCTTAAAACAATGATCAAGTCAGGAACATTTGTTTAATCTCTTGTAAAAATTAATTGCTTCCCAATACTATTTCCCAACATTTCCATATAACTATAAACTTCATCGTGTAAGCTTACGAACTTTGTCACGATCATTTCCACTTTCACTCATTGTTATCCTAATTCAATAATAATCCCACTTTTATTCCCATTGGGGCACAGTGAAACGAACATGGGCAATACAATGGAAAGGGATTTTACAAGCTTAAACTATCTTCAACCCTGATTGATTCATAACAATGAGCAAAAAGGAAAAGAATATAAATGTTCCTTGTCCAATGCTTATTATATAGACAACATGCTGATCTGATGCTCATAGTTAGTTAGGTCTAGCTTGAAACTTAATCGTTCTCATTCATCACACATTTTTCCCATTAAAATTATACTCAACAGATTTCTCTTCTTCACAAATGGACAGCACTTCCATTAATACTACTACACTGCCTGTAACAAACTAACATTATTCCTATTGCTAGCCAAATGGGCGTAGGTAGAATAATTTACACTTACATCGAGTGGTGACAAACTGCCATCATGGCGATAGACATCATCTTCCCACTCAGGTGGCATCTTTCAATTGGTAGAGTTGCACTTTTTTACTCACTACAATTTTTTTCAGTTTTCCATCAAAGACACATGCACACGGAAAAAACTGCAAATAGTAGCTGGCGAATATTAAAACGCTCACAGACGTAGAATCACCGTGATATGGCGGAAGTCTGATAAAAGTTGACCCACATATGCGGTTAATTATCGGTCACCGAAAGTGAGGTAGATAAGCACTGGGTCCTGTTAATATGGAATCACACAAACTAACCAACTTTTATTTAGATATAGTATACGATTCATGTATGGATTCCATGTATCATATAAGATATTTAACAGGCGAATTACAATACAAACTTTTCAAGATTTGGTTTGTCGTACCTATGATCGTTTCACTCTCTGCATTTAAATAATGCAAACGGGATTATGACTACTACTGCTGTTTTCAAACATTTGTTTACAAACACAGACTGTGAATCTCACACGTGGAATCTAGCGGTATCCAAAATTCCGTGTGTTTAACTTTTCCTGAAGGTCCAATAAATTTTTCGTTTACACAGCTTGGTCCACCATAATATAAACAGGAGCTGTGTTTTGTAGTTTTTTTTTTTCAATCCGGTTTGGTTAGATTCTCACACTCATGAAACGGTTCACTTTTGATTCTCTTTGCAGAATTCTTTTGCCCAGTCCTGTTACGTCTTTTATAGTTGAGCAATGAAAGCGAGTTTGCCGTTGTCTGTGCATAAAAAATAAAAACAGTCATTACACTTGTTCCACACGAATAGATGGACTCTGTGTCATTACACAGAGCCATGTATGAATATTAATTCACACTTGAATGAAACTTAACGGTAATGAAGTGACCTTATAGTTAGTCATCTTGGTACAATAATCATTGTGATGTCAATTGGACATTAGGCTTACAGAAGACAACATCATGTTTTTTTTTTTAAATCCAATAGGGTTCGGATATATTCAATTGCAATTATCCTATTCACTTCTCGGGTGCCATTATTTCATAAAATTCTCAAGGTAGGTTTCCTAACTAGCACTTGAAAAAATTAATGACTGACTATGTACTATTGCCATGCACAAACATGGGAGAATTTAAGTCCTCATGCATTTTTCAAGTGTGTAATTCAAGCTTGTCAGAGAGATAATGTCACCTTAAAATGATGCTCATTACGTAGTACGTCATTTTGGATGCCATACAAGCAATTGAAACTAATTCTTTACACTTGTTTGTTCAATACCACATACATATGATGGTTTTGCAATGCAGAAATTTAAAAGAAGATTGCATGCAAAGAAAACTATGATGATGATTGATGAGTCTTACTTGCTTTGAAGTGTTCATTATAGCCCAGATCTCTCACTTGTACAGTGAAACCACAAAGTTTAGCAGCATCTTATTTTTTTCTACTTGAAAACATATTTGTTCACATTGATACGCACAAGAGGATAGGCGGGTCCCGTATAATATTTTGTGAGCCGAAAACGTGTTGGCGTTAACTCAAGGTCTGACCGCTCTTTATAATATTTATGGACCATGTAAATGTATAGACAAAAAGATAAGTTTTTTTCTCCAAAACCTATTAAGGATTTAATCTATAGTCAGTTTTGTAATCCAACAACCAACAAAGCCAAAAGAAATTTTATTCTGATATTCGCACACAGTATTGTAGCTACAGTCGCAAAGTAATCACGTCCACGCGTTAATATTTCTACGAGTTAAATTTTCAAGATGAGTGAAATGGATACCTCTGTAGTGAAACCTAGTAAGGACAAAATTTGAACGAATTTTCATTCAAGTAATAAAACGGTGACTTCGAAATAAAAAAAAAACCTCTTTTGCCCTCTAGATATGCATGAATTCCATACGGGCCGTCTTCCAAAGCCACAATTTGTGACAGTTAGTGGCCAGTTGGACAACATTGGTAGGCCTAACACTGCTGCGGTGAGGAATGTTTTTCTTTTTACCACCACTTTCCGTCAAATTTACAGCTTTCCTTTAATTTATGATAATTAATTCCATCTGTTGCTTTCAGCAAGTCCAAACAGTGTCCACTATAGCGGTACGTCCTCAAAGAGCCAACTTTTATGAAATCCAACCCCCTGTTACACACTACACTTTCCATTACACCCGGGTGGAAAACTTTTTCGACCATCCCAATGATGATACAGAGTTTGAATTTTGAGAAATTTTACTACCATCACAAAATGCGCTATTTGTTTACAAGCTATTAGCTTGTCTACTTTAATATTTAACCATATATGATACAAAGCACGAAGTGAAAACTTGTGTATATAAATACTAATATTTATAAATACGTACCATGTTAACTGTACTAATTGACAAACTAACGCACAAATATTGTTTTTATACTAACGACTGTCTCACATTCCTTACACACTTTCCACTAATTCAAAACCAAGTGAAATAAAACTTGAATGCTCATTATTTCGTCTTTACTCATTAAGCAGTATTTATTTATTCAACATAAATCCTCCCTCATGATTTCTTTTCATTACCCCTGCAAAGAATGTATGCAGTTTAATGTGATCATATTTTTCCTTAAATGGTTACTAAAAGTCCTCATTTCATCACCTCTTCAATGCGTTGACTTTTAGGACAAGGTGCTTTCAATGTGAGCTTGAAAGCGTTTAAAAATCTGAAGACAATTATTTCACTGCATCAAGAAAGGATTTCTTTTCCACTATACCAAGTTGTGATCGTAAACACTAACCCGTTGGTACTAAAATTACTGAAGATAGCAGTTTGACAAGTTTGCATTTGCAACCTCTTAGTGGCCCGCTGGGAACTCCAACTGAGATTTTTGCAATGCGCCAGTAAAGCCCGTCTCCCATAAACTATTGTGGAACAATCAAATTGGACAGCGTATATGGAAACAGTAAAATGTTTGCACTGCATGCATCGTTCTCACTCACTCACTGTTGTGCAAAAAATGACCATCCTCCATTCTGGTCATGAATTTTAAACAATAATAATTATCTTGGTACACCGTTGGATGAAATGAGGTGTATTATATCAACATGCATGATATCAGACATGGGAGAATCATATCCAGTTTTTCATCCCTAATATGGTAAGACAAGTTGTATACTTTACGAGGTCGCAGTTTCAGTTTTCACTGTAGTTAGTTAGTTACTTACTTACTTACGGGCTAGTGGTATTATTATTCTACTATGTAAGTTTATTAGTTACGCAGATTAACAGTAATCCGACCATGTTTTTGGAGTTACCCTGTACATGTAAAAATCTGTTCAATCTCCACCAGAGCTTTTTAAGCTATTAATGATAAAGGTTGGGCTACAAGAATTAGTTATGGCTACTAACAAGTCTTTTTGACCAAAATCTGTACAACATGTAGCAGGAAGCTCAAGTATTCCATAATCTCGTTAACATAAAAAACAATAATTTGCGTACATTCTTTCTGATAAATTGAGCGGATAAAATTTTTCAAATTACTCTTTTTACATTCATGAGAGTGGGAATAAATGGCCACGAAACGATATATACTGTTCTGTTTAAGGTGATGAGACGGATTTTTATCCTATATGGTATGAATTCTTAGAGCGTTGAACTTTGAGATTTTTGTAAGAAATATGAAAACAAGCAAAGTCTGCTACCATGATGTTTTATATTCATTCATCATTCCCAAGTATGACCTGCCACAAACAAGAGTACACCATTATGGTTATTAAGACTTCTGCACATTTGCAGAAAACATGTAGTTGTGTATGCTCCAAAGGAAGTGTAGAATATAATTGTATGAACAACAATGCTTGTAATGTACTTTACGTGCTTCCTCCGGATCTGGTTTCATGAGAAAATCCACCTTCTTTCCATCCAGCATAGCACTACCTTCTATTTTTCCCTAACGTTAATTATTAAACTTTTGTGTTGTGTGTGACTTGTGTCTTACACTGCTCATTATGAACGGATGTTAAGAAAATGTGAGGTGAAACACATTTTTTCCATTGTTTGAAAGGCGTACGTGATTGAGTTGTTTCGCACAACAATGTGCTGAAGTAGCCGTAGAGAAAAAATTATTCACAACAAACGTTTCATTTACAAATTAACAATGATGATGCTACGCTTTGATTTCCATTATGTACGGATATTCAATGCCTTAGGATCCAAATGAGAAAATTTATGCTTCAATTTGTTACTGAAATTTATATTCATCGAAACTTTATCTTTATCTTGTTCTTTAATTTGGTCTATGGATGTCTGTATCATGTTTCGCTTCATTTAATTGGAAATTCTTACCAGCATTGTGCATAGTTAACTTCTAAAGCAAGTTAAGGTAAAAATAACTTTAACAGTGGGTTGATGATAATAAAAATATTCGAATCCTTTATTTAACTCATCTCCATTGAATTTCAACACAACTATTCAAGGGAACCAAACATAACAGGCATGAATAATTGTCAATGCGTTTTCTACCGGAAGCCACATCAATTCTACTGTGAAGAATAGAGGTTTACTCCCTTGAATGAATGCTAAAAGTCGATCTTGCGTATAATTCCTCCCTTCTGCTGCATAATATAGAGCAAATTTGAATAAATCTATAATAAAACTGGTTGATCTATTCTATACTTTAACCTTGAAATGCACTAATACTTGCTACAAAACAAAAAACAAAGCAAACCGAGAAAACACTATTATTCCACATTCTAAATGATAATCCTAGTATTCAGAAGGTGTTAAACCTTGCCAAATTATTACATGTAAACCAACCGCCTATGGTGATGCTCAAAAAGTACCTACGAGAGACAAAAAGTCCTTTTTATTGAAATAACAATAATCATAATGGGAAAACTTAATGCATGTATTGAGGTTAAGACCGCATTATTATACACACCATGATAGTAACAATTTTGTCACCACAATATATAGTCAGATCGTGAAAATAGAACGAGCATTGTATGCAATGCATATTAAAGACACAGAAAGAATACATTTGGAATACAATGTTTGTAGTTCATTAAGTGGAGTCTGGTATTAAGATTCTGATCTAGAGCTAATGAATGAGAAGAATTGTGCCTAGAAATTATTTCCTTTCATTATGCAAAAATTCTCAACAGAGTGACACCTACACCACACATGATGATGGCTGCTAACAACAGTAAGAAGGCGGAACAAACACATGATTAGCATTACAAGAATTCCCTAACTAACGAACTACTACTACATGTACTCCTTATAGGTAGGTCACAAAACTAAAAATTATACACGTCTTTTCACACGTAATGGGAAACAATAAAGGATTTGAAAACTGTGTAGAATTTGAAGTACAGACAAATCACATGCATAGAAAGTCTGAACAGAGCATCTGACAGGGGTGCACACACCAATATTTTATATCAACCAAGCTACAAGCGTATCACATTACGAACACGGTTTTAGCACAAAGTCAACACAAACAAGGCATTTTGATAACATTATGGTATTCATGCAAAGGGCACATATGCAATTGGCCTCCTATAGACTTAAAAACAAGTTCGCTAGTTTTAAGTGGTGGCTCGTGAATCCCATTAAGTATGCAAATGTTATCATCCAATGTGCGAAGTTTTTAAGAGAATTTTTTTAAAACAAGTCAGGCCCTATTCACCTTTCCGTTTGGTTAGCTCTACAGTGAAAAATGAGATGTGAATAGTGGCATGATTAAACAACATAGTTTTATGCATGCATTTTACTACAACTATTGAGAATGCGAAACAACAAAATGTTGGATGATGATCATCTTATCGGGTGCGTTAGACAGCGAAAAAATTCATTCACTGAGCAAGATGAATAATAAAATTGCAGTACTCCTTGTTTGCATGTTCAAAGCCAATTACTTATAGGGAACGGGAAACATAAATATTTTGATTGGTCACAACAACATGGTCATAATAATAGTAGTCAACTTTTGATGAGAGCTCGGGATGCAAATCATGAAAGTTCAGTAAATCAATCAGGCACATAATTTTTCACCTATTTGTGCAAAAGTGCGTACTTTTTATGCTCACAGCAAATCACAATGAAAGCACGCAGACTAAAAGAGGAGGACATTGATACGAAAATTGTTTTCATCGACATTGGAAAACTCATCTTGCGAGGAAAAAATACTCATGAGAGAAGTCTACTTTAATGATAGTAATGAACTAGACTTGGCAAAACATACAATTTTCATGAAAGATCATGTTATCAACTTTTTATTCGTTCCGCCAAAGCAAAGCAATTTTTTTAACAAAAAAGGATGCAAACAAACTAATTCGCTTCACTACAAAGCAATGCTGCATAGCATTTCGTGGCAAATATAATCAGATCTTCGTTAGTTAGCCAGCCCAATTATGAGCGAAGCATATTATGACTACTTTCTTCAACATTGGTGCAATAAAAAAATTCTGTACAGTCACAACTTCATCTCAAAGAAACTTATATTATCTTGCGCATTATTTCAACTCATTCAGGTGTATGAAATGGCCATACCTAACAAAGGGAGGCCAAATTATGCTCCCTTTTCATATTTAACTCCACCCTTGAATCGTAGAATCATACGCACAGTCGCTCCAACTAACTAACTGTGTCGGAAAAATTGTCATTTCATTAAGTCTCACACAATGCTTGCCCATTGTCCAAATCTACTTTACTGACCTCAAAAAAAGCCCACGTAGATATACTTATAGCTAGCTTCTAAAACCTACAATAATCTGCTGCAGCCTTAAATATCTGTCTCATATAGCACTACAGGCTGATTTAATGATCATTATGTGTCCAAGAAAATAGCTTTTGTAAAAAATAAAACACTATTTGAACATTTTTACCGTTCCGCAAAAGTGTCTACAAACAAAACTCTGAAAACTCAGCAAAACAGCCTAAAAACATCCACCGCAAAAAAAGCATACTCTCTACAATCATTCAATTTTGTGCTTACTATGCTTATGCTACTGTCGTACGCCAATGATCTCTTTGGTTGTTCTACATTCCTTCTAATGGACCTTTATAAAAACATTTTCTTAAGATAAAAGCCGAATGAAGGTTTTACAAAAAATGACAACTATTATAAATTCGTGGATTCAATGCTGAAGCTAGATGCAAATCCCGTTTCAGCGCTCAGCTCTTCAACTAACTATCTACCCTACTCGTCAAACTTTTAACTACCATTACTAATTGCAGCCAACATGTAAACTAACTGGCGCCTGTTGATAATTTCTCATTACATATGCAATTTTTTTCTTTCTCCTCAAATGTGCCGTCAAAAGGAATACACAAGTGCATGCATGGCTCCATTTTTTCATTATGAATAACAAGGAGACTGCAGCTGAGAAAACACTTTTTTGGGACCATTACAACTACAACAATACCATACCGTTAAAAAATATGGTAGCACATATAAATTCTTACATGATGATGAGAACATGCACTATCATTACAGCAATTTTGATTTCATTGTTTTAACGAAGGAATCCTAATTCATTCAGCCCATAATAGCATTGAGATCTTCAAAGTCACGATAGAGACTACCAGGCAGTAGCAGCAAAGAAAGATTGCTAGAAGAAGATGAGATGGGATATTATACTAAATCCGTGTTCCTCTTGTATTAAACTTTAATGTATTATATAAGGTGTACAACATTTTGAGCTTTTGTATGTTATGTATATGGATGGATTCTACGTGTGTGTATCACCATTTCTATTAACTATTAGTTAGTTAGTTAGCTTCTTGAACAGACTATAAAACTGCCAGGCAGAAACTTTTTTGTCTCACGTCATGAAGATTAAGTACATGTATTTATGCATGTAAGCAAGGCATTACCTTCTATTTATTTCAGACTAGTGAATGCAAAACAATGCTCATTTTTTTATACAATATTTTAAACTTGCAATAGTAATGTAGCATCATGATCTGCTTTAAAGTTGGAAGACACAGGAACAAAAAAACTAAACGTTCTAAATTCATTCATTTCCGGAAGAGCGGCAATCAGTAATGTACTATGTGCCGTTTGTTCTAAATGGGTGGTGTCTGCTCACGACCAACAATCAGATTATAAATGATGAAAAGTAGGTTTTGAGCGTACAACACTAAAACAGCTTTTTGTTTGACTTTATGGACATTGAAACTATAACTGCAAGGGTAACTAACAAACTAACTAAATGAGAGTAGAACAAACCTATATACAAACGAACAGCACTCTTCCCAAAACTTGGCATGTGTCTAAACTAACTATATTTCTATCGTGGATTATGATAAGTTAATTTAAAAATTAATGTGAGCATGAAAACCTGCACAATAGAACTACATTTATAGCCATCTAATTCATGGCTTTTTGCAACAGCTGCAAGCTAAAAAAAGAAGCTAACACTAATAAGTGTAATCTGTGCTCACAATATGTAGTAATTATCGTATCTTCCTGAGTTTGAAACCTAATACCGGTGGCACATCTTCATCCTACCCATTTAGCTGTTAAAAGTCCTTCTCTTCTGCTGAATCTGCACGATAAAATTCGAACAATAATTTCCCTTCTTCGTTAGCTAGAGTAGTATAGATTTTTTTTTTCATTTCATGACGGAACCGTTTCCTCCCCATGTCACACATGGGTAAATTTGCAACTGCTTATTTGAATCGCACGTCCGAAAAAAGTACCATTATTATCAATGATTCTTCCTTTAACTAGTTATAAGACTCTTTAAGCTACCAACCAACTCTTATGCATTGCTTACTTACCATGTATTTATTTAGGATTACGACAGTAAGATTGTGGCTTTACTTTCGTACTTTGATGGCGACAAAGAGTCTCTTGCAATGAACATCTGTTGGCCAACTATCTAACTTACTATAACTGGCAAAGAAATTCCAAGATAAAAGATCTTTACACACGTAATCCCTCATAGACTTTTGCATGCCATTGAAATCCATGCACACTAAAGAAATTCCTTGATATAAACAAACCCTCATACAGAGTGCAACAACAATGGTCCTCAAAAAGAATGCAAGTGCACACAAATTGTATACTATTTCCACATACAGATTTATTTACTTGGCTGCAGATGCAAGTTTTTTTTTCTGACTGATCCTCAGGGTGTCTGACATTAGTAAATTAAATTCACAAAAAGCACTCACTTGCATGCTACCAATGTGAACAAACATTATTAGCAATACACTCAGCAGTATAAGAAACATTTCTGAGCAAATCTACGGTGATGTAAAGTACTTCATTAGAAGATAAAAAGCCATGAAAAACGCATTTGCCATCAAACTATCAATGATGTAATGAGGAGCAGCTGGGGCTTTTCTATACACACACTTTTCAGGACGAGGAATTCGCATAAGTTTTTGTGTGTGCCACTGACTACTGGAGTTTTAGATGTTTACACCCACACATAATATTTTGCTGCTACTAACTAACTACAATATGCTGACAATATACAGCTCATGATAGGAGCAGAACATTATTACCATTATAACAACGTTTTTTCTCGCTTGCAAACACAAATTCCTATGATTGTTGCCAAAAATGAAGAAAGGGTTGTGTACCCACACAGTTCCAACAACAACTGAACGGAAGCAAGAAAACACTCAGATGAGTAAAGAAGATAAAAGGGAAGTTGAGGTGAACATACCTTGTATGGATTATATTATTGTATATACAACAAGGAACTTTGTTTGTACGGAGTAAGTGAGTGAGTAACTTTTGAATGTTTTGTGAACACGCATTTCCGCTCTAAATCATGGTTTTTTCACGCATTCCAAGATGACATTATGCAATTGGACACAAGCGGAGATCATGTGGCAATGCTTATATGTCTCTAA
>Ga0210040_10005519_pt1 | contig 16076 bp, 12 predicted proteins | sample CryGeyCG12114_NA_FD_185462 | JGI IMG/M metagenome (GOLD analysis project Ga0210040, IMG submission 185462) | Groundwater microbial communities from aquifer - Crystal Geyser CG19_WC_8/21/14_NA (SPAdes) (version 2) | ecosystem: Environmental > Aquatic > Deep subsurface > Groundwater | place: USA... | reverse complement strand
CCCCCGCCAGGAGCGCGCAGATGCGGTCCCAGCCGAGGGCGATGCCGCCGTGCGGCGGGGCGCCGTAGGCGAAGGCGTCGAGCAGGAAGCCGAACTTGGCCCGCGCGTCCTCCTCGGCCAGCCCCATCACCGCGAACACCCGCTCCTGCACCGCGCGCGAGTGGATGCGGATGGATCCGCCGCCGATCTCGTTGCCGTTGCAGACGATGTCGTAGGCCTGCGACAGGGCGCTGCCCGGGTCCTCCTCGAAGCGGTCGGCCCACTCCGGCGTCGGCGCCGTGAAGGCGTGGTGCACAGCGGTCCACGCGCCCGAGCCCACGGCGACGTCGCCGGACGCCGTCGCGTCGTCGGCGGGCTCGAACAGCGGCGCGTCGACGACCCACACGAACGCCCAGGCGTCGGAGTCGATCGCGCCCGTGCGGCGTCCGACCTCCAGGCGCGCAGCGCCGAGCAGCCCGCGGGCCGAGGACGCCGGGCCGGCGGCGAAGAAGACGCAGTCGCCCGGGCTGGCACCGACGTGCGCGGCGAGACCGGCGCGCTCGTCCTCGGAGAGGTTCTTGGCGACGGGGCCGCCGAGCTCGCCGTCCTCGCCGACGAGGACGTAGGCCAGGCCGCGGTGGCCGCGCTGCTTGGCCCAGTCCTGCCAGGCGTCGAGCTGCTTGCGGGGCTGCGAGGCGCCGCCGGGCATGACCACGGCACCGACGTAGGGCGCCTGGAAGACGCGGAAGGGCGTGGAGGAGAAGTAGTCCGTGCAGTCGACGAGCTCGAGACCGAAGCGCAGGTCGGGCTTGTCGCTGCCGTAGCGCGCCATCGCGTCCGCGTAGGTCATCCGCGGGATCGGGCCCTCGATCTCGTGCCCGACCAGGCGCCACAGCGCCGTGAGCAGCTCCTCGGTGAGGGCGATGACGTCGTCGGCGTCGACGAAGCTCATCTCGACGTCGAGCTGGGTGAACTCCGGCTGCCGGTCGGCCCTGAAGTCCTCGTCGCGGTAGCACCGGGCCAGCTGGTAGTAGCGCTCTACGCCGCCGACCATGAGCAGCTGCTTGAACAGCTGGGGGCTCTGCGGCAGCGCGTACCAGGACCCCGGCTGCAGGCGGGCGGGCACGAGGAAGTCGCGGGCGCCCTCGGGGGTGGAGCGGGTCAGGGTCGGCGTCTCGACCTCGGTGAACGCGTGGCCGTCGAGGACGCCGCGCGCGGCCCTGTTCACCGCGCTGCGCAGCCGGATCGCCGCTGCGGGGCCGGAGCGGCGCAGGTCGAGGTAGCGGTGCTTGAGGCGCACCTCCTCGCCGACCTCCCCGGAGCCGGAGGACTCCACGGGGAAGGGCAGCGGGTCGGCGGTCGACAGGACGACGAGCTCGCTGGCGACCACCTCGACCTCGCCCGTCGGCAGGTCCGGGTTCTCGTTGCCCTCCGGCCGCCGGCGGACCTGCCCCGTGACCTGCACGACGTACTCGCTGCGCAGGTCGTGGGCGCCGGAGGACTCGAGCAGCTCGTCGCGCACCACCACCTGGACGACGCCCGAGACGTCGCGCAGGTCGAGGAAGGCCACCCCGCCGTGGTCTCGACGCCGCGCCACCCAGCCCGCGAGCGTCGTCGTGGCCCCGTCGGCGGAGCTCTCGTCGGCGGAGGCGTGGTCGGCGCGAAGGCTGCCGGCCTCGTGGGTGCGGAGCACGGTGGGTCCTCTCGGGTCGTGTGCCCGGAGGGCGCTGTCCCCCGGGGGTGCGCCTGGGCCCGTGGGTGCGTCACGCGCGGTGGCGTGGCCGGGCGTCCGGCGCCCGGTGATCCTACGGGCGCCGGCGAGGTGCGACCCCGACGCGCGACGCCCACGATGGCGAGGACCCGGCCGGCGCCCGTCCTGCGGCGAGCGCCGCCACGCCCTCGACGAGAGGACCTGCCCCGTGAGCGACCCCGTGAGCGACAGAGGACCCATCGACCCCTACGAGCACCTCCCCCGGGTGCCCTCCTTCCCGCTGACGAGCGACGACGTCGCCGAGGGCGAGCGCCTGGCGGACCGGCACGCCAGCGGCGCCATGGGCGTCGACGGCGGCGAGGACGTCTCCCCGCAGCTGGGCTGGTCGGACGCCCCGGCGGGGACGAAGAGCTTCGCCGTCACCGTCTACGACCCCGACGCCCCGACCGCCTCCGGGTTCTGGCACTGGGCGGTGGTCGACCTGCCCGCCTCGACGACGTCGCTGCCGACGGGCGCCGCCACCGACGGCCTGCCCGGGGACGCCTTCCAGCTGCGCAACGACGGCGGGTTCGCCGGCTTCGTCGGCGCCGCTCCCCCGCCCGGGCACCGCACGCACCACTACTGGGTCGTCGTACACGCCGTCGACGTCGAGACGCTCGGCCTGGACGCCGGCGCGCCGCCGGCCCAGCTCGGCTTCGCCCTCTTCTCGCACACCCTCGCCCGCGCCACGCTCGTCGCCACCTACGACCTGCCCGCGCAGGCCGCCTGAGGCAGACGGCCGCCCGCCCCGGTCACCCGTGCACCGGGCCGGGTCGGCGCCCGGCGGGCCGGCGCCGCGGTCAGCCCGCGAGAGCGCCCACCAGGACGAGGAGGGCCACGCCCGCCAGCACGGGCACGGCCACGAGCGCCCCGACCAGCCGACCGTCCCGGTGGCGCACGGCCCGCGCCGACCGCGGGTCCTGCAGGGGGTCCACGACCGGATCGGCCCCCCGGGCGGCCAGGACGACCACGACGCCGACGAGCGCCAGCCCGGCGAGCAGGACCGCCAGGGCGGGAAGCGGGACGCGCACCAGGGGCCCGAGGACCACGTGGAGGACCGCCAGCGCGGCGGCGCCGGCTCCGGCGACCGCGGCGAGGTGCCACCACCTCGGGCGCTCCACGGCCCAGTCGAGGAGCAGCGGGCCGGCCAGGCCGACCAGCAGGGGCAGCAGCACGTGCGCCTCCGTCAGGACGGCGTCCGCGCCGTCGAGGAGCGCCCGGGCACCCGTCGCGCTCCACCAGGCCGCTGCCCCGAGCGCCGTCCCCGGCACCACCTCGGCCGCGCGGGACCGCAGCACCGACCAGGTGCGGCCGGGAGCGGTGCCGTGGCCGACCGCGGCGGCGTACTCCCGCGCCGAGCCGAAGGCCTCGACGGGGTCCTCGCCGCTCTCGGCGAGGTGGTCGCGGACCTCCGCGAGCACCGCGCCGATCCGGGCACCGCTGACGTCCTCCATCCGCAGGGCGAGCAGCAGGTCGTCGCAGTACGCCTCGACGGGAGAGGTCGGCACTCCGCCGCCTCGCGGGGAGGGGACGGCGGGTCGTTCGGTCATCGGGGGCCTCCTGCGTCGACGGGGTCGGTCACGAGCTGGCTGGTGAGGCGGGCGAAGTCACGCCATCGCGCTGCGTCGCGGCGCAGGCGCTCGCGACCGGCCGGGGTGGTCGCGTACCACTTGCGGCCTGGCCCGGCCTCGCCCTCGCGCCAAGTGGTGCTGACGTCGCCCGCCTCCTCCAGCCGCGCGAGGAGCGGGTAGAGCGTGCCGCCCTTCACGACGCCGAGGCCGAGCGCCTCCAGGTCGGTGGCGACGCGGTAGCCGTACGTCTCACCGCGGTCGATGACGGCGAGCACCGAGAGGTCCAGGACGCCGCGCAGCCACTGCGCGGGCCACGGCTGGGGATCGGGGCTCTCGGTGGGCATGACTGCATGGTGCCGCTATCTACATCGCGACACGAGGTAGTCGACCGGTGGAGCACGGCCGTCCACCGCCCGAGTCGTCACTCGAACGCTCGTTCGAGCGGTGCGGTACCGTGACGGCGTGGCGATGACGACGCAGCCCTCCCTCCTCGACGGTCTCCTCGGCGCCGACATGGGCGCGTCCGTGGGCGCCGGGGCGGGCGGCCTGGACGGAGGGACGACGAGGCCGACCCTCGCGCCGCTCGCCGAGGGGCTCGAGCGCCACGAGCTCAACCGCGGCGCGTGGGTCGACGTCCGGCCGGGGTGGGTGCAGGGGTCGGAGAGCCTGTTCGAGCGCCTGCTCGCCGACGTGCCGTGGCGGGGCGAGCGCCGGCAGATGTACGACCGGGAGGTGGCCGTGCCGCGCCTGCTGTGCTTCTACGGCGAGGAGGCCGTCCTTCCCCACCCGCTCCTGGCCGAGGCCCGCGACGTCCTGTCCGCCCACTACCTTCCCGAGCTCGGCGAACCGCTGCGCACCGCGGGGCTGTGCCTCTACCGGGACGGGCGGGACGGCGTCGCCTGGCACGGCGACCGCCTCGGGCGCTCCAGCCGCGAGGACACCGTCGTGGCGATCATCTCCCTCGGCGCTCCCCGCCCGCTCGTGCTGCGCCCCCGCGGTGGTGGCCCGACGGCCCTGCGCGTGCCCGTGGGCCACGGCGACCTGCTCGTCATGGGCGGGTCGTGCCAGCGCACGTGGGAGCACGCCGTCCCCAAGACGGCTCGACCCGTCGGCCCCCGCGTCAGCGTGCAGCTGCGCCCGCGCGGGGTGCGCTGAGCGACCGGGCCGAGGACGCCGACGCGGCACCCCGAGGCGGGAGGAAGCGGGCCGAGGACGCCGTGCCGCCGGCGCGGGCCGGGGGCGTCCGCCGCTGGCGCGGGCCGCGGGCGCCGTGCCGCCGGCGCGGGCCGCGGGCGCCGTGCCGCCGGCGCGGGCCGCGGGCGCCGTGCCGCCGGCGCGGGCCGGGAGCGCGGGGCCGCGGCGCCGGGTCAGAGCGCGAGCGGCAGCTGCTCGACCACGGCTGCGGGCGCGGGGGTGGTGACCGCCGTCCGGCGCTGGTCCGGGAGGCTGCCGGCGGGGAAGGACCCCTCGTCGTCCCCGGGGACGCCGCGAGCCGCGCCGCCGTGCTGCCGGTCCAGGCCGTGGCGCTCGAGCAGGGGCGCCAGGCGCTCGGTGAGCCACGCCCGGTAGTGGGCGGGCACGTAGGCCCCCCGTCCGTACAGGCGCGCGTAGCGCGGCACGAGGCGGGGGTGGGTGCGCTCGAGCCAGGCCCAGAACCACTCGCGCGCCCCCGGGCGCAGGTGCAGCGGGAGCACGGTGACGCCCGTCGCCCCGGCGGCGGCCACGCGCCCGACGGCCTCGTCGAGGTGCTCGACCGTGTCCGTCAGCCACGGCAGGACGGGGGCGACGAAGACGCCGCAGGGCAGGCCGGCGTCCCGCACCCGCCCCACGAGCTCGAGGCGGGCCCGGGGGGACGGGGTGCCGGGCTCGAGCGCGGTGTGCAGCGCGTCGTCCCAGATGGCGAGGGAGACGCCGACGCCCACGGGCACCGAGCCGGCCGCCCGCGCGAGCTGCGGCAGGTCGCGGGCCAGCAGCGTGCCCTTGGTGAGGATCGAGAACGGCGTGCCGGAGGAGGCGAGGGCCTCCACGACGCCGGGCATGAGGCGGTAGCGGCCCTCGGCGCGCTGGTAGGGGTCGGTGTTCGTGCCCAGCGCGACGTGCTCGCGCTCCCACGACGCCCGGCCCAGCTCGCGGCGCAGGACCTCGGCCACGTTCGTCTTCACGACGACCTCGCGGTCGAAGCCCTCGCCGGTGTCGAGGTCGAGGTAGGCGTGCGTGCCGCGGGCGAAGCAGTAGACGCACGCGTGGCTGCAGCCGCGGTAGGGGTTGACGGTCCACCGGAAGGGCATCGACGAGGCCGGCGGCACGGGATTGAGGACGCTGCGGGCGCGGACCTCGTGGAACGTCACGCCCGCGAACTCCGGCGTCCGCACCGTCCGCAGCAGGCCGGGGATGCTCGCCGCCGGCAGGCCCGGCAGGGCGCCGTCGTCGACCGCCCCGAGCGTCTGCGCCTGCCACCTCACCCGCGGAGTCGAACACGCGTGCGAGGCGGCGTCAAGCGCGGGCGCCGCGGCCGCGCACCGCGCGGGCGACGTCGTCCGCTCCCGGGTGGCCCTGTCCTCGGGACGTCGTCGACGACGTCCCTCCTGGCGCGCCCCTGGGACGCGAAGTAGTCGACAACTTCGGAGCTTGGGCGCCTTGGGACGCGAAGTAGTCGACAACTTCGGAACTTGGGCGCCTTGGGACGCGAAGTAGTCGACAACTTCGGAACTTGGGCGCCTTGGGACGCGAAGTAGTCGACAATTTCCGCTCTCGGACGCCCCACGTCCCGAAGTTGTCGACAACTTCCGTGCTCATGTGCCCTGGGGCGCGAAGTTGTCGACAACTTCCGTGCTCAGGCGCCCTGGGGCGCGAAGTCGTCGACGACTTCCGACGTCGGAGGTCCGAGGGTGTGAAGTAGGCGACTACTTCACACGAGGTGGCGCTACCTCCCGACGTCGGCCGCGACCTGCCGCGACGACGGAGACGGGGGAGGGTCAGGCAGGGGGCTCGCCGGTCCAGGTGACGGCGGGTCGGGCGTCCTCGGCGGGCGGCAGCCACGACGCCGGGTCGGCGGCCACCTGCTCGCCGGAACGGATGTCCTTGACCTCGGAGGAGCCGTCCTCCTGGAGGAACCACACGAACGGGATCGAGCGCCGGTCGGCGAAGCGGATCTGCTTGCCGAACTTCGCCGCGGACGGCGCCACCTCGGTGGCCACGCCGCGGGCGCGCAGGGCGGACGCCGCGGCGGACGACGCCGCGCGGTGCTCCTCGTCGGTCACCGCGACCAGGACGGCCGTGGGCGTGGGGCGGGACGCGCGCAGGAGACCGCGCTGCAGCAGCGGCAGCAGGGTGCGGGTCACGCCGAGGGAGAGCCCGACGCCCGGGTAGGTGGTGCGGCCGTCGTCGGCCAGGGCGTCGTAGCGCCCGCCCGAGCACACCGACCCGAGGTGCTCGAAGCCGGTCATGCGGGCCTCGTAGACGGTGCCCGTGTAGTAGTCCAGGCCGCGGGTGACGGACAGGTCGGCGACCACGCGGAACCGCTCCCCGCTGCCGACGGAGCCGGTGCTCGCGACGACGGCGGCCAGCTCGTCGAGCCCCTGCTCCAGCAGCTCGTGGCGGACGCCGATCGCGCGGACCCCCTCGACGAACGCGGTGCTGCCGGGCTCGCCGGTGAGCGTGGCGAGGCGCAGGCACGCGTCGGCGTCCCGCTCCCCCAGCCCGACGCCGTCGACGAGGGAGGCGCGCACCCGCGCCGGCGAGACCTTGTCGAGCTTGTCGACCTCGCGCATGACCGCGGCCGGGTCGGCGAGCCCGAGACCCCGGTAGAAGCCCTCGACGAGGCGGCGGTTGTTGACCTGCATCACCACGGGCGGCAGCGGCAGGCGGGCGAAGACGTCGGCCATCACCTGCGGCAGCTCGGCCTCGTGGTGCGGGGCCAGCGAGCCGGCGTCCACGACGTCCACGTCGGCCTGGCGGAACTCGCGGAAGCGGCCCTCCTGCGGCCGCTCCCCGCGCCAGACCTTCTGGATCTGGTACCGGCGGAACGGGAACGAGAGCCTCCCGGCGTTCTCCAGCACGTAGCGGGCGAACGGCACCGTCAGGTCGTAGTGCAGCGCGAGGACGTCCTCGCTGCCCTCGGCGTCGGTGGCGCCCTCCTCGGCGACCTCGGCCAGGCGCCGGACGGCGTAGACCTCCTTGTCGATCTCCCCCTTGCGCAGGAGGACGGACAGCGGCTCGACGGCCCGCGTCTCCACGCCGGCGAACCCGTGCAGCTCGAAGACCTCGCGCAGGACGTCGACGACGTGCTCCTCGACCACCCGCTCCTCGGGGAGGAGCTCGGGGAAGCCCGACAGGGGTCGGGGGGTGCGCGCGGCCATCAGGGGCCCTCCAGGAGGTCGGGGTCGAGCAGGTACGGGTTGCTGGCGCGCTCGCGCGCCAGCGTGGTGGCCGGGCCGTGCCCGGGCACCACGAGCGCGTCGTCGGGCAGCGCCAGGACGACGTCGCGCAGGGTGGCGCGCATCGCGGCGCCGTCCCCGCCCGGCAGGTCGGTGCGCCCGACCGAGCCGGCGAACAGCACGTCACCGGTGAGCACGGTGCGGCGCAGGCCCCCCGGCAGCGGCGGCGTCCCGGCGGGCAGCCCGTCCGCGGCGGCGAGGGAGTCGGCGTCGGGGACGTCGTCGACGACGTAGAGGGTCGAGCCCTCGGTGTGGCCCGGCGCCGCGACCGCGCGCACGCGCAGCGATCCCGCCGCGACCTCCTCGCCGTCGGCGAGCTCGCGGACCTCGGCCGGCGGCTCCCACGAGAACGGCCCCACCTGCGCCAGCAGCGCGGCGCGGAGCTGGGGGCCGAGGCCCTCGAGCGGGTCCGCCAGGCGGTGCGCGTCGGCCGCGCCCAGGGCGAGCGGTGCACCGGCGATCGCCGTGACCCCGGCGACCTCGGCGACGTGGTCCAGGTGCCCGTGCGTCACGAGGACGACCACGGGGCGCAGGTGCAGGCGCTCGAGCAGCGGCACCAGGCGGTCGAGCACCCCCAGGCCCGGGTCCACCACGAGGCAGTCGACCGGACGCCCCGGCGCCCCCAGCTCGGCGGCCAGGACCGTGGTGTTCGTCCCCAGCACCCGGGCCGGGACGGTTCGCAGGAGCACCGGGGGAGCCTACCGACGCCCGTGCCGCGCATAGACTCACGGCCGTCCGCCGCGGGGCCACCGCCGCTCCTGCCCCGCGCAGGCGCAGGCGCCAGGTCCCGCGGGAGATCCAGGAGCGGAGGTCCGGCGGTGGCGCCCAGCAAGCGCGAGCGCGACGAGTCACGGCGGCGCTACGCAGAGCAGCTGCGACGCCAGGAGGCGCAGGCTGCGGCGCGCCGTCGCCGCACGCGGCTGCTGGCCGTCGTCGGCGCCGTCGCCGCGCTGGCCCTCGTGGTGGCCGCGGTCGTCACCGCGGTCCTCGGGCGCGACGACGACGCCCCCAGCGCCTCCGCCAGCCCCTCCCCCGCGGTGACCACGGCCGAGCCGGCCGCCGACAACCCGTGCCCCGTGCCCGAGACCGGCGCCGTGGCCGACCCGCCGCAGTTCGACGCCGCGCCGGAGCCCGGCTCCAGCGGCGCCACCTCCGCCGTCATCGCGACGACGTGCGGGGACATCACGGTGGAGCTGCTGCCCGACGCCGCGCCCCAGGCGGTCGCCAGCTTCGCCTTCCTCGCCGAGCAGGACTTCTTCGCCGGCACCCCCTGCCACCGGCTCGTGACGTCGGGCATCTACGTCCTGCAGTGCGGCGACCCGACCGGCACCGGCTCGGGCGGCCCCGGCTACAGCTTCGGCCCCGTGGAGAACGCGCCGGCCGACGACGTCTACCCCGCCGGGACGCTCGCCATGGCCCGCCAGGGCGGTGACGGCGAGAGCAACGGCAGCCAGTTCTTCCTCGTCTACGAGGAGTCGTCGATCCCCTCCGACGCCGCGGGCGGCTACACCGTCTTCGGACGCATCACCGAGGGGCTCGACGTCGTGCAGACCATCGCCCAGGGCGGCACCGCCGGTGGTGGTGACGGGCCGCCCGCACGACCCATCAGCATCGAGGGAGTGACGACCCAGTGAGCGACCCCGTGGACGCCCCGCGCGACGACGAGGCACCGGACCAGGTGGTGGGTGCTGACAGCACCCCGGCCGACGCCGCCCCCACCACCCCCGACGGGACGCCCGTCGAGCCGACGACCCCCGCGACCACGGCCTGGGACGTGGCCCACGACATGGCCCCGAACGCGGATCCGGGCGCGGCTCCCGAGGAGGCCGCACCCGAGGGGACGCCCTCCCAGGACCCGACCTCCGGAGCCGACGGCGCCGCGGTCCAGGGCGCCGTCGAGGACGCGCCCGAGAGCGCTGCGCCTGCCGGCGCCGCGACCGGGGACGGCGCCGCGCCGACCCCGCGTCCCGCACCCCGCCCGGGCCCGGGACGACCTGGGCCGGGACGCCCGGGCCCGGGCCGCCCCGGCCCCTCCGCGGTCCGCCCGGGCCCGCCTGCACCTGCGGACCCGGCGGTCGCCCTGGCCGTCACGGGCCACGCGAGCAGCGAGGCCGCGCCCGGGGCCCCGGCGGGCCCGGCGCGGGGCCCGCGCTCGTCGGGCCGTCCCGGCGGTCGACGCCGCGAGGAGCGTCCCAGCACCCCCTCGGTCACCGCCGAGCACGCGCCCGCCGACACCGCTCAGTGGGGCCGGGTCGACGACGAGGGCGTCGTGCACGTCCGCACGGCCGACGGCGAGCGCGTCGTCGGCTCCTACCCGGACGTGTCCACCGACGAGGCGCTCAGCTACTTCGGCCGGCGCTTCGCCGACCTCGTCGCGCAGGTCGACCTGGTCGAGCAGCGCCTCGAGGTCGCCGACGCCCCGGTCGGCGAGCTCCGCTCGGCGCTCGCCAAGGTCTCCCGCGCGCTCGCGGACGCGACGGCCGTCGGGGACCTGGCGTGGCTCGCCGAGCGGGTCGACGCCCTGGGCGGCCGGGTCACCGAGCGCGAGCGCGAGGCGAACATCGCGCGCGAGCAGGCCCGCGCCGTCGTGCGCAGCACGCGCGTCGAGCTCGTCGAGGAGGCCGAGGCGCTCGCCGAGGCCGACCCCGCGCAGGTGCAGTGGAAGGCCTCCGGCGAGCGGCTGCGCGCCCTCTTCGAGACCTGGCGCGAGCAGCAGCGCGCCGCCGGCACGGCCCGTCTGCCCAAGGGCGAGGAGGACGAGCTCTGGCGCCGCCTCAAGCACGCCCGCAACCGCTTCGAGCGCCACCGACGGCACCACTTCGCCGAGCTCGACGCGCGCCACGGCGAGGCCAAGAACGCCAAGGAGGGGCTCATCGCGGAGGCCGAGGCGCTGTCGGGGTCCACCGACTGGGGGCCGACCTCGACGGCCTACCGCCAGCTGATGGACCGTTGGAAGGCGGCCCCGCGCGCGGCGCGCAAGGAGGACGACGCCCTGTGGACGCGCTTCCGCGCCGCCCAGGACGTGTTCTTCAGCGCCCGGGACGCCAAGGACGCGGGCCAGCTCGAGGAGGAGCGCGCCAACCTCGTCGTCAAGGAGGCGCTGCTCGCCGAGGCCGAGGCGATCCTGCCCGTGCGCGACGTCCGGGCCGCGACCGCGGCGCTGCGCGACGTGCAGGACCGGTGGGACGCCGCGGGCCGCGTGCCGCGCGCCGACCTCGGGCACGTCGAGAAGCGGATGCGCGCGGTCGAGCAGGCCGTCCGAGACGCCGACTCCGAGCGGTGGCGCCGCACCAACCCCGAGGCGCGGGCCCGCGCCGAGGGTGCGCTCGGCCAGCTGCAGGACTCCATCGCCGGGCTCGAGGCGGAGCTGGAGCACGCGCGCACGGCCGGGGACGACCGCGCCGTGCGGCGCGCCCAGGAGGCGCTGGACGCCCGTCGGGCGTGGCTGCAGCAGGTGGAGCGCGCGGCGGCCGACTTCGGCGGCTGACCCGCTGGGCCGACCCGGGCGGCGGTCGTCCACAGCCGGTGGCCGCCGCCCGCGCACGCTCGCCGGTCCCGGCACGATGCGGTGGTGCTCGAGGACCTGCCGCGCGACGGCCCGCCCGTGCTCCGCCCCGACCCGTCGTCCGTCGGCCGCCCCACCGGCTGCCCGGTCGGCCGCCCGGTCGGGGCCGCCGACCCGCTGCACCCGGTGTGGACGCTGGACCGCACGCCCGCGGGCGTGCTGCGGGCGATGACCGCCGAGGGCCTGCTCGTCGAGCTGCTGCCGCGGGTGTGGGTGGCGGCCGACCTGGCGCGGGACGCCGGCGCACGGGCCGCCGCCCTCGGCGCCCTGCTGCAGCGCGTCGCGCGGTGCGAGGACGTGGGGGGCGAGGACGGCGGGACCGCGGTGGCCCAGCGGGCCGTGGTGGGCCTCGCCGCGGCCGCCTGGCTGCACGGCTGCCCGCAGGCGCCCGCCCGCGTGGACCTGCTCGTGCCGTGCGGGACGGGCTCCCGCGACCTCCCCGCGCCCCTGCGCCTGCGCCGGGTCGCCGACCCGGCGGCGCGCGCCGTGCGGCTGGGCCCCCTGCGGGCCAGCGACCGCGGGCGGACGCTCGACGACCTGCGCCGGCTGGGCCGGGGGCGCCGGGACGCCGACGCCCTCCGGTGGCTCGAGGGGTCCGCCCGACCGGGGCCGTCAGGGGCCGGCGTCCCGCCTCACGCCTGGGCGGGGCTCTCCGGCGCCGAGTCCGCCCGGCGGCCCGTCGAGCGGTAGACGTCGAAGACGCCGTCGACGCGCCGGACCGCCGCGAGCACGTGGTCGAGGTGGCTCGGATCGCCCATCTCGAAGGTGAAGCGGGAGATGGCCACCCGGTCGCGGGAGGTCGTCACCGACGCGGACAGGATGTTGACGTGGTTGTCCGACACGACGCGCGTGACGTCGGACAGCAGGCCCGCGCGGTCGAGCGCCTCCACCTGGATCTGCACGAGGAAGAGGCTGTCGGCGCCGACGGACCACTCGACCTCGACGATCCGGTCCGGCTGGCCCATGAGCCCGCTGACGTTGCCGCAGTCCTTGCGGTGGACCGAGACGCCGTGGCCGCGCGTGACGAAGCCGATGACCGGGTCGCGCGGCACCGGGGTGCAGCAGCGCGCCACCTTGACCCACACGTCGTCCACGCCCTTGACCACGACGCCCGGGTCGCCCGAGCGGCGCCGCGCCGGCGTGCGCGGCGGCGGGAGGACCGCCTCCGCCAGGTCCTCCTCGGCGCCGCTCTCGCCGCCGAGGGCGGTGACGAGCTTGTGGACCACGGAGGCGGCGGAGACGTGCCCCTCCCCCACGGCCGCGTAGAGCGCCGAGACGTCGGGGTGGTGCAGGTCGCGCGCGACGCCCGCCAGCGAGTCGTGCGACATCAGCCGCTGGATGGGCAGGTGCTCCTTGCGCATCGCCTTGGCGATGGCGTCCTTGCCCTGCTCGATGGCCTCCTCGCGGCGCTCCTTGGAGAACCACTGCTTGATCTTGCTGCGCGCGCGGGGGCTCTTGACGAAGGTCATCCAGTCCCGGCTGGGCCCGGCGCCCTCGACCTTGGACGTGAAGACCTCGACGACGTCGCCGTTGTCGAGCGTCGACTCCAGCGGCACGAGGCGGCCGTTGACGCGCGCGCCCATCGTGCGATGACCGACGTCGGTGTGGACGGCGTAGGCGAAGTCGACCGGGGTGGCGCCGGCCGGCAGCGCGATGGCGTCGCCCTTGGGCGTGAAGACGTACACCTCCGCCGCGTTGATCTCGAAGCGGAGCGACTCGAGGAACTCGCCGGGGTCGGCGGTCTCGCGCTGCCAGTCCAGCAGCTGGCGGAGCCAGGCCATGTCGCTGCCGCCGGTGACGTGGGTGCCCGGCGCGCCGGTGTCCGCCGGGTCGCCCCCGCCGCGCGCCGAGGCGTCCTTGTACTTCCAGTGCGCGGCCACGCCGAGCTCGGCGCGCCGGTGCATCAGGTGGGTGCGGATCTGGATCTCGACGGGCTTGCCCTCGGGCCCGATGACCGTCGTGTGCAGCGACTGGTACATGTTGAACTTGGGCATCGCGATGTAGTCCTTGAACCGGCCGGGGACCGGCGTCCAGCGCGCGTGCAGCGCCCCGAGGACGGCGTAGCAGTCGCGCACCGTGTCGACGAGGACCCGCACGCCGACCAGGTCGTAGATGTCGGCGAACTCCCGGCCGCGCACGATCATCTTCTGGTACACGGAGTAGTAGTGCTTCGGCCGCCCCGTGACGACGGCGCGCACCTTCGCCTGCCGCAGGTCGGCGGCGACCTGGTCGCGGACGACGGCCAGGTACTCGTCGCGGGCGGGGGCCTGCTCGGCCACCAGGCGCACGATCTCCTCGTAGACGCCCGGGTACAGCGTCGCGAAGGAGAGGTCCTCGAGCTCCCACTTGATCGTGTTCATGCCGAGGCGGTGCGCCAGCGGGGCGTAGATCTCCAGGGTCTCGCGCGCCTTGCGCTCGGCCGAGGCGGCCGACACGTACTTCCACGTCCGGGCGTTGTGCAGGCGGTCGCTGAGCTTGATGACCAGGACGCGGATGTCCCGCGCCATGGCGACGACCATCTTGCGGACCGTCTCGGCCTGGGCCGCGTCGCCGTACTGGACCTTGTCGAGCTTGGTCACCCCGTCCACGAGCATGGCGACCTCGTCGCCGAAGTCGGCGCGGAGCTGGGCGAGGGAGTAGGTCGTGTCCTCGACCGTGTCGTGCAGCAGCGCGGCGGCCAGCGTGGGCGCGGTCATGCCGAGGTCGGCGAGGATCGTCGTCACCGCCACGGGGTGGGTGATGTAGGCGTCCCCGCTCTTGCGGCGCTGGCCGCGGTGGGCGCGCTCCGCGACGACGTAGGCGCGCTCGACCAGGGCCGTGTCGGCCTTCGGGTGGTTGGCGCGCAGGCTGCGCAGCAGCGGCTCGAGCACGGGCGACGTCGTCGACGGCCTCGACCCCAGCCGGGCGAGGCGGGCCCGGAGCCCGCTGCTGCCGTGCTCGTCCGGGCGCACCGGCTCCGCGAGCGCCTCGACGGGGGCGACGACCCCGGCGGGGGGCGTCGTGCCGGTCTCTCGCTGGACGACCTCGTCGGACACCGGCACCTCCCAAGCGGCGCCCCCGGGTGGTCCCCGTGGGCGCGCGTCGTCGCAGGGCTCCAGCCTACGTCCGCCGGCGCGGCGGGAGGCCCGCCCCCGCGGGAGTCGGGCTCGGGCCGCGGAGGGGAACGGGGACGGGCGCGAGGTGGACGGCCCGAGGTGGACGGCCCGAGGTGGACGGCCCGAGGTGGACGGCACCCGTGGGGACGGTGGACGGGGCGCGACGTCAGAGCTGCAGGAGCGAGCCCACCCGGCGGCCGGGCAGCGCCGCGCGCCCGTCGAGGGCGGTGATCTCGGCGAGGACGACCACGGCGGCGACCTCGCCGCCCGCGCGCTCGACGAGCCGGCACGCCGCGGCGGCCGTGCCCCCCGTCGCCAGCACGTCGTCGAGGACGACGACGCGCCGTCCGGGGCCGGTCGCGTCGGCGTGCAGCTCGACCGACGCCGAGCCGTACTCGAGGTCGTAGGACTCGACGAGCACCTCGCGCGGCAGGCGACCGGCCTTGCGGACCGGCGCGAAGCCCGCGCCGGCCGCGACGGCCACCGCGGCGCCGAGCACGAAGCCGCGAGCCTCGACGCCCGCCACCGTGTCGACCTCCGGCGGCAGCAGGTCCGCCAGCCCGCGGACGGCGTCCTCCAGCGCTGCGGCGTCCGCGAGCAGCGGGGTGATGTCCTGGAACACGACGCCCGGCCGCGGGTGGTCGGGCACGGCCCGCAGCAGGGGCAGCAAGCGCTGCTGCAGCCCCGTCGGCGCCCCGCCCGCGGGGACGTCAGCCACGTCGGCGTCCCCGGCGGGGCTGGGCGCGCTGGCCCTGGGGGCCCGGTGCGGGTGAGGACCCGGAGGACCCCGCAGCCCGAGCACCCGACAGGGCGGGCTCGCCGGCCCCGCCGTCCTGGACTCCGGCCGCCTCGAGCTGGGCCTGCTCGCGCCGGTGCTCGTGGACGAGCTCCTCGTGGGCCCGGACCGCCGGGTCGCGTCCCTTCACGAAGCCGAGGAAGGCGGGCGCCACGAAGATCGAGGAGTACGTGCCGGCGAGGGTGCCGACGAACAGCGCCAGCGAGAGGTCGCGCAGGGTGCCGGCGCCCAGCAGCAGGGACCCGATGAACAGGATGGAGGCGATCGGCAGCACGGCCACGACGGAGGTGTTGATCGAGCGCACGACCGTCTGGTTCACCGCGAGGTTGACCTGCTCGAGGTAGGTGCGGTTCTGGCTCTCCAGGACGCCCGCCGTCTGCTCGCGCACCTTGTCGAACACGACGACCGTGTCGTAGAGCGAGAAGCCGAGGATGGTCAGGAAGCCGATCACCGACGCCGGCGTCACCTCGAAGCCGATCAGCGCGTAGACCCCCGCGGTGACCACGAGGTCGTGCAGCAGGGCGACCAGCGCCGCTCCCGCCATCGCGACGTCGCGGAAGTAGACGGAGATGACGAGCGAGACGAGCACCAGGAAGATGCCGATGCCGATCAGCGCCTGCGTCGTGATCTCCTCGCCCCAGGTGGGGCCGACGAAGGACGACGTCACGTCCGAGGGGTCGACGTCGTAGGCCTCGGCCAGGGCGGCAGCCACCGCGGAGGTGCCCTGGTCGCCCAGCGACTCGGTCTGGACGCGGATGCTGTCCCCGCCGATCACCGAGACCGCCGGCGGCTGCGCGTCCGACGCCACCTCCGCGACGGCCTGGCGGGCGAGGTCCTGGTCGGTCGTCGCGACGCCGGAGACCCGGTACTCCGAACCGCCGCGG
>Ga0210040_10005517_pt1 | contig 16083 bp, 15 predicted proteins | sample CryGeyCG12114_NA_FD_185462 | JGI IMG/M metagenome (GOLD analysis project Ga0210040, IMG submission 185462) | Groundwater microbial communities from aquifer - Crystal Geyser CG19_WC_8/21/14_NA (SPAdes) (version 2) | ecosystem: Environmental > Aquatic > Deep subsurface > Groundwater | place: USA... | reverse complement strand
AAGGCAAAGTTGCAAAGAGAACAAGAGGAAGAAAAACGAAAGAAAAAAGAGGAGCAACTGAGACAGCAGCAAGAAAAGGAGGCTCAGAAAAAAATTCCACATTGGGAAATGTTCCGTAAAGAGGCAGACAAATATTCGCAATTTGATTCCGAAGGACTGCCAACACATGACTCGGAAGGAAACCCGTTACCAAAATCACAAACCAAAAAGTTGCAAAAGTTACATAGTCAACAGAAGAAAAAGTATGAAGACTATTTGAAAACGTTAAGTACCACAGATATTTCTAATGGTAGTTAAAATACTTGTAGTTTAAACAAAGTTTGAAATCACATGCATAATTAACCTGCTTTTAATTTACCGAGCCAGTTAGACAGTCGATGGATGATACTGTGACTAAAATCAATACGTCAATTTTGAATAATAAACAGTTTAGATCATACAAAAAATCATCTGACTTTATTATTAACTTTTGCACCAATGTTACTTTTTTTATATGCGTTATTATTTTTGCATGGAATAAATCATTTTAAATTATATCGATTTTGTACAAACTCCAGTCTATTCCGACAAAAATAAACTGCACAATTTGAAAGCTACCTCTGAACGAGTCGAATTATTATCTAATCTCACTCCATCCTATTCTGATTCACTAGCTACTATCACAGAACTTATTATTCACACCGCATGCACAAATTGATTAAAATGCAATTTATAAATAGCTTTCAGTTTCAGTAAACAATGCAAATTAGTACAACAAAAAAAATAAACATTAACATATAGTTTGAAACATTTCTGAAATGCAATAAAAACAAAATGTAGCTATTAAAACAATTTCAGTTCAGCACTTGTCCAGTACTTGGCCCCCGTTAAAAAGTCGCTAAACAATAGTTAAGTTGCATCTAGAAAATCCGAACACACAGATTACAAATTCCACTAACTAACTAAATAACTATATTTACAGTGAATTCAGTTCAGTAAGCTGTGAAAACCCAAAAAGTTTAGCTACACTATAAAAGTTGTTACTATTGCTGGACAGTTTGGAAGAAAACAGTTTTTATGAAGATAATTACGTAGTAACTATATTGCTACATATGAATAATATCATGTTCGAGTCCATTGGCGCATCCCAGCTCCCACTATATCTTCATTGTTAGAATCTTCGCCTTCATCGGAATCATCTGTGTCTTCCAATTGAAATCTTCGCTCTATAATTTGATATAACGTTACCAACTTCAATTATTGCTCCCAAAAACATGTGATACAAAAACATAATTAACTAACTACCTAAGTACAAAAAAAATATATTATACCTGCAAGTCCAATACTGTTTTTTGCTTCAGTACTAGCAGAAAATAATTCTTCATCTTCATCGTCAAAGGCTGCCCTTGTGTTCATTTGAAAGAATCCATAAGAGCTTTTGCGAGTTTTTCTTTTTCCGCGGATCACAATACACATGGAAATGATTACTATCAACCCGATAAGTAGACTTGCTGCAATTTAAGAAATAATTACATTGGCTTCTAAAACTTTAGAGCTTTGGGATTTTATAAAGCCTTAACTCCACTGACCCGCTAGTGTGACAAATGCTGTTCTCTGTAACCCCCAAACTGTGTCATCTTTGATGACCACAAAAAGCGTGTTAGTGAATCCTGATTCGGCGACAGCAATATGTTTGGAGGTTTCAAAGTAGCCAGACGCGACAACCTGGATTTAAAAAGTAGCAATGATATATGATGAATATTTAACAATGTTTTATTGCATTAATGTTGCTTGGAAATTATTTTCTCACCTTGATCAAATACTTTCCAGGTAGCAATGGTTTCTCATAATGACCCAACGAGTCCGCTAATGCATATGTGTCGTCATTATTGCCAAATATGAGCTTAGCATTGGAAATGGGTTCGTGCTCAGCAGAAGTGACATATCCTAAGCAAGCAAAAATGTGTGTTTAATAATCAAGTGAATTTGTCAAGATATAGTTAGAATTGAAATAAAGAAAAAAATTCAAACCATGAATTCCAGAGTATGTTAAAGTTTTCAAAACATTTAACATCTTTATGGTATGATCATCAGTGGAGAGACCTTCTTTGCAACAATGGAGATTGACAGGAAAAATCAAAGCATGAGTTTCCTCATAAAACTTCTGCTCAAGCCAAAATAAAAGTTTAGCTTCAGGCAAAAAACAAATCCAAATTGTAAGATCTCAATTTCATACAAACCTGATACATCTGCGATATACCAGGATTCTTTCGTTTCACACAATCCGCTTGTACAGGAGGGATTTCTATGGAGCTTAAGTTCGTAGCTAATGCTGTTTTCAGCAATTCGAACATCTGCATTTGCGTACACAAAAAATGTAGGGAGGAAATTAAGTTCCCACACATAGAAACACTGCCCATAATGCAAGGAATTATTGTCTAACCTGTTCATCAGGTACAGAAAGGTATTTGCTATATTGCATAATTTCGGGATCATTCACTTTCGAACTGCAAACAAAATCCAATACGATCGGAAACCGATTTTGTTGTACCCAATTACTGATTTCAAAGTAATCCAATCCTCCTCTTGTATCTAAGAAAACATACATATAAAATTATATTACAATTTCAAAAATAGCAAAGTAAGTCACAATGAGCAAGAAATCATTACCATTTCCATCTTTCATGATCAAATTCAGTTGAACTCCGCCATCCAAAGTTTTCTGACCACTTTGAACTTTTCCATTTCTTAATGTAGTCTCAACCCATATCATTAATTTCTCTGGTGACAAATTAAATCCATCAAAAACTACTGCGATTTGGGGCCAACTGTCATGACCAATTCGTAAAGCTAAAACTTCTCCATTTTTGTCCATGCTGTAAAGAAAGTTTTTTAATTAAAATGCAGACAAAAATCAAATACATGTTTGGTATCAAAACGCTTTGCCGTACCTGTATACATCAAAGTCATGAGGATACTTCTGTTTCAACCTAACTAAATTCTTCCTCGGATAGTAATAATATGACAAATCTGCACTGACAGCCGGAATAATTTCATCATTTTTCCCTTCTTTAAGAACCAGAGATACAGAAGCCATTTGATCCTGTACTACTGACACAGACTGTTGTAATGTTTTGTACCCCGGTGCAGAAACTTTAAAATCAAATTTCCCTTCAGGAAGCATATGAAAGAATTGGCCCGAATTTAGATTCACTCGGACTTTCTCCATGAGTTCTTGCGTTGTGGATGACACTAAAACTTGAGCTTCTCGAAAAGGCTCCCCTTTTTCATTCAAAATTGAGCCTTTGACGCCTACAGTTATGCATAAATAATAATTAGACAAAGTTTACTGACTAGCTAACTAAATGATTAGGAACTTTTTTGTATGCTTCACCGGTAGCAGGTAGAGCCATCATGTGTAGGAAATGATGGAGATGTTTAATATATAATTGAGTAACTTCTTTAGCAGACGGTTTATCGGAGCAAAAAAGACTGATGCACATCTAAAAAAACGCCGAATACAATTAAATCGTCATAAATATGTCAAAAAGGTTGGAAATTGAATTAAATACTGTACCATGTTGAGTTTGAGAAATTCAGAAGATTGAAACTGCCCGAGTTCTGAAGTAGTTCCGTTTCTACATTCTTCTGGCTTGATTAAATGATGGTAAACACTTTGTACAGTGGAGTGAACAATTTCTCCTGAACTTGGCAACCTGGAACGATTTGAACAATTCAAAACCAATGCATGCTGAACGATTAATGAATGATGAAAAAATTAAATGATAACTGGATATAGATATAATACGACTTAAAAATGATTTCCTTACTGTATATGCTCAGCCCCAGAACTGTAACCGATGCCAACATCCATTTTCAAAGTTTTGACTAGGCGTGCTAAAGACTCAGAAGCGAATTTTGCAAAATCCGTAGACGCTATACATTAAAAAAGGTAAATCAATTTTTTTCTTGGCTTAAATTTATGCTCAAGCAATAACACTTACGTGAATCGGGTAACAAAATGAAATGAATCACACATCGCTTCATAGCAGCGACAACATGGTCGTCGTTTTGTCTAAAGCCCACAGTCATGTGTCTCGCAAACCGAATAAGGAGTTCATTTCCCCCATGCCCAATGAGACTACCAGCAAGCACAAAATGCACTTTCAAATCATCCGGAGCTCCAATCTAAGCAATATACAAATAAACAATGCGTGCTTTAACAAATTAAACAAAAAAGAAAAAAAATTGCAAAAAAAATCTTTATTTTACTTGATCCGTCATAACTAGATGTTTCAAGCCTTCGAATTCACGATAATCAATAATATCTAGATTATCAGTAGCAAATCCTTTCACATTCTTTGGTTTCAAATTTGTAAAACTGTGAATGGCAATATTATCCAAAATCCCATAATCATCTTGCAAAGACCAATCTTTGTCAGGCAATTCGGACAAGGTGAAATTTAGTTTTGTTGATGTCGGGGCATTTCGTTTTACTACTACATGTGCGGTTTGACTTGCGTAGCTACAATAAAGCATCACAAAAATTCTCTTATCATCCATTAAATTTCAAAAATAATAAAATCACTTAAACCCAAAAAATTTTTACCCAGGGAAATGTGCAGTAATATTGTAGTCCCCAGGAGCTAGCAATCTCCAATAATCTCCATCTTCACCCGAGTGGATAACATGATCAATATTTTCCACTGATATTTCAACATTGCTCAAAAAGTTATTGTTTTCATCAGTGACAAAACCACTAACTCCAATATGGACCTAAGTTTAAAAAAACGTTTTTAGAGGAAACTACAATTTTCTGAACTAACCGACTAAAACAATACAAATTAAATAATACCTGATTCATGAATGCTAGCAATGCATTCTTGTTGTTTTTCCAATAAGCCGGCAATTTCTCAGTTTTTGGGAACTTGACACAGCCCAATTCCAATGTTACCTCAAAGCAGTTGGTATTCAGATAATTCCAATCCTGCATCCCACCACTTACAACATACCATTCAGCTCCATTTGTAATTCCATCTTTAAATGTTTCATCTGGATAGATATCCAAACATGGTTTTCCTTCCCACATTCTCGCATGGTTCTATAAGGGTAATAAAATTAAAAGCAAATTTTTTACTCAAATCCCGTTGTAACTGAACTCCGTTATAATAATTACATTACATAGGATGCAATGCAATAAAAAATATGAAAAACATAATAGTAATTGAATAATTGAGATTATCATTGAGTAAAAAAAGATTCTACATTGGTTGAGTGCGTGCAAGTAAAACAAAGAAAGTCGCTACTGCGCAAGTGCAACCGACGTGATATCCTACTCCATAAAAAATGGTCGTGATGTGATGTGTTGGTGTTGCAGTGTTGATGAGTATAACATTTAGTTTTTTAAATGTCTAATTAGTTAAACTTTAAATTTATTGTTACTCACCATTGAATAAGACAAAGCCAACTCTCTAAAAACCGTATTGTCGGGAGCAGCAGTGTAAGCTTTTTTCCCATCACGATTATCATCCATAGGAAAATTAGCGACTAATGAGCCCCCGTGTAAATTTCCGGACAGTACAAAATTGTGAAGCAGTAGCCATTTCATCACAGCTTGTGTTTCCTTCTCCTGCACTTTATTCTCCAAATCTGACTTTCTAACATCCGAATCAGGTAAGGAATAGAAAAAATCGTCGAACCGACCCGGGAAATTCCTATTTAGGTCCACTCCATTGGCATTCTCCCGACCAGTTGTGCCCTTCACATCTCCTGTTACAGAATTTCGCATTACAATATACTTCTTCACATTCGCTTTATTTGCCAACCAATGCTGACTAACTGAATGTTCGTACCCTCTGTCGATATCTCATAGCCATCGGGATTCATGGACGGCATAATATGGATTCGCGTCGTATCAATTAAGTTGGTCACATTCGGATTCGCTCCATATTGTGTGCATAGATATTCAATGAGTGTCAAAAGTAATACTCGGCCAACAACTTCATTCCCATGCATGTTACCAATGTATTTGAATTCGGGCTCCCCTATTTAACCACAATAATATATCATACATGATGTTGAACACCAAATCCTTCTTTTAACGTATTGTTTGTGTGTTTGTGAAACCAACCAGGCTCATGGCGGCCAGGGTTGTCAGATATTTCCAGAACGTACAATTCCCTTCCTTGTACACTTTGACCGATGCTGTAGAGATTTGTGATTGCGGGATGTTCGTCAGCCACTTTCTTAAGAAAAGCTTCCATTTCAATGTAATTATGATGTTTGAACTCGGGTTGGAACTCTTTGTTAAGTGTGAACAAACAGAAGTATGCATCAGAATACAATTTATTATATGCAATTCGAATACATAAAAGGGTTTGGTGGTTTGGTATAATGGAAAACGTAATTTGGGATGCTGCCTACTAGACATCACAACCATGCTCCATGCACACAAATGGTAAAAATAAAGACATGATTTTTTTTGTTTTCCACAAGCATTTAAAGTACAAACAAATACACGCAGAGGTAGATACAATGGTAAAATTAATATTTTAATCACAAAACATAGTATGATTTAAAAAAATATATATTCTGTCGAGACTAAGGATCCTTTGAGTTTCAGCCATTGCATGAGTCTCATGAGTGTTTGTGACTGTGAGTTACATTCAAAGTTCGACTACTGGTTGTCAGTCTTCCTTTATCAGTCTGCTTACACCACAAATATAACAATGTTAAAAACAAAGTGGGCCAACAACATGTAAATAAATCGTTTGCACCAATACAGACACATTACAAAAAAAACAATGCACAATAATAATTATAAAGCAGGCAGAGCAAAAAGTTTACAATGACACGTGGTTGCGCACAGAATATAAAATAAAACATTAGTTGCAACATATTGAGATCATTTAAAACTTAGTTATTAAATTTGTTTTAAAAGTAAAGCATCGATTTAGGTTTTTTTGTACAAAAGTTACCCTAAAATGCGACTCCTTGTTGGCATAAATTTGCTTAACTTTCGCTAAAGGTTTGCTAAAGCTAAACTAATATGTTACTGACTAACTACAGCTTGTGTCTCTAAGAAGCAAATTAAATGGCATTAGTGAATTCACAGTTTCACAGCAAACAAATCAGATATTGTGGAAAAAATGATGAAACGAATTTTGGTAATAGGTAAATCAAAAGACACACGGAACTACTGGTAAATTTACCCTGTGGGCGCACGGATTTGTTGGAAGCATTGGGGTCTGTTTCTAAGACAAAGTCTAAAACTGTAGGTTCCCCTGCTTTTACTTCTACTTCCACGGGCTCCATCTCCTTGTGGCTAGAAAAAAATACCCAAATCTTGGTAAAATCCTACAACCAAAACCTTAAAATAATTACTAAAATCTTTTCTATACCTCCAAATCGAGGCGTATACATGATATTTTCCAGGTACAAGAAGTCTCCAGTATTCACCACGATTCGTTGTGTATATGTTATGGTTAATTTCTTTAACAACTATGTTAGCTGCAGGGATACCTTTCCCAGTGTCTTTATCAGTTACAAGACCTTTGATTCCCATATGTGTGGCTTCAACATACTTGTACAAAGCAGGCTCATTGTGTTTCCATTCAGTCATAAGCTCCGAGGGGTCAGGGTATTTACAACATGACAACTCCATTGTCACCTCAAATGTATTAGAGTGCACGTAGTTGAAATCTTGCATACCGCCTACGATAAATTCCCATCATAATTAAATAATATTTAACTACTGTTGCTCACAATTAGTTAATTACTTCAGCTATAGTTAATTAGTTAGTGAGTTAATCACCCACCTCTCACATTATACCAGTAGGCCCCATTGGTAACACCATCCTTGAATAAATCTTCTTCGTTCATGCATTCAGCACCAAGTTTTTCCTTCATTGTTAAATGATTATCCGCATACAGATGAGCCAAATATTTAAAAACTTTATCGTCCGGAGACAAACTCTCCATTCCAGAGCCTCGATAATTAGGGTGGCTTCGCCTAACAAAGTTTCGTTTCACATTTAGCATTGAAGAAAACAGGGAACAATGATCTACTGAATTCAGTTATACACTCACATAGCCTTAAAAGAAACGGAATCAAATGGATAACTGGCAACTACAGACCCTCCATGCATATTAGCGGACAGAACGAAATAATTTTCTGTGATCCATCTCATAATGTTTAAAGTCTCTGGTTCTCTTCCCTTGTACAAAGCCTCATCATCATCTTTTTTCACAAGAAATTGATCTGGGAAGTTCCTATTCAAATCTTGCCTATTCGCATTCTTCCTGCCTTGAATATTTGGATTTGGGTTACAACTTTGTTTGGCCACTTCGAATCCATCTGGGTTCACTGTGGGAATTACATGGATGTCCGTAGTTTCCAAAAGTTTTACAACCCTAGGTTCAACAATAAATCCATACTTTTAATATGAAAAGGCAATAAATTCTTGATCATTCAGATTCATTTCGACTAACTAGCTAACTAACCTTGGATCTTTCTTTTGATATTTTCTGAGCAGATCTACAAGCATAGTAAGAAGTATTTCCCGCCCTATAAAAAAGTTAACAAGTTTTTCAACACTCAAAATCAAAGTTTCATTTCTCTTCAAAAAATGAATCCATTTTTCTAACTAACCAACAGTCTCATCTCCATGCATATTGCCCACAAGTTTCATAGGAGGTTTCAGTAATTTTCTCTCTTTATTCACATCTTTAGAAATTTGAGCAACCAGCATTTCCCTTCCCTGGACGGATTTCCCAATAGAGTAAATTTTCACCAATGAAGGGAACAATTCCTCCAACTTGTGGAGCATTGTGTACGTGGCATTGTAGCGAGGATAAGTTGTGGTCACAATTCTCCAGGCTTCATCTAAGTAGTCATCACTAGCGCTTGATAAACTAGTGATGCTGATCAGTGCAAATAGGGCGATGAAAAGCGTTTTTTGACCCATTGTGTTTGGTCAAACTTCCCCGTTGTGCGAAAATTAAGTTCGCAAGCGTTTTTTTACTGGTTCTGATTTTCAGATTCCTGCATAGGGCGACAAAATTGAAGGGAAATGTAAAGTATTTAAAAAATTATGGGTTCAGTTAGACACAGAGGCGTAAAGTTTTGGCTTTGTGCTAAACTATCTTATGACTTCCTTATTGGCCTAGCTTGGAACAATGACAGAGAGTAACTAAACAAGTTTCAATTCACAAGTCAACATTTAGTTAGCTGGTCTTGGTAATGATAATATAGGTAAGAAAGCAAAGCAAATGCAAAAGCAAAGCGAGCTTAACCAAATAAATAAGTAAGTGAACCAAATTCTGTACCTGGTCCTGGTACCTGGGTTGGAGCTAAACTTTACGTACATTACGTTAGCTCTTACAAGGTATATTCAATGCAAGCAAACGGCTATTCTCATTATGCAAATGAAAATGTAACATTGTTTTGAGATAAGAGAACAGCTATTAAAAATAAATTACAATTTGTGCTATTATTCAATACTCGTCAGTATGTTCAGTCTGTGTATTAAAAAAAACGGGATTATATGCATGACGCATGAATCACGAATGAGTGATGAGTGCATTGGGGTACAAAACAGTACATCTGCAGCTGAGGTAATTCAAATAATCTCTACAGCTTAATATTTTATAACACGGGCCTTGATAATAACTAATGGAGCTTGTTAGTTAGTTAGTAAATACTGAACTAAATTTCCTGTATGTACAGTTACAGTAAGTACACTCGGCTGGAAAAATCTATCGAACTTGAATATTATCGGTGAGAAAAACCAGAATAGCGGTTAGGCTGCACAAGTGCGAATGGAAAATCATGCAATTTTTCACATGCATCGTCGCATCGGGTGAGGCCGAGGAGTGTGAATATATACCTGTGTTGTATTTACAGTTCATTACAGCTAAATGACAATGCATTTTACTTACACCATATTATCTTTTTATTTAGATAATGTGGGGTAAGTAAAATGCTACCACAACTAATTGAGCTGAGCATGATCATTTGTAACGACAACAAAAAAGCTCCAATTTCTTACTATTGGATTTGAGAGTATTCAACTTTTTGACGACATGCAAATGTTTGAAAAATTTTCCCCTTCTTATTGTGTACCAAAATGGTTTTTGTTCATAAACATAATCCCCTCCCAATCCTATGAAAAAATAATTTACAAAATGATGAGATATGTTCACTAAACTAATAGCAAGAGTAGTAACCGAATGTCCAAAAGTATTTTTTAACCCGTTCGTCTAAACTTTATTGGTAGAACCAACTCTTGCAGCACAGTTAGTTAAGTTGTGCTTTTAGTGATTTCAGGTCTTTCATGATAATCTCTATGTGTCCATGAGTTGGTTCTGTATAAAGAATATAAACTTACAGAAATGCAACAAGGGAGCTTTACAAAAATGTTTCGTCCGTTTCATATGCTTAGATGTTAGCTCACTACAGGTGAATGTTTTGCAGAACCCCTAAACCTTGCGGCGGAACGAGAGAAGCAAAAAAAAACATCAATATTGGAATCAATTACTCACCTTTGCTGGAAACATGAATGTCCAGGAACCCTTTTGATTTGTTGTACAAAGCTTCTTAAATATAAAGGACCAAGAATTTCCTACTACCCTCCTCACTCATGCTGACTGAGCTGATAACTTACTAAGGCACTCACACACTGGAAAACTAAAAATATTGATGCTGGAACAGTTTTGTGAACACAAACACACTTCCCCAGACCAACTATGCTACCCCGCACAATCTTAGTTTTACGTCACAGATTACTTCATTTTTCAAGTTTTTCGAAACTTCGTAATGAGCAACAGCAAATTGCAGTGTGGGTGAGGATATGGTTGACTGTGACACTACTTGATTGACATATGTGTGTCGATATGTCACCTTTATGCTTTTATCTTGCACTGGACAGTATACACAGATTTCTTGACTTAAAATCCCCTACAAAGCTCTTCTTTGGCTGATTAAAGTCCTTATTTTTAACTAACGAATAATTAAAGTTTAAGGTAAAAATGAACAGTCGTTCTCTCGGGGCCTCTGCCTGGTTCATTACATTCACACAAACCCAAATTTCCAAAAATTATATTTATCAATTAATTCATATTTGCCGGGCATATTTGGATGGAGTGATAGCGAATGGTAGCTGCGCTTTTCTTCACACGGGTTGATCAAAATAGTTGTGTTTGTGATAAACAAGAAGACAAATTAAAAGCTGGAAATTACGATTGCAGTATTTTAATCTTTTATTCACACGTGGCACTTTCATTTACTGCAAATAGTTTATAAAATTCATTCTGGAAAGAAAAGAAAGAAGCGTACATAATTATAAGGATTCTAAGCATCATTTAGACTTATAGGGTAAGTGAAAATTGTTCAGATTTCGAGATGTGAAAAAAAAAATTCCGTTCTTTAAAGATTCTGTTGTACTAAAAAAGGAATTGATTATGCTTCATTTTATCGATTTAATGTTTGTTTCCAGAATTTCCTGAACGTAGTTAACTATACAGAAAGATGACTAGCGGAGAAGAGTGAGTGACCATTTGTTTTGTAATAGACTGTCGTCCTTACTAAAGATTTTGAATTAGTCAATTGAATTTAGATTGATGTGTCTTGTCTAATTATTGCCCGTTTCAGTAAAAACAACAGCAGTTTTGCTCGTTAGGTTACTATAGTTCATTTCAGAGTAAAAAAAAGTTGCCCCATGTTATTTGGCAATCCCCGACAAATGGTCATAATGGACAAAGTAAATCACTAAATCTGTAAAATGTTGTAACAACAATAATTCATTGCTCATTTTCTCAGTTTAAAAAGTTATTTGAAAAAATTATTTGTTTACATTTTGTTGAAAACAAAACAACCAATGCCAAATAACCTACCGAAAAAAAAATTCCATTTTTTTCTGAAATGAACTGTAATTACTCATTATTGTTGGTTCTTTGGTTGGTTAATATTAATAATTCAGAAGTAAAATGTAGTGAACATTAGATGTTCTTTTTTTATTGCTTACTTACTGACGAACTGCAAGCTTAATTAATCCTTTGGCGAAATTAATGCTGTGTCTTGTCTTCAACTAGAGCATTTATATTTATTTGATTGTAGCAGTGTATGTTTAGGATAATAACATAATTTACATAACTGTTTGCTACTCTAACCAAATGTTTGTTTGTGTATTTGTCATGTTCTTTTTTGCTCTTCGGTCCTATTTGTCTAACGCATTCTTGTGTGACATCATGATGGAAACAACAATAGTTTTATGAACCGTTCTTCTAGGGGAAGGAAATACCCAGTAGAGGATGATATTGATGAAGAAGAAGATTTGGTATGTATAGTGTGCCAAAAATTGTTGGAAAAACTCATTCTGAATTTTTACCGCACACTTGGGTTGAATTAACAAATTGGATTTTTTTGTAGCCCATTGTTGAAGTGAATTCTAAAGACCACAAACTTCAGTATACATACGGACTGTGGTATATTGGGAAAACCACTTACCAGCAATACGATTTCTCTCTCAAAAGAATTGGCCGATTTGCGTCCGTAGAGCAATTTTGGGCGTTATATTCACATTTAATTCGTCCGAATGAGCTAAACGCATCTGTAGATTTTTACATTTTCAAAGACGGCGTCAAGCCTATGTGGGAACACAAGGTAAACTAAAACTTATTGCTACTTATTATTTGGATGATTTTGATTTTTTATGGAAGACCCCATTGATTGCTCACTAAAACTATTTTCAATAGGGAAATCGTGAAGGGGGTCAGTGGCTCGTTCGTCTCAATAAAGGCCTGGCAGCCCGATGCTGGGAGAACTTGATTTTGGCTATTCTAGGAGAGCAGTTCCACGTTGGCGATGAAATTTGTGGAGCTGGTGTTTCAATGAGACCTAAAAGAGACTGTATTTCACTTTGGAATAAAACTGCGTCGGACCATGAGTGCACTCAACACATTCGAGAAGTTTTAAGGAAAGTACTTAATCTTCCAGGACACATTCAGCTAGAATATCGTTATCACAAGGACGCTTTAAATTGGTTGAAAGACAAGGAAACTTTAGGACCTTTGCCAGGCTCGAGCTCTTCTCACGGTCCAAAACATTTGACCAGTCCTTCTACTGAAAACGTTCCCTTTCGAAATTTACCTTCTCATAGTACTACGTCTTCAGGTGGTCCTCCAGCTACTAGCGGTGGCCATCATCGATAAAAAAATTCTGCTACCAATCACTACTAATGTGATAAAGTTAATGGAGATTTGAGATAGATTGAGCATCATATAGAGCCTATACTAGTGTACCTATTCTATTCAATTGTGTCGCTTATAGTTGACTTTTGAAACGTTTTTCACGTACACATGAGATCATGTAAGTATGAATGAGTTTATGTTCACAAATATGTAATGATAAAACACATTTGACAGTTCTATAAAGCATGGTTGATTACATTGGAGGGATTTTTTCATTTGGTTGCACCCTGTTGGAGTATTATAAAATGTTGCATCGTTTGAAGTAAATTGTTATGCATATACCAAGATATTTATAAAGAAGTTCTAATAAAACCCTTGTTGACTCTGAAATTAAAAGTACGTAAATCATCCATTCGTCCGTCTAGTCCGGGATCTTCATTAACGTGCTACCTGTCATGTTTAAAATTGACTGCGCTTATATATTGGCATTAGCCAACCCACTCTAAACACTTCCTCTTCTAGGGTGGTACAAAAATATTATGCCAATGCCAACTTAATGCCACCTCTATTTAACGATTACTGTTGATAAATATTTTTCAACTCTCATTTCTTTGAAAGCATAGAGTGCAGTACAGCGGGTAGTGATTAGCAAATGCTATCAGTAGTTCACTCTCTCACCATCATAATCATAACTTCATAGTCTTCGTTTTGTTATTCCTAATCCTAATTCATAATAATGTGATTTATGAGAACTAATTAGATCAAGGAAAAAATTCGTAAAATCTTAGACGGTCATGCTAGTTTAAATTTACATGATGTGTGGCATATGTGTGTGTATTTCATTCACAACAGGATGTTGCTTATGTGAAGCACATAGCCCCAAAAATGGTCATTCTTCTTCACAAGAAAAGGTTTAAAATAGCTTGTTACCGTTGCAGTTAAAATTCATTTTATTCAACCTGAAATTAACATGTACGAGACGTAAACGATACGAATTTGATGCACAGATACTCCGTTTCGAAAAATTGCTTTTGAGAAGAGGTCCAAACTTATTGTCTGAGGAATGCATTTCTATCGGACACCGGGATGAGGATGGCACAGTTATTGACTCCCAGAAAATACAATGTCATCTAAGTGGGAACGTTTTGTGGACCCAAGGAAAATTTCCGGTTACTCAACCCTTGAAAGCAGCCAATCAGAAACGTCTTCTTTTCAATGGTGATATCTACTCATTTGGAGCAGACCAAAAAAACGTGGACGAAAATGATAATGATGGATATCAACTATTTCAACGACTGAATTCCTCAGAATGTGATATGTCTATGGCAAGTATATTAGCTAGTTTAAGTGGGCCATTTGCTTTTATTTACTTAGACACGAAATCCCAGAAACTTTACTTCGCTCGTGACTTCTTTGGTAGGTCGAGCTTACTGTTTAGTGAATATAACAAATCATTGTTCATATCTTCCGTATCAACTTTCTCAAACTTACACGAAATCCCAGCTGTAGGACTTTTTTGTTTACATTTGCAATCAAAATTGATCCAACTATTCCCATATGATTGCCATGAAAGGAGCAGCCTTCAACCTGCTATATCAGGATTCCAAAACTTTGTACAAAATCATGGATTTAACTTCCAAGTCAATGAGTCACTAGCTATCAAACTAACCCAGTTGGAAACAAAACTACCTATATTGATTAAAAACAGTGCATATTACCAATCACTCGAACTAGTATTAAATTCTGTAGACCATAAATCAAATACTCAAGAAAAAATATTAATCTGCATGCTATCAATTCTGCAAAAACCTGTGGACGAATTTATTCGTGTTTTAAAAAACTCTGTAAATCTTCGTATCAAAACACAACCCACAAGCTGCAAAAATTGCTTAGACTTTCAAAATGTACACACTATTAACAACTGCTCACATTCCAAAATAAGCGTTTTATTTTCTGGAGGCTTAGACTCAACTGTGGTAGCTTTCTTAGCAGCTGAACAATTATTACCTGGTGATTCTATCGATCTAATCAACGTAGCTTTTTTCAAGGATCCAAAATCCCAAGATAACAATACAATTCCTGATCGAAAAACTGGAATTCAGTCCTATGCCATGTTACTTAAATATTTCCAGCGTAAAGACATTCACATCAATCTCGTTCTAGTCAACATTATGAAAGATGAAGTGGAAAACCAACGTCAAGAATCTATTCGGGATTTGATACTTCCTTTGTCCAGTGTTTTAGACGACTCCTTAGGTTGTTGTTTATGGTTTGCTGCCAGAGGGAAAGGAATACTTTATTCCACCGGAGAAGAATACATTTCTCCAGCACGAGTCGTCCTATTAGGTTCAGGTGCGGATGAACTTTTGGGAGGATACGGTAGACATCGTAGCGCATTTGAACGGAATGGATGGGAATCACTGAAAGAGGAAATGCAGTTAGATTTGGATCGAATATCGCTAAGAAATATGGGTCGGGATAATAGGATTGTGTCAGATCATGGTGTGGCTCCAAGGATGCCATTTTTGGATGAACAGTTTGTTTCATTTGTGACGCAACAGTGTGAATTGTGGATGAAATGTTGTCCCATGTTGGGGGATAGGGGTTTAGGTGAAAAACTTATACTGAGGATTTGTGCATTGAAATTATTTGGGGAAGAAAATGTGGAGATGGCATTGTTTCCTAAACGGGCAATGCAATTTGGAAGTAAGATTGCCAAGTTAGAAAGTCGTAAGGAAAAGGGAGGTGATGAGTGTGTTCGACTTTTACTGTGATTTTATATATAGTTTTAGTTTGAAGTATTTAATTTTATATTGGGTACATTTTCTTTACGAAAATAAAAAATTTAATTTATTTTTAGCGATTTTATTGCTGAATTTTGCATTTTTAGGCATGTTCATAATACCTGACTTACAC
>Ga0210040_10005516_pt1 | contig 16084 bp, 6 predicted proteins | sample CryGeyCG12114_NA_FD_185462 | JGI IMG/M metagenome (GOLD analysis project Ga0210040, IMG submission 185462) | Groundwater microbial communities from aquifer - Crystal Geyser CG19_WC_8/21/14_NA (SPAdes) (version 2) | ecosystem: Environmental > Aquatic > Deep subsurface > Groundwater | place: USA... | reverse complement strand
AGCTATTTCCAAGTCTTTTACGAGTTATGCTCGTACTTAAGCCCAGGTAAATATTACTTTATATGTGCATGAATTAATCAATTCCCATTGTAATCAATTCAACTAACTAACAATATAGAATGGCTTATGACTGAAATCTATTAGATTATGTTAGACACGTTGCTCGTTCAGCAAACGTTCAGCAAATATAATAGTAAATGCTGGGTAAAATATATAAATTTTCACGTGAGCGATTTTTTTTAAATATCAAAGTTCCCCTTCCAATTCAAAAGAATGCAAACTTTACAAAGTAGAAAGTAATTTTATATTTGAATGGATATGTGAATATTCCTGCATTTTATGCAAAGATTAACGAACAATTATTTTGACAAGATCCATGCATGACATGGGAAAATGTAAAATTGGCCATGTCCTGCTGATACTAGGGATGCATGGTATATGGCATGTATTTCTACACGAACGAAACGAAAACCGATAGACTGTGAATGTCCAAGCAAGATATTTTAAGCTTGGGTGCATAGGCAAACAAACATAAACCTCTGAAAACGACAAATAAACAAACATCAATCATGAAACTATAACCTTATTTGACACATGAAAAAACATGGATATCGAGCAAACATATTGAGTGTTCACAAGGGGTTTGAAATCAATTTGCTAAATATTTATTCTTGTGACTTCTAAAGCACCAATATACACTATTTGTACTGCATTTGTACATGAAAATGTGTCCTGCCTGCAGCAGTTGTTTGAATTCGAACATAACTAAAAGATCCTTATTTATCATGGTCTTTTTCGCAAATCTGCATATTCAAATTCAAGTTTGATAAGATGTAAAAAAGATCCACTTGCAATGTGTTTATCTTACTTCATTATATACAAAGTCGCATAGTGAAAGACAATAAATTGAAAGGAAATGAGCTACTGACATGGATTCATTACTTTATTATATCATCATTATATAATTTGTCAACGTCAACGAATAGTACCATTCTCCAGCAGTTCATAAGTTTCAATTTTGATATATGCATGACAAGAATAGTTTTCATCAAGAGAATATATAACAACAAAACTAAAACGCAATTTTCCAGAAGGAATGATAACTAACCAACTAACTAATAAGACGAGAACTAAATAATGATTGAGTATAATTTTTGCACGTTTTTGGGGGAACCATCACTAAGAAACAGCTCGGGAGGCCGCACAGTTCTCATCACAATGTGTACGAGATTTCAAAGAATGCCACTGGGCTACTGCTGTCCGTTGGGATTGAACCATGTTCTTCCAATGATTCACTTCATGGGGACCTAAGAAATCAGAACATACATTAATAAATAAAAAATTTACAGTCTAAAGACCTATACTTACTATGAAACATCCTGGAGTGTGCATAAAAACTTAATTTTCGTTAAAGCCTAATAATAGTATGCCAGCTGGAAAGAAAACTAGCTGTGAAGGGGATAATACAAATATACACACTTACTATTTACTATAGTATCTACCTTACTTGTTGTTTTTGTATTACATTATGTCTACAGAAGACTGTTGTTAATAATGGACGCCCAAATCCTGAAAAGCTCTATGGACAAAAGTTACGTTTGCTTTTAGTTAGTTTAGTTAGCCAGTGACAACATAAAATGTGCACATCCTTTATAGGACTGGCCTTTCAGATTCAATTAAATTTTGTTACAAAACATAAGTTTGTACGTTCAGTGAGGAAAGACAAACGAGGAGCGACATTTTCTGTCTACTATACAATACTTCAAGGTATAGGCTAAACTAAATGTAAGATTGGGTATATCCACCTTCACCTAGCGAAAAACAATTTCAAATGTTTGCTGTTTTGACGAAGCTATAGAATTTTCCAGTCCAAAAACACTCACACGTATAAAAGAAAACGCTCATGTTTCATGATTGCATGGTGTGAACGCTAAATTCTCACAGATAACGTATACTCAAAGGGTTACACAAGAGAATTAGAGAAAGCGGAATATGGGACCATGAGCAGAACTCTCATTATGTAGACAAAAACGACAAAATGGAGTATTCACTTGTTTTTAAAACTAACCTGAAGCTTCTTTGCCGAGCACTATGCGTCCAATGAAATTATCTTTGACAACTCCTCCATTAAAATCCAGCACAGATATGACTACCGATGCCTCTCCAAGTTGAATCGTATTAATGTCAAAACTGAAAAATAAACATTATTTTTTTAAGTAGCGATCGAAGCAAAAATACGTTATAAAATGAAATGTTGGTCCTTTTTCAGTCTGTGTCTGTAAGATAGACAGTCTGTGCCTGTAAGTCAAAAAATAGTAAATAACTCATTCATTCCTAAGCGTTTTTAAAAACTCTTGATTCTTTATCAATTTAACTGAAATTTAGGTATTATGAGTCACTCCAGACAAGATAACACAAAAAAAATGTTTCTACGCATGCATGTTTCTATAATTTGAATCGATTTAACTGAAGTTTGGTATAGTTAGAGGTTGTAAGAAGTGCAAGGATGGAAAAATAGACTAATTTGTTCTCAATATGCAACGTGCTCACTACTTTTTTATATCAACTTTCTATGATTGATTCCTTTACAAGCATTTGATTTTTCGATTACTGCAAATTGTACAACTCCAGGAAAACTTTGGATTGGAACTAAAATTTTCGGGAAACTGAAATTAACCAACTTTTCCATCTCTCATTTAAAGTACCCATCATAGTTACACAGAGACTAACGAGATCACAGTTTTATTTTGTTTGGATTACTAGTACAGCGTCTATGTCTAACGCAGTCTTTCTGTAGTACAGTTTTGATGTGTGCTGAATTAATATTCCTTCATTACTCACTTTATGCGTATGTATGTGTTTGAGTTGAGAGCTCGACTGCTAAAACGAGTTTTCCCTTATTAGTCATTTTACCTGCCACTACAGTCTATTCTTCCACGAGCCCGACGGAAAACCAATCTAATCTGCTAATCTATTAAATATTCGCGCATTCTACAGACTTTGCCGATGTCCCAATCAAAATTAGATGAAATCTGACTATCCAGGAGGAAGCTCATAAAAATTGCATGATAATCTTTTTATGACAATCTACAGACCCTTTTATTTGCTCGCTCATAATTTTCTTCAGTGCTAGAGCTAACTAATAACTGACAACCTATTTCACACTGTAGGAGTAAAATACATATAAACGTGTAAGTTTGGCGTAGTACAAGTGTAATTATAAGAGATGAAGATTATAGTGTAATAATGTGAGTTAGCGAGTACAGAATTATTGTCCAATTATTTGATTCCCTTGGTCTCCTCGTATGGGATTCTCTTGGACTTAAGTTAGCATCCCTGCATGAATTCTTGCAAGTTAAGATCGTACAGCAAACAATTTGAGCTCGCTAACTCTCATTTGAAAAGATTTATTGGGCTACACATTCGTTTCATTTGCTATCTGACTAAATGCTCCAAGATACGATATGTAGATAAGGTTAGGGTATAATATTTATAAAATTGGGCATGCAGGCAATAGAAACTACAGAGTGAGTTATTGAATTTACTGTACCATATAGCAGACTATTGCTACATAAAAGCTCTAATAAAATGTCAAAGTATGCTCAAACTTGACACAAGAGGCTAAAAGGAAGGCCATGCATAATACATAAGGCACCACTCGTTTAGAACTTAATTACTTTTTGTGCTTTACGAACCTCTTTTTCTGCTCATAAAGTTAAGGCACATTTTTGTTGTTCAACTACACACAGTACAAACAAAGAGTTATGACAAGACATAGTGACACGTTATGACAAAGTTTTTTGAAGCACAAGAGTTCTTCCGGCAAAGTAAGTACACGATCGTATTTGATATTTGAAGATTCATCTGAGATTCTATCCTCTCACTATGTCCAGTGAAAGCAGTAGCTTTAAAGATTCGAATTAGCATTTTGTTAAGATTAAAATATGAAGATTTAAGGAGGTTTTTAAAATCCTACAAAGTGCTTCTATTCAACTTTATACGATTTGATGGCTGTAATAGTTTGAAGCTAAAATACCTTAATTTAACGATAGCTACTCATAATCAAAAAGTACGGTTTAACCAATTGAAATTGAAAAATTAATGCTTTCTTTAATAAAATGCACAGAAATGCCCTTTGAGAATGAATGTTTTGCATCTTAAAGTATACCATCAACGGTTTTCTTATGTCAGTAGTCATGTCTAGTTCACTTCTTCCGTCAGTCAGTAAATCAAATCATGAGACAACCGTTTTCAGTCAATTTGTCCCGTCACTCACTAATTAGACCAGCAATAGTACCCAGACTAAAATAACTATAATTTTTATCAGAAAGTAAGTAATTGCACTTTCTTTCGTAGAATTTTTGCGTTGAATATTTTCTCTACTGAGAAAAGAGGCAACTGCTACTTGCTAATGCTATTACTTTCTAAAAAAACGCCTGAAAACAAAAGAAATATAAAGTCGCTGCAAAATATTATTACTATTATTATTTCAGCTAAAGAGAGCGCAAAAAACTCTCACTATATACAGTACAACAAAAATTCACACATTCCAAATAGAATAAAATAAACTTTGTTTGTTTGCATGGATTCATTATTTTCGCATCAAAATTGTGATGATCGGTACTCCATTCTAACAATAGAGCTATTCACGCGATGTAGCATAAACTCACCTGAGGCTTTCGTTGAAAACAGGATCAAGGGTATATTTCTTATACGAAGTCTTTTTCGTCTTCACATGACGTCCGTTTATCACTAGTGAAACTCTCACGTACGGAGCTAGTATAAAACATGCACAAAGATTTACATTGCACGCTCAAAAAAGGCGTGAACTTAAAATTGGTTTTTATAAACCTACCAGCACCACCAACTAGATCTGTGGGAAGAAGTTGTTTACATCTTAATACATCTACATTCAGTCTTCCAGCTGCAGGGAGGTAACATAATGAGAAAAGGATTTCCCCTAAATCTTCTGAATTTACCTATACAACGAGCAATACAACACATTAGACTACAGTTCATCACTTTTCTACCTCAAAGATCATCCACACTTTTGGTCCGTATCCACTATTGACTATTTATAGAAAAAAAGTTTTTCTTGTTGACCTTTCAGAGACAAATAACAAAAACTAACAAGCCAAAGACTTGAACTCAATTCGCTTTTTTTACTTTGGCTTGTTATGTTATTTAAGTAGTGAAGTCAGCGCAAGTAGTAAGTAGAATTCTTCTGCTTCAGTTAGATTATTTGTTCAAAGAGAGAATCGATATCATGTACAAGTTTATTCATAGGAAAATATACTTTTTTGTAATGTAGATCATTTCTCATGAATGTGTAGAAAATGCAAAATCTTGTGGGCAGACAGATACAAAAAATTATTATTGAATTTTCAAAATCGTCTCTAAGCAATAGGATCCCAAAATCAAATAAACTGTTACATAAAATCACATTTTTTAAAAATAGCTCTGTCACCTCACAACATGCCGTCATTCATCATCAAATGCATATACAGTTCCAGACACGAAAGGAATGGATCAAAAGCAATCCACAATGTAACATTCAAAGAAAGCTGCGTTTATACACTCCAATAGGAATAATGTTTCTTACGGACTGAACGGGTTGAAGTGGGCTCCAAAAATGAACTCCTTTGATGACGTTCACATCATCACAGGGAAGTAAAACTTGGCCAATTACACGATGTCGGGAATACTTGTCAAAGTCCTTGATCAGCATCTGCAAAAAGAAGGAAACAGTGGATTCCATCATGTCGTTTATCTCCTTTGTTCAAAATCTTTTGAGGAGAATAAATGTCCTGGTCAATTCACCCAATCACCGGTTTGTACTACCTACAAAGAAATCAAATGTGATTCGATAATGTCTAATCTAGGATCTAATCTTAGACATGGCTAAAGTCATTTGAAACCTACATGAGATGAGAATAAAACGCTGTACGGTTCTAATATTGTATTCTATGTTTTCATGAGCAAAGTCAAAGCCCTGGATCCAAATTGAATCATCATTTTTTGTAACTGTTAGTACCCATGGGCATCTTTTGTTTCCCGTTTTGTAAAATCTTCCCCCGCTTACTTTAGGTTACTTCCTTACTTAGTTAGTAAGTACTACAACCAGAGAATGTAGAACACACAGAGAAGTATGTATAGCATATAGTGAAAAATATAACATCAATCTGCTGTTGAAAAGAAGCTCCTTCAGGGAGGCTACATTCATAATACGATACTTGAGATCAAATGGGATGCAAAGCTCCATTAATCCCAAAATGTATAAAAACATGAATGGGAATCATAATCCTAGTTAACTAGTAACTAGATAAAAGATCCATGCATAAATTGTATCCAATATGCATCCAATTGAATTGAGCGCATGGTTAGTGTTATGATGAGATGTTCGATCAACTATACATTAACTCCGGATTAGAGGATACTAAGTTTATAATAGCCGACCAACCTGCAAAGTGCGCCTCTGGAGCTCACGGAATGGAATGTCAAAAGAGAAAGTCTCATCAAAATGGGGGTTTTGGGTTTTTTTTCGAAGTGTGGTTTGCCTTGAGTCCTTTTGATTCGGCAGTAGGCAGAGCTACAAAAGAAAAAAAATCAATTTAATCCATTGATCACTTTAACTACAGTAAACATAGAAACAACTCTAGTAACCATGCAGCTACATTACGTGAGTAGATAAAGCGTCATATTTTAACATAATATATTAAATTCAAATGGGGATTGTTCAAGCACAGCACGCCAGCTGTCACATAGTTAAGTAACACGATTATATTGATAAAAAAACAAGTGAAACCCAAGGTTTGCTGCACTCACTAATACCTTAACATAAGGGTTCGAGTGGGCTTGATCCGTCTTGGACGGATCCAATTGTATAGGTTTTTGAAGATCCCGTGCTTCAATGAGTCGCACGATCAGTGACTGGGAATTAATGTCATAGCTAAGGAAAAAGTGGAGAGCTCCTAGAGGTGCCTCTGGTGGCTCCTCTTTCCCCTCTTCAGATCTGGCAGAACTTCCACGCCGCTCATTTTCTTCGGCTTCGTATAAATCTGGTCGAATTTGGTCCGCTGATCCCTATGAGATTATAAAAAGTCAGTAATTTTATTTAATTAGTAAGTATATAGCAAATTTTGGATTCTAATGACACATGGAGATATAATATAGATCCTCATCAAGGGCTTCCCTTTTATTTTATCCGTCACCACTACAATTTGTACACACTATGTATTAGTAGCCCAAGTAGTAACTATGTGATGTAGTGTCGTCATGTTGCCGGGAAAATCGTCTATTCGTAACGGTATAGTAGATACAGCACAAATGCTCAGGAAAGGTACATTTAATTTCATTAGTAACTAGTTACCGCTAGCGCCACACACAACTATTATTTATTATTCTGAGAGCGTTCATATTCAATCTGCCTGGAAGCTTTTTTCACGGGTGAGCAAGCCCTTTCATTATGAGTGGTAGGTAAGCTATGAGGTAATATGGTTAGTGGAGGTTTATTAGGGCGACAGTCAGTCAGTCAGTCACTCATGGAGAATTTTTGCCAATATATACATCTGTACGTAGGTTTGAAAGAGAAAATCCTAACAGGAAGAGAGGAAGTACATGCTTGATATTTTGCTCAGATATGAACAACATTTGAGAGAATAGGATGGCTTTATTCTCAACTATTGGTGCGCGAGAGTTAGCATGAATGAAGGCGCAAAAAATTATGAGAGCTACAGTTCCCGTGAGATTTCTTTCTGTATTTGTGAAAGACACAATATGATACTGCATAAGCTAACAGAACAATTTTGGGTGCAGCTGAAAACTGACTGACTGAGTTAGTAACAGACATTATAGTGCAAGTTGTAACACGTTAGTTTTAGAGGGAAAAGCGAGAGTTTGACAAATCAGCAATCCATTAAGTTTTTGTTTAGCGAGCAAAGTTTGTAACTGATGATACAAAGGTTTTCCAATCCAATCTCAGTCCTTTATAACAACGTCTCAAATGGGATGCAATGTGTGATGTTATGTTGCAACGCATAATATCTTTTTTTGTGTATCAGTAGCAAAGCAAGTTTTCTACGTGCTATGTATGATGACAACTAGATTTAGGAATTATTCAAGCAAAAACCGCTGACTGGCATACTTTGATGAATTCGCCAAACTACAAGGTACTCGCACACAATTAATTACAGGGATGAAATTCACGAACAGTACAAACGACATGCTTCCCTCTTTAATTGGTATGCTAGAAGGAATTCACTGATTAAACGACTACAGGCAAAAAGATTCCAGATGGAACCAACTGCATACAAATGCTACCACATGACATTAGAACTACAAATGATGCAAACTAGTACAGCTTAGGGCAAACAAACGACTTTTGCAAAACTCCCGCTAGGAGCAAAATGCCAACCAAAACTGCTTTTTCATTATATCCGTTAAATTTAGAATTTAAACAAAATCTAGTACTTTTATTTTTTTCAACTGTTTTCTCGTTATTGGTAACAAAGTTTCTAAACAAATTTCGTAAGAAATAAGCAAAAAAAAGTTTCTCCAAAGAAAAAATTCATAGGAATGTCTATGTATTTTCTCCCATCGTTCGGATCATTGCTTCTAGTAATTTAACGGTGAAACGTGGGAAGTTAAATTTTTGAAGCACCAAAAAAGTAAACACGGATACCAACAAAGACTGCAATATTCCAACAAAAGTAGCGGGTAACAAAACATACTTGGGAAAAGCACAATCACATCAAGTTAGTTGGCATGTCTTTACAAAGCAAAACAAACAAAAAATAGAAAGGTGGGAGAACTAATTAGAAGAGCGCGCCAAACTTTTAGGAGGCCAAAGTTTAACGAGCAAATTACAAGTACACAAAAAAAACCGAGCCATTCACCAAGCAGAGTTTCGTGATTCTTTGAGAAAACGATGTACAAGTTAACTACTGTGCGACAAGCGTTGTTTGAGTAACAAATAGTCCTATTTTATGCATCTTTTCTCTTATCTTTGTACAAGAAAGGGTTCTTGTTAGTTAGTTACTATTTTATGATCTCCAATCTCTGCAATCAGACAAAAAAATCCTATGAATGTCATGATTTTGCACTCTATTTCTATGATTGGCCTTTTTTGAGTATAAATATACGAGAATTTCCACCCTATTTATAATAGCTATTTGGGAATCTGCCAATGAAGCTTGAACTTTAAATTACGTCCTAAAATGTGCAATGAATTTTAGTTAGTCATACAAAAGATAATGAACCAGCAAAACTTTCCATTCCAGCCAAACCCACATAATCTTGCTAAAACTTTCCTTCCTAGTATAATATAAGATCACCTCTGCGCACCAGAAGCTCTCTGAGAAAACAAGTTTTCAATTACAGTTGAGATTGAGTTGTTATAACTTCTCCTGAATTCGCATCAACGTCTGACAAAAGCAGTTAACAGCTAGTTAGTAGGTGAGTTATCACTAATGATTAGGTTTAAACAAAGACAGGTATATAGAAACACTCACCTGTGAGGCAATAGTATCCCTACGACTAGGACTCAAGAGTTTCGGTTGAACAGGTAACGTTTCTCGACTGCCTCCACTCCAAAAATCTATAGATTTTAGATCTATAAGTGGAGCTGCTGATTCTTTCCTCACGGTAAGACTACTTGCTCGACGAGCCTTAAAATGAAAAAAAATCATCATCATCATCTATTAACTATTCATCATTCACATAGCATTCACTCCCGCATGAAATCCTATCAGAATTTTGCAAAAAAGTCATCATTCTTCTCTATACCTTTCTCTCACTGTAAATCTCACTACCAAAACTTTCCACTATAACTAACTTCCTCACATTCTCAAATTGAAGGTAAGTGTGTGAATAGAAAAACTTCTTTCACCATTGTGAGTGTAACATGGATTAGTAATGTGATAGATATAGTAGGTTTCATAACGCACAACACTGAGTCTTATTCTACAAGCTAACTAATATTAGCTAAAAGTTGTAGTATGTAAGTAACTAAATATTAACTATAGCTAGACTGAATAAAGAAAAGGAAGAAAAAAATCGACCAACTTCAATCTTTTCATAGTGGAGCTCTTTGAGATCTTTTTTTGGCTGGCTGCAAAAAGTGGTTGATGAAGAGGGAACTGGCACATCAGAGGAATGGTGATGGTGATGATTAGTGCCTGAAGCCGAGCAGCCTGAGCCGACAGACAGAGAAGCGGATGTGAAAGAATCGTGTCGATCACCTCCATCTTGGTACCACTCCATTGTTCCACTTTCTCCATCCTGAATAGGGAATAAAGATCCCAAGTTATTTATAGTCAGTGGCTGGTAGCAGCAGTTAGATACAAGGCCACAGTTTATATAACGTTAAGGAAATTTTGAGACTACTACATTATACTACAATGTACAATGTACGATGGTTTAAAGAATTCGACATGATACGATATAATGTTAAATTGATTGAAAGTGCTGATTTCTAAGAAAATTTTTATGGTTGATGAAATTAAATAGTAGTGAATCCTTGGTAGCTATATAATTGAATTAATACAGTTTTGAACAAAATATTTTCTTAACCTAAATTTCACCTTTTCACCTTTTGTTATAAAAGCATGGAAATAAATAATAGGAAAATAGATTTATGCAACCAATAATCCAATTACATTTGCAAACTGAATATGATTAGGCATTGTGTTAGAGGATAGAAAAGTTCTTACGCAAACAAACAAGGTGAAGAAACAAAACGAACTGGAGGCACTTTATCTCTTTTCGCATATTAAATCCTAGATAAACTTTTATATATTATCCACTTTCCTGTTACTTCAGCTAACTTAATGCTACTTATTTTCTTAGTGGTGTAGGTATAGATAAAAGAACAAATATTTGCTAACAAGACAAGTTCCGTAACAATTTTTTTCGCATTTCTTTCCCACCAATTCTTTCTCACTCTTCTTAAAAACCTGGGAAAGATATCACTGCGCTCTAACAATGTTGAGCATGCAACGAAAATAAAACTTCAAATTTAACCCACATCCGAAAACTCCACACAAAAAAACGTCAGTAGATAAATAAAAGTCCCATAAATTCGCCTCCACCATTTTTGCCGAAAGGTGTACGTAAAAAATTTAGGTACACCTTTATGGTTCCAAAAGAAACGGGTCAACTGCAAATGGGAAATCTGAGCCACTCTTGTCCAATAGACCCAAGTGGTCCTACTCTTCTTCAAACTGATGAAAAAAGAAAGTTGGAAAACTTGCTTTCTTTGTCGGATGAAAACACTAACGCATTTATGCCCTGAAAACTAGATTCTCTACTTGCCTTCCATTGTTGTGCTCATTCAAGCTTGTGTCCCATGTGACAACCATACATACCACACGGGAAGAAAAGGAGCATCATAGTAGGTGTAGGGAAAATGATTCCGTAGGTAAATCAAACAAGGGAAGTAAGTAAGTAGACCTTGCTAGAAACTCTCATAAGAAAGCATATAAAATAAGCTCTAAAGCCATTGGAAATGACGACAGCCCTGAGCTGCCTCTGAAGTAATGTGTAGAAACATTAACCAACGTTCCTTTTTACTTGCACAAGAATGACTATTACGATCCCATGGATACTTTCGTAAGCAACATTTTTCATACTGCAAAAAATTCTAATAAAGCCAAATCTACATTACAAGTACAGTATTAAACAAACAGTAAAGTTCGTTAGAGTTAGTATTCAACAATTGAAATGAGATGAGACAAGGAAAAAAATTAAAGCGCACTCTTTTACTTTTATTATAATGCGCGTACTTTTCCTCCGCAGTTCGTATCTTTCCCAAGTAGATACTTGGGATAACGATGAGTCAAAAGTGTAAGAAAAGAGTATTCCTTATGTAGGTGAAGTATTTGAACATTTCTTTTCTGGCAATGGAGATTAGATTTCGCGGTAAATTTTCTACTGATTTCATTTCTCCTTTCCGACGGCTATTACTTTAACTCACTAGTGAATCTGTTGACTATCTACGTTATAGTTGGTTAGTAAAGTATAGGAGTCCAATGATTTCGTTAGCTTATTTTCATGAATTGTGCACAATTTATTTTCAAAAGTGGGGTTACCCGTTGTGTATGGAGCTTATGAAACATGGCTGGATTTTACGCCCACACGTAGTACACTTTTTTTGTCCAGTCCAAATTGAAATAAAACGTGACAGAAAAATTGATACCATTCGTATCGTTTCACTCAATATATTCTCTGCTACTTTTTGCCACAAACTAAAGTTGCTACGATGCTTCTCAATGGGGAAATCATTCTATTCAGACTTGATAAAAGTTTCTTTCAATCCAAAATATACTTTACGATTCCCTATTATTACAATGCGTTCCACTTGATAACTTTCAAGATGCAACAGCACAATCATTAGGTAGAATACATTGAAACTTGGCTGTCACAACTTTACTTCAGAATATGGAGATATTTTTCTGGCAAGTCCTTTTAGTCTAAAAATCTCATAGAGTTCAAATGCACTCTACAAATCTAGTGGACGATATATAGTCTTCAGTGGCATAGTTATTAGAATTTTATTGTTATGGAATGAAAAATATAGAAAAATTTTCTTTTAGGCAAAAATCATTTGAAGAGGTGAGATATTCTCATGCTCGCCCATCCATAGAAAAAAGAGCAAGGATACCTGATGAAGCATGGAAGTGCTATCCTCATCATTACGTGACGCCTTTCGTTGCTCAGAAACAAAACAGGGACAACAAAGGCTCCACAGATACGACCAGCATTGTGAGCACCAATTACAGTTGCAATACCAATAATCTCTTGTCCTTGAGTTGTCCATTTTTGCGGTCTTCAGTCCTCTTAAACTGCACAAAACGGTAAAAATTAATTATTGTGGTTTGTTAATTTTTAATGCCCGTTGGAAAGGCAGAAAATTAAGCCAATTTACTATTTATTATTTTGATCATCCAACATGAATCAATGAATATTGAATAGCGAATCATCGACTTTTATGGTTAAAGTACTTGAACTGCAAAAATTTGCACTATAAGCTATAGAATGAATTTAACTCTGGTGTGGGTATCTTTTCATTTCAGAAAAAATTACATCCATCATTCCCAGTGTGCATTCGCAATCAAAATGCAACTATTCTTTAGGGAGTTATTAAAAAAATTATTCGGCAAAGCGAAAAAATCCTAAATCATTTAAAAAGCTTGGGCTTAAACATATATTTTGTCTGCTCATGAATAAAAAAATTCAAATTCCAGCTGATTTAGTATTCATAGAACCCAAAAACTGTGCAAACACATAAATGTAGGTTGATTTGTCATTCAAATCATGTATTTGGCAATGGTCATAGGGGACTTTTCAACCATTTGGAATAGCCTTCAAGTTGTCCCGTAAATTATTGTTAGTCGCATGTTTCAATATAACTAGCCTATAGTTTGTCCCAGTTCCCTTCTGGCTTAAAAAGCGAGGGGATTACAAACGCATGCTTTAAATCTTTTTTCAGTCCTTAAAGCTAATCCGTAACATGGATGAAAAAATTACAATGAAAATGCTTATTTATTAGTCTGCCCCTTTGTAGTTAGTTACTTTTGTAGCAAAGCACAAATGATTTTTTTCATAGAAAAGGCTAATCACCAATATACAACAGTGCTGCAAAAAAAGCCAAATACAGTGCAGGAAAAGGGAAACCTATTTCATTTAGATTTTTTTTCCGAAATCTTATGTCTAACTAAGACCCTTGCCAAAAGATTACACCACGAACACGAGATCGTGCATGGCAATACATGAGTACACTAGGGAAAACTGCAAGATTTTTCTTTCCTGCCCTATAGAACAAAACAGAAACGTCCGTGCTAGAACCCAAGTCATGATTTTCATTCTGTATGCGTAGAATGAACTAAATCTCTTGCAAGAGATTTTTGGTACTCAAATAATTAGAGCCACAAGAGAGACTGTTCATTTCTTACTTAGAATTACTCTAAAAATCGATTTTGATTCTTTCAAGCATAAGCCTGCGTATGAAAATTCATAGTCAAATAACACTAATAGACCACAGTCATGATGCATTCCGTCAGCTATTTTTCACCATTTCATGCTTGCCGTTCAATTATTCATACCAACAATTCCAGTCCAATGTTCGGCCAGGGTCAAAAGGATGTCACAAGCTCATATAAGATCGTTAAATAGGGTCCAACAATCCTCATAAACATACAAATGTCACCATAGAAAGCACGCACGCACGAGATAAACCTACATCTTACTTTACGCGTGCTTCTTTCGGAACAACCATAAAGAAAGCCTTGTAGCTATAATATGCTGCTGAGGATTTGAATTTTTTCCACTGTGAAAACTGCAAATGATTTCACATGGCAGGGAGATTATCAATAGTTTACGGCTATCGACTGCTTCTCATGATATTTTCATCCTGAACAGAGTCAGAGTAATGCATACGATTACCATACTGAATATAGTAGAGCATTATATACAGGATAAAATAGATGTAACTTGAGAAAGACTATTGCTATCTGACTGACTGACTGCTGTAGTCTACATTGTATATATGTTATTCATGAAACAACAAGTGTATATAAACAAAAGTTGACTGATAGACAAGCTGATAAGATTTTCCATCTTTTCTTCCCGAAACTCTAATATTTTTGTTCTTGACTGAAAAACAAGACACGCCTAAATTATACAAGGAATGAAATGAAAGAAACACACAGTTTACGATCACAAGCTAGTTATGCAAAAAGTACATGTGCTTATGGTTAGACAATTTTGTTTGTGCAAAAAGTACAGCACACACTTTTTGCGTCATTATTTTTAGTGTTGAATGCGGGCTATCAGATGGTGAATATTAAGTGTTGTGTTTCCCATAACAAGAGCACGTAAGGTACTCAAAAAACGACCTTGTTAAGTCATGCATGGCTCATCTTGTCGTAAAAAGAGATGGGAAAAAGGGAAATACGCTTTTCATCTTGTTTTTCCTCGCGTGTTTGGCTTTTTTTTCTTGAAAGACGGATCATTCACAAAACAAATGTGTTTGTTTTAGATCGGTGAAAAGAAATGTGTAGGCTGGCCACAAGCAATATAATGCAAAGAAAAAAACAGATTTATGAAAATAATGATTTTCTTGGTTTTTGAGTGAATTCAATAGGACGAATTCATGTATGTAGTATGTACGCTGACGCTCATGTAGAATACTTACAGCATTCATGTAACATGAAAGTCAATACTAACAACTAGCAACTTTAATTACATTTCTGGGGAAATTTGATCAACTAACTAACTACCTCAATGTGGCCCCCCCCTAAAGTGACTTCAGTACAATCCTTTTATCATTTCAATTTATAATACACGACGAAAATCATCGTGGCAAGTAATAAGTAAAGCTTTCAATCTGAAGCACAAAGGCATGTCAACATTTTGTAGTTGAACACTTATAATAATAATATACCGATCCAATTCGGCTGTGAACTCAAAAATTGCTTTTTTGAAAACCTTCTAGTCATAAAAATTTTGCAAAAAAAATAAAAAGAAAAGAATTCTGTTCCAGCTGTAGTGTTTTATAATTTCGTAAAGCTATATACGCAGTCCGTAGATTGAATTCAACTTGCAATTTTCAAGTAAATAGAAGCATCAACTGTCAGAAAAGGATGGCTGGATGGTAAATTTCTCTTTGATACCAAAGTACATTGGAAGATTTGATAAGGATGGATGGTCAAGTTTTCCAAATGAATTGCCCTGTGAATTCAAAGGCAAGTGTAAAACCTGTAGGGACGTGCATGCTATCTACCAGCCAAACCATCTAATACAGAAGTGAAGGTTGGATAACAAAATTGCTAAAACATCTTTCAAGTAAATTAGTTTAAAAATACCGTCTGTCAATTTAATCGAAGCAGAAAAAATTACCATCCACAGGTATAATTGAACGATGCATAAAAAAATTTAATGACAACACTATCATCTAATTAACAATTTTGCTATACCAAATCTCCAGACAGAGATTTATAATGTCGTGTAAAAAAAGTTAATAGTTGGTTGGTAACTAACTACTGTTATAATATCATATGTATAGTACTTTTTTAGTCCGCCATTATTC
>Ga0210040_10005515_pt1 | contig 16084 bp, 11 predicted proteins | sample CryGeyCG12114_NA_FD_185462 | JGI IMG/M metagenome (GOLD analysis project Ga0210040, IMG submission 185462) | Groundwater microbial communities from aquifer - Crystal Geyser CG19_WC_8/21/14_NA (SPAdes) (version 2) | ecosystem: Environmental > Aquatic > Deep subsurface > Groundwater | place: USA... | reverse complement strand
TGGGGGATTGTACCAAGAAATGTAACATTGCTGAGCTTGTCAGTTGGATTGGTCATTATTTTCATGGGTGATTAGGGAGCCAGTGAATCCGATCAGGGAATTTGTGGAACAAAAAATTACTTGCCGTTCAAACCTGTTAGGTCAGCGAGTATTTTACAATGGAAAGAAGCTTAAAAAATATTCCCATTTTGGTAAGTTACAGAATGTCAAGTCATAGGGAATTTCCCATGACTTGTTCTTGTCAAAAAAAGACTGCATAAAAAAATGTATTTTCATTCCAAAGATTGAAAAAATTTAAAGCAGTGTGCCTTCAAAACTGACAAATGTTGTCAAAACTAATAGAAAATGTAAACCTTGCCATTCAGTTCACATAGTATATCTGTCTACCCGTGCATTATCGAAATTGTTTTACAATCTCAAAGTACTGCACCGCCAAAGAATCCAATCGGTAAACAAGGAATGAAAATGGAATGCTTGTCATTAGTATTTAGCCAGGAGGTTTTTAAACTTGCAATCTTCTGCTGTGATGCATGAAATTGCCCAGAAATTTGTCTCTCTAATGATTTCACCCTGAAACTCATTCCTTCCTCACAAACTCCAGCTACCCACCTAACTTACCTACCACGTGCCTGGATAGTAATTACACACCGTAAATTAAAGTCACAAAAGAATTCATGGAGAAAACTAAAAAAATCCTGTTTTGCTATCCCTTGCAAAGCAAAAATAGTGTAGCTCAGCGTGTCTAATACATTACTATAGTCCCTAACTAACTAACTAGCCAACATTTTCCATCTCCTATGAAATCAATCGGTCCAACACATAATGGCGGCCCTATTCTTTTGTACAAGGAATGCATCGAGTTTTTCCAGATAAATTCTCATCCCATAGTTACCATGATACGTGACGTCTGGGCTCATTCCTCCTTTGATTACTCAATACACGATCCACCATACGTAGAACACGTTACAACTAGCAAATGCCGTTGAATCGGCTGAGTGTCTTGGATCTTTCATAGAATCATTTATCGTTTCCCGACCCTTTAGTCGTAGATCATTGCCTTTTCCCATTAGAAATGCACCCTCACCGCTCCTCTGAGAATTCCAGTTTCCAGTATACCTTCCCTTCCCAAAAAATACCGTATAGAATGCGAATATTTTGGATCTGTACTCGTAAGTGAATGCACAAAAACATTATTGAAACTAACGTTTTTTCCTATCATTCCCATATAACTACATACTTATAGTTTGACTCGTATAGAATCTCATGTTGAACATAAGATACTCAAGCTTCTAAATTTTGTTTTCTCAAAAAATGAGAATCTATCATAGAGTAGCAAACACATGTTTTATTGCCTGACAGATACTAAAATATGCACTACAGATCTGATAGGTGCACAAAATGTTTCACTTATTGTAATACAGTGGATATAATTATGATGAAAAAAAAATGTTGCGCTCAGGTTTCAAATTGTATGGTTTAGGAAAACTAATAAAGGCTCACGGAGACGAGTCTCATATTCAATATATTATGCACGGAGGATTATTTTATTTGTGTCTCGTGTGTACCACCATAGCTCCCTGGGGTTGAGCAGATCCTACAATGTGTCATGGGAGTCTTGCATTCGCACATTTTTCCCCTCTGTGCATCATTCCAGGTTTATATTGTCATGTGTCTCCATATTTTGATAGCTACCACCGTTTGCTGCTCAAATCACCTACCTTGTGTAGGATATTTGAAACTGCACTGTGTATCCAGAAATTAACTATGAAACAAATGGAATACTCCATTATTCCGCCAGTCTGTCCTAATAATACACCTTGGCTGCACATTATGCTCATAAGTTGGCCCACGGAACATTATTATTGCCACCCTGAGACGAAGGGCTGAATGCATATTGTACATTAAGGTAATCTCTCGTTCACTTTATTATTATTGAAGGTGATTGGAGTCATTTCTTCTAGAAACCCGGGTAATCCATGTGGTAAGCTAGGAAATTCCCGTTCACCCCAACCCAATAGGGTTTTGTGGGGTGACGCCTTTACCATTTAATACTCTGTCTGTACATACATTCCCAGAAATTTTCATTACAAATAGTTGGCTCTTTTCAAAGGTGGTTCCTACCAAATTCATTCGTGTGAAAGACACAAACCATACATGGTCTTTTTACTATAGTGTGTTAGTTTCACTGCCACTCTTGTTTGCAAGCAAATAGAGGAACGTGCTCCAAGATGAAAGTTTTCCATGTCTGTGCACTTGCATTGCACAGACTGGGGGAAAGCATCTGCTTTTTGTTCACTTGAGGGTCCCTCCTGACTATGTATACACACACTGTGTTGTTTGACGGAGAATTTTCCCTCACTTTTATTCAATCGGACTGGTCCGTTTCTTAATGGATATTGAAGCAATGAGCCAACTGATGCGTGCTCCAAAACGAGTTGTTGATATTTGTGCTGCAACTCACCTTTGGAGCTGTAATCCGCACATAAAGTCTCATGCTGTGCAATAAGACGAGTATGCAAAGAGGTGGCTTCCTATATTCATTATTGTTATGTGCAAGGGCTCCGTTTAATTACAAGAATCAATCATCCGGTTTAAAACTGCAAGTTGGTTGGGAAAAATATACTCATTAGTTTGGGAACTGTGGCATGTGCATGTGAAAGTGGGAATCTGAATGTTGTGTGTAGTCAGTAGATCCCCAGTGATGTATTATTTAACCATGCATCGACTCAGAAGGCGTGAAATTTCTTTTACCTTTCACGTATACAGGAGTTGGAAACTTTTTTTCGTCTTGTGTATTCTAAACGCTTCTAACGGTAGGGTGTCAATAACGATTGTGAATTGAGTGTGTCAAATGAAGTTGAGTTTGAAATGAAAAATGAACCCATGAAAATATGCGAGACGAATAAAATGAGAATTTTATAGATTTCCATCACTGTGTTATTACCATCACACAATGCCTTGTCTGATGAAGTAACAAGTTTGATACTGAAAACTTTCACAATACGGAATACATAGGATGAGTACATAAACGGAGTAAAGTTGAAGGGAACAATTGTCAAGTTTTGAAAAAGGGTTCACTAGAATTGTACATGAATTTTGCTTTACTATTTGATTGATGAAATGGGAAACTTGTGAGTGAGAAGTAAGCACTTGCTTAGTTAGAATTTCTTTTCCCCTCTTGTTGAAGAGACAACTTTGTTTGACTTTTTAACTTGAAATCATCCCAGTGAAAAAAAGATCTTTTGAAGTATGTATTCACATTGACTCCACAAGCAGACAAATCTTTTATTACTTTTATGTAGTGGCCTATGTGCTAACCCCTATTGTATGTAAACGGTAGGCGCTCAGAGTGCAAATTTTCCCTCAAAAGAGGCAATAAAAATGGAGAGAAATCTTGTTTCCAACAAAGTTTCAACACCAATGATGGGAATCTTATTTTGTGTGGATGTTTGCGCTAGGCTTCCGTTTTTCCTGTTGATTGCGTTCTACGATTTTTATTTCCTCTCAATGCAGGGAGACAAAACTCAATATTATCTCGTGTGACATGGCCAAAGGACCACTTTATTGAAATTCTAGTTCGGGTTCACACTTGCCCCCAAAAGATTGCATTTTACACTCAACCACTCAATTGTGCACATTCGGGTGATTCACACATCGATTTTGCTCACACCAGAATCTAAATTTTAAAAGATTTTTTAATTAATTTTTTTCGCATTTTCAATACTAACTTCCTGCATGATGGACAAGCGCTCAACAAACTGAGTGAGTGAGAAAAACGTCTTCCCTTCTGAATGAAAGCACTCGAAAATATCGTGTAGTAAATAGCAATAAATAAGTATGTGAGCGGAAGCTCCTTTTAGGTTTCAATAGCTTCTACATGGTTTTCCTTTTTACCGGCACCCTTGGACTTCATACGTTGTATGAGTACATATACCCCCTATCCCATATTGTAATACATTATAAAGCGTCTTGAGTGTAAAAGCACAGTTTTTCACTCTTGCCAACTAACTAAAACAGCTTGAGCAATATCCTACATGTGCCACTCATGGATCAAATTCTTTGGGCCAAGTGAAGCACAATTGATGTTACATTATTGTTGCTCACCCATTGCTCCAATGGTCTGGTCAGTCAGTTTAGTTCGGTCGGTTCCTGTGCTACCCACTTTTTGTTCTCAACATGTGTATACATATGACCCTCGCTATAACTCTCTTTCATTGCTGTATCTGTATCCATAGCATAGTTAAATAGTTAGGAACTTTAGAGCCTCCATTATATGCTACTTTTGTAGTCCAAGAACATACGAGTGACCCTATTCGCTCAATGGTCAGTTCAGTCACACAGAGAAGGAAATGGGAAAGTTACTCCGAGCAGAGAACGGGAACTAGGCCTGGGAGACACATTCGGAGGTGACCCATGTAACAAAAAAAGTTGAATTACAAGAATGGGAAACTTTATTGTCTCCTCTGTTCCCAACTTACTAACTTGGACCACTTCCTTAACATTGTATAGTACCTGGTCAACAAATAAGCATTGTGCCCAGATCTCCAACAATGGTCAAGTTATAGGAAAGGAAAACGAGAAAATCTTGGTCCACGATTTATGTGCTTTGCCAAAAAAAGGAGAATCGTTTGGGGACACTTACTTTGTTCAACTATGGAGTGAACAACTGGAATGGAGCAGTAGTCTTGTGCAGGCGATGAGCTAAGAAAGTGGATTTTCCAAACATGTCAGTTAATATCAGAGAGGACGGGTATAAATGACATTGCTACACCTTGTATAGTTCCATAGTTCGTTAAACACCTTTTGCTGGACTAACTTTTGGTACAAAAGTTTGGGTGCGCACTGATGTGAGCCCATTACAGTAAGAGGCTATAAGAAATCAATTTGGGCTATCTCAAAAGTGGCAAAATTTGGGCAACATGGTAGATTTATTTGATCCTATAATAGATTTTAGGTACGAAATTGTGGATCTCAAGTGTTTTCTTTTGTAATCGACCTAGTTATAAAGTTGATGGGTGAAACAACTGGAAGCGCAAGATAATGGTGGGTTAGAAAATATTTGATTTATTATAGGAAACCAATCGAGTGGAGCTTTACTTGGTTGTTGAAAAATTGGGAACCATTGCTTACTCTAAATGATTTAGAGTTAGAGTTGGGTTTGGAAACCACTGGTCGAAATAAGTTTACAAAGAGAAGGGAAGTTTTTTTTTTTTTTTGGACAAATATTGCAATCTTGGCTACTATTTGTACATACCACAAACTTGGAGATTATTGTGGCGATTTTTTTTTGTATTCAGTTAGAGACTAACCAAACCACTGTCCTACATGTACGGGATTCTCAATAGGAAAAAGAATTCCGAAAGGGCAGCCATGCATTGGAAATTGGATTTTGGAGAGCATTTGATTTGATTGGGTTGAAACGTTCAGTTGAATAGAACGCTTGCATCAATATCCTGGCGTGGTTTCATTTTCATCTATTTTGAATGGAAATGTTCTCCTAACTCCTCAACAATGGAGAGAGCCGCAAACAAACTGTAGCTCATATGTTTTTTTTCTTGAGTGAGTTTGGGAAGAAAAGAGGAAATCCTTTTCACAAACTGTGTATGTTAGACTAGGGACGAAATAGTATGAATAGAGGGACCCAATGTTTACAAGTGACAATGAAAAGTTATATAGTTACTATCCCAATGACATGTTGAGAAACCATTTCATTGTTGGGACATTTTTTGAACAATTCGTATTCATTAGACCAAAGGTGACAGTTCAAAAATTTGTTTTCTATTCTCCAACTGCTATGGACCGTGGTTTAAATGGTTCATTTTGCTTAACCTTGAGTGAATATATAGAATAGGAGAGATGTTATAGGGTCCTTTTTACTAGTTAGCAAAATGCTATAATAATCTATGGATAAAAAGTCAAAGTTGCAAGGTTAAATTCTGTCATGCCCGGAGATAAATCAGGTATTCACAATTCTTAGGAATGGGGGAAGGGATAACAACATCATTATTGGCAATATACGCACAATCCAATCTGGTACAATAAGAAGGGGAAATGTATGTAGTTTGATGAGAAAAAGTCAACTCTCGTCTGGCACAAAGTAAATCCAAAGTGTAGCGGAAAGCATAAGTCTTGCTCACACTGACACTTATGGTTATGAAGAGATAAAAAGGAGGAATTGAAAAATGTAATGGCACTGGTTTAGAATGCCATTCCACCCCTTTCAGGCTTGTAACTATTCAATAATGTGAAACAAGATTGAGTTTTTGAATTTCAGAAGAAAAGGGAACGTCTCGCAGCTCAGCCACTTTAAATCCATGAGATCCGTGGAGTAACTCCATTCTGCTGTAGCTCTCTATAACACTCCATGGATTATTACTCTGACTTTCCCATGTCATCTTAACAACTTCCGGAAATTCTATTCGCTACCACAAAATTCACTTTTTCCAGCATCCACCGCCACTCTGTACACATTTTGAAACTAATAGTAGACTAGTATACTAGTTTCCTCATTTTCTGGTTTCTAATCTATACCGTGGATGAATAAGAATATTTTTTAATCAACCAATTTTTTGGCGTCAAAATCTAGCATAGAAAATTTGTCACCAATCCTGAAAACTTGGAAATCCATTAGGAATTCATTGCTCCACTGACTGGTTAATGAGATTATCAGTCGAGTCAAAATCCTATCAATCCTGAGTGGTTACCCTATCTATATCCCTTATAGTTAGTCAGTTTAACCCTTTCTAGCCAGATGATGATGAGATGGGCTCCTATAGGATCCTAGTTAGCTAGCTAACTATCACTATTACAAGTAGGAGTGGGTGACTCAACTTAAAATGTCATTATGGCATTATCCACTTATTTATACTTTCTAACCAACTAGCTAACTGCTAGGAAAGTTCTATGCCCTGGGTGGGAGGGAAGAACCAGAATAATATGGCTTGGGGAATGACAGTGAAAGCAAAGTAGACTGTTGTTAATTGCAGTGGGTGAACAGTTCTTGCACAAAGATGATGGAACCACTTTACAAATTAGTATGCTTAAGAAGTTTGATGGCACACAAAAAATGTTTCCCACTTTCTCTTTACTTTTTTATTACAAAGTATATAGTTAGTGGTTTGGTAAGTGAGAAACTATAGAGAGAGAGAGTTGAAAATCGGGAGTTCGTTAAGCTGGAAGCTTATACTTGGTAGAGGATTTTTTTGTCTTTAAGATATAATACTATGGGTTGGTAGAACCACTTTTTTCCCTATTGTAAGCACAAACTAATGAGAAAAGGCAGACTGTGCAATTTTTAAAAAGGAAACTGTGTCACCCTTTATACAAGTTTACGTGGTTTCAGAGCCAGGCTTCCCAAATTCTCTCATTTGTTCTCATTATCACGTCAGCTGGATCTACAACTTGGGCGCGTAGTCTCCTAGTTCATTTATTTTTGCAAGTTGGCTCCATTCTTAGCCATATTTCATTTCAAGGGCTCGTGGAGTACACTTTGGGTGGAATTCCGAATGTATTTAAATAATTAAGCAGGAGAGATTCCACGGGGCGAAAAAGAGTAATACTGGTAGATTGTAACTCCATAACTAACTAACTAACTTATTACGGAAACGTAATCATTAGTATCCATTTACCATCATCTAGAGCAAAGAATTCTAAGGCAGAAACTGATTACCGTTATAAATCTAGCATGCAAAGGGCGAGTGGCCTAATAATTTACATGGTGTAATGTGTACAAAGCCAATTTTGCAATTACTGGCTGAATCTTATGGAGGGAATTAGTTGCCATCCTTGCATGTACAGGTCGTTAATAACAAACTTACAAACTAACTTGAATATACCTTTGGAAGGCAAAAGAAAGTATTTATAATAATAATGCGTAAAAAACTAATTCCTGACCCGTTCAATTGAGTCGTATGCTACACTTGTGTCTTATTATTGGTGTGCTGCGGAAACTGACTGCACACCAGAAGAAAATGAGCGCTTTTATTACCCTTATTTATCAAATGTAACGACTTTGTGAATGAAAATATGTATACGCCAAGAGTAGAGATTACATATTAGTCCCGTATCTACCATTTGACCAAATAAGAGCAAGAGTTGCAGTCAGTTCCCAAAAGCACTACACACACACCATAATCATAACAATATTTGGCAATGTGTGCCCAGCTCATAGATCATAAAGCACTTCCATAATGCTATTTATTTGGACTGCTCATACGCTCCTTTGCGCTAGGGTATAAACTCTGGTGCCAAAAAAAGTCAGCAATTTGAGTGCCTTACTGAAGAGGAGAAAAGATTTTTATGGCAATCCTTTTAATCATAATACACATTTCGCTGTTGCTCCATTTGCTCAAGTAAAAGGGTAGTAACTATTCATCCTGTAGTCAAGTGGAGTAGCTAATGTGAAAATATGGTATTATAGTTAGCATGGTTCACAGAATTTTCGAAGGTCACATATGATGAACATAAATTGCAAAAAATAATTCTTCCTGATTAAAGTTATGGGTCGAAAAACATATTATGCAAAACAAATGGAACAGGCAATTACATTAAAAGTACAGAAACAGACTGATTGTATGCCCGCTCTTACTTAGGTAATACAAGGCAGTCGCATTAGTTAGTTACTTAAAAAATAATCCTGGCATGAGTCAGAAATCTTATCCCTTTCATCAATGCAGGATCTATTAGGATTCAGTGGATTGATTCCCGGCCAGTGAAGCCAAATACAGATACATTAGCAAATAAGCTGTGGGTTTTTCCTCCCAAGTCTTCCGTATTAACTAACTATAACTAACTGATCTGCAACATGGGCACAATGACTGGTAGTTGTGATAATCTTTTTTCTGTACAAAACCCTAATATTTGTGCACCAATCTATAAATCCAAAAGGTAGCATTCTTCATGAACTGTACATATAAGTCTCTACGTATTGCCACCAAAATAATCCTTCATTGGCGGGCATATAGTTAGTCAGCCTAAGATCACAGAATTTGTCTTTCCCATTAGCTAACTAACTATTTGTACATCTTACTCATTGGATTTGCCTCAAGTTTTTGAAACCCTATGGCAAACTAACTTTCCTTTATTCAATTTCTGCTCCGTCATGATGACACAAGAAAAGTGTTCATCTCTTATTTCCCCTGTAAGTAGAGAGTCCCCAACCAAGTCCACATGAGATTCTTATGCAATTACACTTTACTGACTTTACTCCCTCACTACCATACTACTACTTATCTACTTGTCATGTGTGTTTACTAGCCAAGGTTAGATTTGTGCCCAACTCCTGTCCTGTCTCATTTCTCGGCCTTTTCAAATCAACTCAAGTTGACAGCAGCATAGTTAGGAGGAGGAGAAGCGCAGATTAGAATTCGCTCAGAATTTCCCATCACCGTTTCCAATGATAAAATGACAATGACAGTCTGTTGCATTCTTTAGGGAGTCTTGTTCCGGCCACTAGGGGATCCGTCTACATTACACAGCGTTTATGGACCAGCTAATAATACTGCATTCGTTGCAACACACATGCATTTTTGTTGTTCTGTTCTAGTTAGACAAATACAGAGTATTAAGACTAAATACTACTACTTGGTTACTAACTCAACTCGCATTGTCCAGCTATGGAGCGGATCTGTAAAAGTACAAAAGCTGTAAGCTCCGGATTCCCGTATTAAATAAAATGAGAAAGAGGCTAGGGAATTATAGTCAGTTTTATCACTATCGATTGTATGTTAGATGGTTGTGGGCTAGCTGATGAATTTCGTGCCTTTGTACTCTTTCATCGGCTTTTTGTGCTACCCATCATCAAACTACTACTCGTCTGTTGGAGTATTTATCTTGACGTCACTTGCCTTTTGTAGGCCTCTTATCCCTTTTTATGTGATGCCTTGTGCTTTTCCAATCCTTCTCTGTGTATTAAAGCCACTTTGTGAGGCTTTTGAACTTGCTTTGTCACAATACGGAAATCTGTGCGTTTTTTTTTGCCCAGAACTTGTTCATACTTTTATGACTATGGATTCAGTTAGGCAAGATTTTTTAAGTAAGTAGCTAACTAAAGGGTTTGCAAACTACAGATATTTCTATGCACACTTGCTTTAGCAAAAGCTTATAGGGTTAGTTACAGAATTATGGTATGTGGTAATGGTAATGATAGGCAGCTAGACTCAATTGTTTCATTTATTACCCTAGGAGTGGAGTAGGAGCACTTAATACATTTTTTTCTTGGAGAGGTTTCCTATAATAATAACTTGTTGTTGTGATTTGTATGATGATGAATGTTATACATTGCTATATAGAGCTGTGGTTTGGTTTCCCAGCAGTAATCGTTCTGAGTGAGGGGAGCTTAAAAAACATAGCATGTCTATCTGCCATCTTTGCCTTCCAACGTACAGTACATACATTGTCAAATTACTACCTTTCTCTGTTTGATTGGAGTCGGAAGTTGATGAATTATGTTTTGATAATGGACAAGCCAGGTTTTCCTTCTTATAGTGACCACGATATGTAATTTACGTACTAAATCAGAATAACTAAACTGGTTCAGAAGTGGAAATAAAGAATTTGCGATTCCTTTCAAAAGGTCTTTGAACACAGAAATGGTTCAGAAATACAGCTACTTTTAGAAATAAAATATTTCCCACAACAATGTATACTTTCCAATAGCCATATTTACGTTTTGTCATAGAGAATCCTGCTGCTCACTACCTGAAAATCAATAGGTGTTGTACAATGTTGAAAAAAGGACGACAAGAAAAGGAGGATGAGGTACACGTTTAACAAGGCCATTGAATACAAATCCTTTATAATGGGACCAAATTATCGGTTCTGGTGCATTGCATTGCTAACGAGATATAATACAAAGGCATGTCTTTCATACATCTAATTGCTTGGTACATTTGTGCACCACCAACCTTTGTCAATGGGAATCATGCCATTCAGGCAAAGTTGAATGCATTTTTCATCCCCAAAGCACTCATGGTTTGGGATTTCTTTTCACGAGCAATGAAATCTTCTATACACAATAATAAGAGCATCTTAGAATATTTATGTAGGATTTTTTGGTTCTACTAGCGAATAATGGAAAATAAAGACTCGTTTTTCTGATTTTTTCAGTTTAGACTTGCAAAATCTTTATTGCTCTGGTTCTGGTTAAAGATTATCGTAAAATATGAAGCGGCTTGTGTGGACAAGAACTGGGTTGGCACATGTACAATTGTGCCATTGTTTCCGTTTAATTGCCCATTGCGTGACATTAGTGTCAACTGATAAGTTTGAAGAGGCGACGCATTGGCGGAGACTAGTTGAGCTATGAAATTATAAAAACACATGTGAAAACCGGGGATAAGTATATGGTTTGTCTTATTGAATCTAGTGTAGCTGTAGATTGGTATGACACGCGATGAGTTAAGTACGCATTTTTACGAGATGTGCATGAAAAAATTGCGTATCTGCTGTGCATGCACCAACCATTATGATGCGCGAAATTAAATAATAACTAACTAACTAACTAACTATACGTAAACGTGACGTACTAGTTAGCTTCAGTTAACTACACAATTTGAGAAAGTGCAAAAAATGTATTTGTTGTGTTCTCAAATGAAAATTGGTTTCGAAACAAACAGAGAAATTAAATTTCCAGAAACAACTAATGGGACGAGAAACAACCATTACTTGAATTTGTGTTTACACACCAAATGGAAGCAAATAGAAGCATCTTGAGATTATATGTGTTTGCTTACGTTTGGAAAAATTGAGAACGAACGAAAATAAAGTTTTGTACACGTATCAACCCATCCCACAGCAAAGAAATAGAACCTACCTGTATGCTATTTTGAGCTCCAAGATCTAGATAGTGGTTCTTTTCTAAAAGTGACTGACTTGTAACAGTATAATGCAACAGCTCATATTTTAAAGCAAGGAATTGCCTGATTTTTCATTTTCGTGTGTCAAAAAGTGGCTTGTTAGGAGCCAACATGCACACCCGATGAGAATTGCGTGGGAGCTCTAAATAGTCATAATCATGTACAAGTTAGACATAGTAATAGTTGGTAAATGCAAGTGGAATTGTAAAGTTATATCTCCGTAATTAATATGGTATATGTATGGTATTGTTTCTCTGGTATCAAGTCTTGTCAAGTGAACGCCACATGCATATTAAACAGCAGAGTCTTGTGTGGCATTTCACTTTGCTTGTCACATGTATGCCTGCATGTGTAGTCCGTCTGTACAACAAAAACATAAGCCCGAATTTGGATCCAATGGATTAAACATCTATCTAGTATCCTATAACTGCGGGATCAGAGTCCGAGCATACACGATTTTAGAATTAATACAAATATTTTGAATTCTGAGCTTTGAGGTAGGTACTGAGTTGATAACGAATTTGCAATGAATCTCTGGGTCTACTACTGAGCTATAAGTACTGAATAATAACACAACACGGAATTAATTCGTGGTTTCCGGTATTTATAGGAAAGAGACTGCTTGAGATCTATTTTCTCTTATCATTATATGGTTGAATGAATGAGATTGTAAGGTAGGTACGGACATACAATGCACTGGAATAGGAACAGTTGTTCTCTGTCATATCTTTCCAACTAACTAACTGTCTGCCTGTCATTGTTATTCTGTCGTTCATCCCCAATTGTGATCGCATGAGGGCAACATGAAAACCGACCAAACAAACATACGCGGGTCTTGTGTGTGTACTTTCAAAATAAAATATATGTATTCACATTTCCCATATGACAGTCACTAGTCAGTCTCTCATACTATTTTGGAAACTCTGGATCTCTAAATTATTCAAGAATGAGGTCGTGCAACAGTGGGATGGAACATCGAAAATTGGAGCGATTGATTACTGCATACAATATATTTATTGATTACTCGCTGGCTACGGAATACTACAGGAAAAAAGTTCAGAATCAAAACCCAGTACTGTTATAGTTTTACAATGATGCTAAATAATATTTCAAAACTTTCAATTTCAAAGATAAAGATTTTAAAGAAAACAATACTTTTTAAGATTTCAAGAGCAGCTTGCTGCGAAAAGTTGATACTTCCAAAAATCAATTAAGCCTTTTTGTTGGGCACATTGTAGGTCAACAAGCTTAACTTGCTCCTACTTTCATCGACCATGGCTTTGAATTCCTGGAATGCTTTTTCACCCTCAGCGACCACCTTGTTCAACTCTTCGATATCATGGATGCTGTTGTCATCATCGATCTTGGAGTTTTTCTCATCGTCCTCGCCTACGCATTCCGTTTCGGGGAAGAAGAATGCTTCTGCTTCTTGCTTTGCCCGCAGATGCTGCTTGTCCAGCTCCAAATGCTTCATCTTGTAGACATTTTCCCGTGTTGGAGGTTTGAAGTCGCAGTTGACAATATACGGACACTAGAAAACAAAATAGTCATCATCAGCTCGGTAGATAAATTCCCCAAATCTGTATTCACATTTTCTGGAGGTATTCTAGTTGGGCAGAATTTAAAAAACACCCCCTCACCCACACCCACACCAAAACGTAAAAATATAGGTAAAGTCGAAACACCCCCACACCCAAAACACATCAATTTTTAAATTCTGCCCAGCTTCAAGAATACGTCCCATTTTCTTACCAAAATATTAGTGCAGTGAAGAACCTCCATACTTTTTGATACTTGGTACCAGCGAAGGTATCCGGTTGTGCAATCCGAACACTTTTTGTCTTGGTTTTCTGCATATATTGTTCCGCAGCTCCATGGGACGACGAAGCAAATATCGTCATCCTTGAACACACGGACCGTTTCTGGTTTTGGGTCCGCCTGTTCTTTAGTTTCCTGGGGCAGCTTCCCGACAATGGCTTTGGTGTATCGTTTAACCTGTTTATCAACACATTCGCAAAGGGGAGGCGTGTTTTGTTGCGGGAGCGGGACAGTCCACTCAAGCCCCCCTGATATGACAGTATTAGTCACCGAAGGCGTTGGAACAGGAACAAGGGCCATTTCGGTATTTTCGGTTTCATTTTTCTTCGACAGATCTACATCAAGACCCCTTCTCCTTCTCCCTGCGAAGATTTAAAAGAAAAAATTGTTCGAAAACTTACAAACGTTGGCTAGAGGAGATCATTTTCATATTAATCATATTAAAAACTTAGAAAAAATTTCATTTTCGACTCAGCGAACGATAACCGCTAATTCAAATCCATTGTATTATTTTTCATGATTTACTACACTACACGACACTTACGTGTACGTCCTCCTCGACGACCCATCTTGAATTCAAATGGCGGAATCAACGGATTAAATATGTTAGTTTACTAACCAAAATTTAAAAAGGACTAAACCAACAGATTAACCATCAAAAATAAAATGTGAAATTGCAGAGCAGACTAATGCAGATGCAGACTCTCCAAAAGAAAAGCTCGGACTGGTTCAGCAGTTGAATTCAAAGATGCGCCCTCTGCATGCATGCACCATGCAGCATTTTCAATCCCACAGCATCACGTTGACTTCTACAATTTTTATGTATGGCGTTCAAACCTACCAATGTGAAAAGATCATAGATAGCGTGATTGCAACCGAACCCAACGCTGAATGCTAATAAACTAAAATAAAATAATGTATGGTCTTGGCATTTTCAGCTAGTACGTCAAATACACACAAATGCATATGACTCTCCCATGTTATCGCATGCTAGCTGAAAATGCCAAGACTATACTCAATCCAAGTTCCAGGTAAAAAGATCAATGCATCCTTATATGAAAGCAACTATGCCACTTTCGAATCTGAACAATGAAACATTGATTGAGCCTAATACTACAGTAATGCATAGTTTAAGCAGTAGGTGCGTGCAAAGATTTATTGTTAGTAGTGAAATAATCACTTCATCATTATTCCAGAGCCAAGAAATAACGACTGGAACTCTCTGATATTATACATCCCTTGCAACAACTATTTAGTCAAAATGTCTTAAGGGATACTATTTGCTCCATGCAGCATCTTCTTTGGATTTGAGCTCATGTTGACTTTTTTACACGCAGTATGCAGATGGATATATAATGGTAAAGTGATTACGGTCTTCCTGTTTGCCAGGGTTAAAAAGATCAAAGAAAGGAAAAAATAATAGCCTCATCAACATGCCTGTGCATGTCTTAAAGACTTGATGGTGTGTGTAGTACTATATGGCTATGGTACTATACAATATCTACAAAGCACCATGGCTGATGATGATTACTAACTAACCAACTAGAATATAGCTTAAGATAAAGGAGGAGGGGTGGAGTACTCAAGACAGTCATCATCATCTTTTTCTGTATCATACACACATTTCTTAATTAAAATACGCATTTGCTCCAGCCGTAAGAAGGGTTCTACTGGAGCAACACAAACAGCTCCAGAACACAAAGGTTTCAAAATAATGGAATAAACTGGAAATGATATAGGGAGCCCAAATGAGAAAATGCCTGCACACATGTATAGAGTCAGTCAGTGCAACTCTCACTCACATACAAAGGAAGGCATCATCGCTTCAGGTATATGATGATGGCTACATAATAATGCTGCACCTCTATCATTATTACTCCAGTTTAATAGATAGGTTCACTTTTGTAACTACATAGGATGTAAGGCCTCTCTGGCACTTGGTAACTTGAATGTAACTAACTACTCACAAGAAATATTATGCACTGTTTTTAGGTATAGTGAGTTAATATCTTAGAGCCATTATTATTATCATTATTATTTTGTACATACATTCGTGCATGTTGTGTACCCGCATAGTTTTCATCCACTTGAAAATTCTTAGCACATGTATTGCATCCTCCAAATTACCTCTGATTATGTTATTATTACAAAACATTAACATTTCCATTTCATGTTAGTTTTACACTAGAGCCATCCACCAAATCATAGCTACGAGCGTGGAACAGGAATTTTAACTGGTGCCTGCGAAAGAGCAGTTTGTGATGCATCCAATGTGCACACGAACAAAGTATAGTTGTTAAATAAAGCAATGTGTGGAAAATGACGCTTCCAAGGTTCACACTGTATTAAAAAGAGCACAACAACATTTTATGACGGATATAGTCAGTCTTGACCAAATAAATGTATCATAT
>Ga0210040_10005514_pt1 | contig 16088 bp, 13 predicted proteins | sample CryGeyCG12114_NA_FD_185462 | JGI IMG/M metagenome (GOLD analysis project Ga0210040, IMG submission 185462) | Groundwater microbial communities from aquifer - Crystal Geyser CG19_WC_8/21/14_NA (SPAdes) (version 2) | ecosystem: Environmental > Aquatic > Deep subsurface > Groundwater | place: USA... | reverse complement strand
TAGGGGCTCTCGTCCTCCTGCCAGACGCGGATCTCGGCCGGGACTGCCAGGCTTTCGGCCACGGAGGGCCGCTCGAAAAACGGGGTGACGATGATTGATGGCCCGGTCGCCGGGATGACCGCCAGGGTCGGTCGCTCACTGCGGTGCCACTGAACCCCGGTGAGATAGTCGAGGCTGGCGCCCGGCTCCACGATCAGCCCCGCCAGTCCACGCTGCCGCAGCCCGCTCTGCAGTCGCGCGATCCGGCCCAGCCGCTCACCGCGGCCGATCGGCTGCGGCGCCGCGGGTTGGGCGCTCAGTGGCAGGCCCGTCAGCGCCGCGGCGGAGACCCCACCCATCATCAAGCCGCGCCGGCTCAGCTCAAGCATAAAGGTAAGGACCGCCGGCCTTGAGCGCGCGCTGGTAGGCCGGGCGCTCATGAATCCGCTCCAGCCAGGCCCAGATGTGCCGCCGCCGCGCGTCGAGGCCGGCCCGCTTGCGCGCCGCCTCTAGCGGAAAGCTCATCATGATGTCGGCGCCGGTCAGTTCGTCGCCGGCGAAGAAGGGCCGTGCCGACAATTCCTGGTCGAGATATGCCAGGTGCCGGTCGATCATCTTCAGCATCGGCTTGCGCGCCGGCCGCCCGAGCAGGCCCAGCCGTCCGATCACCAGCAGGGCGAGCAGCGGCGGCATCAGCGATCCTTCGGCGTAGTGCAAGAATTGCCGATAGCGCAGCTTGCCGCAGGGATCGGCCGGAGCGCCCATCCGGCCGCCCGCCTTTTCCACCAGATAGTCGACGATGGCGCCGCTTTCGGCGATCACCCACTTTTCGTCCTGGATGACCGGCGATTTCCCGAGCGGATGGACGCGCCGCAGCTCGGGCGGGGCCAGCATGGTCCGCCGGTCGCGCTGGTAGCGCTTCACCGTATAGGGCAGCTCCAGCTCCTCCAGCAGCCACAGGATGCGCTGGGAGCGGCTATTCTCGAGATGATGAACGACGATCATCGCTCTTATTTCGCATGGAGTGACGGGTGGCGCCACCCTTCACCCCCTTGCCGGGGAACTCTCGCCGCGGCAGGGCGTCCAGCAGGCTTCCATGTCAATCAACCTTGCCCACCTGCCCGGTACCGGGCCGCGCCCCGGCGCGCGTGAGACGGTCGCCCTGCTGGCCGGCCTGATGGCGCTCAACGCCTTCGCCATCGACGCAATGATCCCGGCGCTGCCCGACATCGGCGCGCACCTGGGCGTGACGGAGGAGAACCGGCGCCAGCTGGTGATCGTCGTCTACACCTTCGGCTTCGGCGTCGGGCAATTGCTATGGGGGCCGCTGGCCGACCGCTTCGGGCGCAAGCCGGTGCTGACCGCCGGAATCATCCTTTACACGCTGTTTGCGACCCTGTGCTCGGTTGCGCCCTCGTTCGAGGTCCTGATCGCCGGCCGGCTGCTGCAGGGCGCGTCCGCGGCCGTGACCCGCGTGCTGGTCGTCGCCATGGTCCGGGACCTGTTCGAAGGCGAAGCCATGGCGCGGGTCATGAGCCTGACCTTCATGGTGTTCATGCTGGTGCCGGTCCTGGCGCCGAGCGTCGGCCAGGCGATCCTGACCGTCGGTCCGTGGCAGGCGATTTTCTGGGTGCTCGCCGGCTACGGCCTGATCATGGGCCTGTGGAGCTTCTTCCGCCTGCCCGAGACGCTGCACGAGGACTATCGCCGCTCCCTCCACGTCGGCGAGCTGCTCACCGCCGCCAAGTCGGTGCTGAGCGAACGCCAGTCGCTTGGCTACACGCTGGCGCAGACCGCCATCTTCTCCGGCCTGGTGGCCTATATCTCGTCCATCCAGCAGATCGTGTTCGATGCGTTCCAAGCGCCGGAGAAGATCGGGATCGTGTTCGGCGCGGTCGCGGCGCCCATGGCGGTCGCCGCCTGGCTCAACAGCCGCTACATCGGCCGCTTCGGCCTGCGCCGGGTCGGGCACCTGGGAGTGGCAGCGTTCGTCATCATTACCAGCTTCCACGCGCTGGCGGCGACGCTGCGGCCGGAGGGGTTAACCGAGTTCGTCATCCTGCAAGGGCTGACCATGGCCAGCTTCGCCTTCACCTCATCGAACCTCAATACCCTTGCGATGGAGAAGATGGCGCCGATCGCCGGCATGGCCTCCTCGATCCAGGGCGTCATCGGCACCGTCATCGCGGCGGTCGCCGGATTCGCTATCGGGCAGCAGTTCAACGGCACGCAACTGCCGTTCCTGTACGGCCTGGTCGCCTGCGGCCTGGTCGGCGCGGCGTTGGTGGCGATGACCGAACCGCGGCGATTGTTCGAGCGGTTGCCGCAAGGCGCCAGCTCTGCCGAAACGAGGGTCGCGCCGGCCGAGTAGGAGGGAAGCCGTCACGGGAGTGAATCCCGTGACGTCGTTCAGCACTCGCTGGCGCTTGGCTCTCGGCCTGCCTTCGCGTGACCCGCAGTTAGCTCGCTCTTGCGGTCGCAAGCTCGAGCTTAGCCTCGGCGCTCAGGCGTCGTCCTCAGCGCCCGGGCCCACCATCAGCGCTTCGCCGACCTCGTCCTTGCGACCACGGATCGAATTCTCGATCCGCTGCGCCATTTCCGGATTGTCCTTGAGGTACTGCTTGGCGTTCTCGCGGCCCTGGCCGATCCGCGTCGAGTCGTAGCTGAACCACGCACCCGACTTGTCGATCAGCCCGGCCTTGACGCCGAGGTCGAGGATCTCGCCGACCTTGCTCACGCCCTCGCCGTACATGATGTCGAACTCGACCTGCTTGAACGGCGGTGCGACCTTGTTCTTGACCACCTTCACGCGGGTGGCGTTGCCGACGATGTCGTCCTTGTCCTTGATCTGGCCGGTGCGACGGATGTCGAGCCGGACGGAGGCGTAGAACTTCAGCGCATTGCCGCCGGTGGTCGTCTCCGGGTTGCCGTACATGACGCCGATCTTCATCCGGACCTGGTTGATGAAGATCACGGTGCATTGCGAGCGGCTGATGGAGCCGGTCAGCTTGCGCAGCGCCTGGCTCATCAGGCGGGCCTGGAGGCCGACGTGGCTGTCGCCCATCTCGCCCTCGATCTCGGCCCGCGGGACCAGCGCGGCGACCGAGTCGATCACCAGCACGTCGATCGCGTTGGAGCGCACCAGCGTGTCGACGATCTCCAGCGCTTGCTCACCCGTGTCGGGCTGCGACACGATCAGTTCGTCGATGTTGACGCCCAGCTTCCTGGCATAGATCGGGTCGAGCGCATGCTCGGCGTCGACGAACGCGGCCGTTCCGCCGGTCTTCTGCGCTTCGGCAATGGCGTGCAGCGCCAGCGTCGTCTTGCCCGAGCTTTCGGGCCCGTAGATCTCGATAATGCGGCCGCGCGGAATGCCGCCGACGCCAAGCGCGATGTCCAGGCCGAGCGAGCCGGTCGAGATGGTCTCGATCTCGATCTTCTCACGGCTGCCCAGCTTCATTGCCGAGCCCTTGCCGAACGCGCGATCGATCTGCGCCAGCGCCGCTTCCAGCGCCTTTTGACGATCCGTGGTCACCACATCCCCACCCATTCCAACGACCTTCAGCTGCGATGCCATGCCCTCATCCTCTCAAACCGCACTGGCGGAAATGCTCCGCTTCGGACCTGATGTACCCTTTACGTTCCCTAAGAACAAGAGGAGAACGGAAGGATCGGACGAGTGCCTGGCAATTGATTGGCCGAGCGCCTCTTGTTGTAGCGCTCGGCAACGCCCCCGCAAGGGCTCAATCAGCTGGACCGCCGCTTCGCGTACGATGCCGGCTGGGGTGGTGGCGCAACGGTCACAATCGGCTCGAGGCGCGGTTTCCTAGGCTGAACCGGGCAAGGACGACGTGGTAGGCAGCCCAAGTGACGATGCCGGCGAACTTGCTGCCGTCCTCCAGGATCCGGCGCAGGTCGTCGAGCGACATGTTCGCCGGATCGCCGCCAACGGGCGAGCGGTAGGTGTCGATCGGCGGCGCCCGGCCGGCCCCGATGCTGGCCAGGTCGATGTGCAGCCAGCTGCCGGCCAGCCGTTCCGCCTGCGGCCCGATGTGCTCGTACAAATCGCGGATCGAATCCACGCCCAGGCTGATCACCAGCAGGACCAGCGCCGCGCCAATCAGCACGGGTGCGACCTGCTTGTGCACCGCGCGATACCGCCACACGTAGGTGAAGGTGGCCACGGCGTAGAACAGGAAAAACGGCTTCTCGCCGATCGCCTCGTGCAGCAGCATGAGGTCGTCGAGGCAGAGGACCGCCAACCGACATCTCGCCCATTGCATCACCCCTGTTCGACCCGGAGCGGACTGCCCCAGTTCGTTCCCGTCCCGAGACTATCAGGTGCGGGCGGCGCCGCTTACCCGCCTTGTCAGGTGAGCTTGATCTCGCGCAGCCGCTCCATGAGGTAGTCGTGGCTGCTGATCGGCGGCCATTTGGGCTGCTCGCCCGTCGGCACGGTGCCGGGCAGCGCCTCAATGGTGAAGTCAGGACGGAAGTGCAGGAAGAAGGGCATGGAATAGCGCGCGTTTGACGCCCGGTCGGGTGCCGGATTGACCACCCGGTGCGAGGTCGAGCGCAGCTTGCCGTTGGTCAGACGCTGCAACATGTCGCCGATGTTGATCACCAGCTCGCCCGGCTTTGGCGAGACCGGGATCCAGCGTCCGTCGCGGGTCAGCAGCTCCAGCCCGGCTTCGTCCGCCCCGAGCAGCAGGGTGATGGTGTTGATGTCCTCATGCGCCCCGGCGCGGATGTGCTCACCGGTGGGCTCCGACTGCGGCGGGTAGTGGAGCAGGCGAAGGACGGAATTGCCGTCGCGCACCGTGTCGCGGAAATAGTCCTCGTCGATCCGGAGGTAGCGAGCGATCGCCGACAGGACCTTCAGGCCGGTGCGGTCGAACGTGTCATAAAGTTCCAGGAACGTGTCCCTGAACCCGGGCACCTCGTCCGGCCAGACGTTGTCGCCCATGGTATCGCGGAAGGCGTGACCCGGCGTCAGCTCCCGCCCGACGTGCCAGAATTCCTTGAGGTCGTGCGCCTTGTGGCCCTTGGCAGTTTCGATCCCGAACGGCGTGTAGCCGCGCGCGCCACCCTGCCCCAGCGCATACTTCTTCTTCACGTCTTCGGGCAGCGCGAAGAACGCCCGGGCCTTCTCCTCGGCGCGCTCGATCAGCTCGGGCGGGATGCCGTGGTCGGCGACCACCGCGAAGCCATATTCCTCGAAGCTGCGACCCAGCTCCTGCGCAAAGGCAACGGGGTCGCGATCGGCCTCCGTCAGCGAAACGGAGGCGATCTTGTCGGGAGTGAGGAGGTCGGTGCTCATGCGAGCGGCTTTACCGGCAAGGAAGCGGGCGGGCAATTGAGGTGATCGGCGGGTTGGTGTGTGGCGGTGAAGGCCGTCACGGGGATGAACCCCGTGACGTCAGTCCTGTCGCTTCGCGCAGGCTGGCCGGCCGGCGCCGGCTCGTCGCGCAAGCTTCGCTCGCTGCGCTCTGCTTTGCTTGCGCTCGGCGGCTTGGCTTAGGGCATCATGATTCCGGCCAGCGCCGCGCTCATCAGGTTGGCGAGACTGCCCGCAATGAGCGCCCGGATGCCGAGGCGTGCGATCACCGGGCGCTGGTTGGGGGCCAGGCCGCCGGTCACCGCCATCTGGATCGCAATCGAGCTGAAGTTGGCGAAGCCGCACAGGGCGAAGGTGACGATCGCCCGGCTGCGCGGCGACAGTGCGGCGGCGGCGCCCTGCGCATTGCCGAGGTCGATGAAGGCGACGAACTCGTTCAAGACGATCTTGGTCCCGAACAGGCCGCCCGCGACGCCCGCCTCGTTCCACGGCACGCCGATCAGGAACATGAAAGGCTGGAACACATAGCCGACCAGCCGCTGGAAGCTCAGGTCCGGTACTCCGAACCAGCCGCCGATCCCGCCGAGCAGCCCGTTCGCCAGCGCCACCAGCGCGACGAACGCCAGCACCATGGCGCCGACCGCCACCGCCAGCTTGACGCCGGTCTGCGCGCCCTGAGCCGCGGCCATGATGATGTTGGCCGGCTTCTCGCCCTCTTCGAAGGTCTCGGCGATGTCGACCGTCTCGGCCGGCGGGCCGGCTTCGGCGACGGCCAGTTCGGGGCTCGGCGCCGCGACCGGCTCGCGCGGATCCGGCATGATGATCTTCGCCATCAGGATGCCGCCCGGCGCCGACATGAACGCGGCGGCGAGAAGAAACGGCAGATACTGCGGCCCGAGCAATGTCGCGTAGGCCGCTAGGATGGTGCCCGCGACGCCGGCCATACCGACGGTCATCAAGGTGAAGATCTTAGCCGGCGGCAGCGCGGCCAGATAAGGCCGCACCACCAGCGGGCTCTCCGACTGGCCGACGAAGATGTTGGCCGCGCTACCCAGTGCCTCGACCCGGCCGATGCCGGTAATCCAGCCGATCGCCCCGCCCACCCAGCGCACCACGCGCTGCATGATGCCGATATAGTAGAGGATCGAGACCAGCGCCGCGAAGAAGATGATGACCGGCAGCGCGCCGAGGGCAAAGGTCTGCGCCAGCGGGTTCTTGTCGGAGGGGCCGAACAGGAATTGCGTGCCCTCATTGGCATAGCCGAGCAGGTTGGCGACCCCGCGCGACATTCCCTCGATGCCGGCGCGACCCCACGGGGTATAAAGCACGAGGAAGGCGATCACCGCCTGCAATGCAAAGGCGGCCCCGACGACGCGGGGGCGGATGGCCCGGCGCTCGCTCGACAGCAGGAACGCGAGCAGCAGGATGGCCGCGACCCCGATGAGGCCGAACAGGTGGTTCATGCGTGTGCGGCCCTCCCCGGCCCTACCAGACCATGCCTTGCGTAGCGGTTCGGGCGGCCGCGTCCAGCCTGTCCAGCGCCTGGGCCGGGTCGTGCGCCAGCATCAGCTGCCGGCGCCGGCCTTCGCTGAGGAAGCCGCTGGCGGACACATGGTCCATGAAGCGGTCGAGTCCACTCCAGAAGCCGTTCACGTCCAGCAGGCAGAACGGCTTGGCGTGATAGCCGAGCGCGTTCCAGGTCCAGGCCTCGAACAGTTCGTCCAGCGTGCCAATGCCGCCGGGCAGCGCGACGAAGCCGTCGCACAGCTCGGTCATCTTGGCCTTGCGCTCGTGCATGCCGGCGACCGTGTACAGCTTGGTGCAACCGGTGTGCGCCACTTCCTTGTCGACCAGCGCCTGCGGAATGACGCCATGCACCTCGCCGCCGCCCGCCAACACCGCGTCGGCGACCACGCCCATCAGGCCCAGCCGGCCGCCGCCATAGACCAGCCCGATGCCGCGCTCGACCATCTCCGCGGCCAGCGCCCGCGCCAGGTCGGCAAAGGCGGGGTCCGCACCCATGGCCGATCCGCAATAGACAGCAACCCGTCGCATCACAGCTTCACCAAGGCCTTGAGGTCGCTCATCGGTCGCGCCCCGAAATGGCCGATGACCTCCGCCGCGGCGATCGCGCCGGTCATCAGCTGCCGGTCCAGCCCAAGGCCCTTGGCCCGGGCGGTCAGGAAACCGGCCGCGAACAGGTCGCCGGCGCCGGTCGTATCCACCACCTTCTGCACGGAGATCGCGGGCACGTCGATACGCTCGCCCGCCTCGACCGCCAGGGCGCCATGCTCGCCGCGGGTGACCACCAGCGTCGGCACCTGCCGGGTGATCTCGTCGATCGCACCGTCCAGGTCGCCGCGGCCGGTTAGCTGCTGCACTTCGGCCTCGTTGGCGAAGATGAGGTCGATGCCGCCAGCTGAAATCATCGCCTGCAGCCCTTCCCGGCGGCCCGGCAGGCAGACGCTTTCGCTCAGGGTGAAGGCGACCTGGGCGCCGGCGTCGCGCGCGACGGCCACCGCCCGGTGCATTGCGGTGCGCGGCAGCTCCGGGCCGAACAGATAACCTTCGAGGTAGAGGATGGCGCAGTCGCGGATGGCGGCCTCGTCGAGCGCCTGCGGAGCGAGCAGGTGCGCCGCGCCGGGGCAGGTGTTCATGGTGCGCTGGGCGTCGGGCGTGACCAGGATCAGGCAGCGCCCGGTCGGCGTTCCGTTGGCCAGCGGCGTGGTCTCGAAGGTAACGCCGTGCGCCCGCATGTCGTGGGCGAAGATGGTGCCGAGCTGGTCGGCCGCCACCTGCCCGACGAACGCCGCCCGGCCGCCCATCGCCGCCACTCCGGCCACCGTGTTGGCGGCCGACCCGCCGCTGGTCTCCCGCGCGGAGCCCATGGCATTGTACAGTCGGTCCGCCTGCTCGGTGGACAACAGCTGCATCGATCCCTTGGGCAGGTCATGCGCGCGCAGGAAGTCGTCGTCGCAGGTGGCGATGACGTCAACAATCGCGTCGCCCATGGCGAGCACATCGAACCGGCGGAGGGACATTGGCGGGCGCGGTTACGGGCGGCGGAGCGAACCGTCAATCTTGCCATTGCCGTTCAAGCCGTTACGCCACCGCGGCCATGGACACGACCGCTCCGGCCGCAGCGCCCGCCATCTCGCCTTCCCTGTTCCTGTTCGCCATTTTCTACGGCGGCATGGTGTGCATCGCCGGGGTGCTGGGCAACAAGCAGGTGGCGCTTGGCCCCCTGGCGGTGGAAGCCGGCATCTTCGCCTTTCTGCTGCTGGTCGTGACCAGTTCGTCCATCGCCGAGTTGCACGGCCGCAACACTGCCAACCGGCTGGTGCTGTGGGGCTTCATTCCGCTGCTGGTCAGCCTCGGCCTGACCATCCTGGTGCTCGCCGTTCCGCCCGCCGCCGACATGGACCCGGCGCGTCTGTCCGCCTTTGAGACCATGATGAACGGCACGCCGCGCATCTGGCTTGGCGGCATCGTCGCCTACGGCATCTCGACCCTGCTCAACGTTACCATCTTCACCCGGCTGAAGGGCAGCGAAGGCTCGCGCCTGCTCTGGTTGCGGTCGGCGGTGGCCTCGTCGCTGAGCCAGATCGTCGACACGCTGATCTTCATCAGCATCGCTTTCTACGGCGTGTTCCCGATCGGCGAACTGCTGCTCGGGCAGATGCTGGCGAAGGTGGTCCTGTCGATTGTGCTCGTTCCGCCACTCATTTACTCATTTGTCAGTTTGGGACGGCGGCTCGACCGGACTCCGGCTTGATCCAGGTTCGTTAAACTGCTGTACGCCGGCCCGAGTCGCGGGGGTGGCGACCGGCTTCGTTGTATTCATGCAACACTGGATTGCGGATAAGGTGACCTCTGGCACGGAGAGTCACTCCCCTGTCGCAAACCGGCATTAGCGGCCCCCTCGACCCAGACGCTTCGGGTTTCCTGCTCAATCGAGGATTGCTCCGCCGTGAAGAAGACGCTTCTCCTGACCACCTGCGCGTTGGCCGCCTTCCCGACCACCGCTTATGCCCAGTCGACCGGTACGATCGCGACCGAAGAAGAAAGCACCATCGTGGTCACCGGTACCCGGGCCCAGGGTGTTGAGGGCGTGGTGGTCCCCGACACCACCAAGGCCAAGGCGCAGATCGGCCAGGAGCTGATTGCGAAGCAGGCTCCGGGCCAGAGCATCCTCAACACGCTGAACCTCGTCCCGAGCGTCAACTTCACCAATTCGGACCCGTATGGCAGCTCGGGCGGCAACATCCGCATCCGTGGCTTCGACGGCAACCGCATCAGCCTGACCTGGGACGGCCTGCCGCTGAACGACACCGGCAATTACGCCATCTACTCGAATCAGCAGCTCGACCCCGAGATCATCGAGCAGGTCAACGTCGGCCTTGGCGTCACCGACGTCGACTCGCCGACCGCTTCCGCGGCGGGTGGCACGATCAACTACCGGACCATCATTCCGCCCCGGACGCTGGGCGGCCGCGTCGCCCTGTCGATCGGTGACTTCGGCTACACCCGCGCGTTCGGCGAACTCGACCTCGGCACCTTCGGTCCGTTCGATACGCGCGCGTTCATCGCCGCCAGCACCGCGATCAACGACAAGTTCAAGGGCCCGGGCCAAATCAACAAGCGCCAGTTCAACGCCCGCATCTACCAGTCGCTGGGCAGCAACGGCGACTTCATCTCGCTCGCGGGCCACTACAACCGCAACCGCAACGCCTTCTACCGCAACCCGTCGCTCAGCGACCTGCGCGGCATCTTCGGCGTGACGGAAATTCCGGCCACCATCACCCCGGCCAGCCCGCTGGAGATCAACGGCTTTTCGGACGCGCAGCAGGACCAGCTCTTCTCGTTCGACAACCTGGCGTCGTGCGCCAGGACCACCCCGCTGCGCGGCGTGGTTCAGAACGACAACAGCGGCACGGGCGCGAACGGCACGGGAACCTCGGCTCCGGCCGTACTCGGCTCGACCGCAAACAACCCGCTGAACACCGCCAGCTGCAGCAACTTTTATGGCGTCCGGATCAATCCGTCGAACACCGGCAACGTCCGCGCCCAGTCGCGCTTCACGCTGAGGGACGGGCTGCTGCTGACGATCGACCCCAGCTTCCAGTACACGCTGGCGAACGGCGGTGGCAGCACCGCTTTCTCCGAAACCGCACGGCAGCTGCGCGGTGGTTCGACCGCGGCCGGCCTGGACCTGAACGGGGATGGCGACTTCCTCGACACCATCCGCCTCTACACGCCGAACAACACCAACACGCGCCGCTGGGGCGTTACCAGCTCGCTGGTGTGGGAAGCGGCGCCTGGCCAGCGCATCCGCGTTGCCTACACCTACGACCGCGGCCATCACCGGCAGACGGGTGAGTGGGGCTTCCTTGATGCCATCGGCAACCCGGAGAGCCCGTTCGGCGGCCGCAACGCGACCGCGGTCCTGGATCCTACCGGCTATCAGCTCCAGCAGCGCAACCGCCTGTCCTACGCCCTGCTGAACCAGATCTCAGGCCAGTATATCGGTCAGTTCTTTGACCGTCGCCTGCGAGTCGAGGTCGGCGTTCGCCGGCCGTTCTTCAAGCGCGAGCTGAGCCAATATTGCTACACCCAGGCCTCCGGCAGCGGCTTCGGCTATTGCTCGAGCGAAGTCCTGGGCACGACTCCAATTGCCGCTGCGGCCGGCAACTTCGTGGTTCCGGCCGATTATGCGCCGGCGGCCGGTGCGACCGTGCCAAGCAACGCTTATTATGCGCCGTTCGAGGCCACCTACAAGTTCGGCAAGCTGCTTCCGAACGTCGGCTTCACCTACCGTGTCGCCGGTCCGGTCTCCGTTTTCGGCAGCTTCGCCAAGGGCTTCTCGGCGCCGCGGACCGACAACCTCTACCGCCGCCCGATCGTCACCATCGATCCGGAAGAGACCAAGGCGTTCGACCTTGGCGCGCGCTACACCAGCCGCCGGGTGCAGGCTCAGGCCACCGCGTGGAAGATCAACTATTCGAACCGGATCGTCAGCTCGTTCAACCAAGACCTCGGCATCAGCCTCGACCGCAACGTCGGCAAGGTGGACAGCAAGGGCGTCGATGCCAGCGTGGCGGTACAGCCGATCCGCTGGCTCTCGTTGATCGGCCTCCTCAGCTACATCGACACGGAGCTGAAGCAGAACGTCGAAGTGGGTTCGGTGGCGTTCAACACGGCCCTTCCGGCTGGCCTGATCTACTGCAACGGCACGGCTCCGACTGCGACCTCTGGCCCGGTTACGACCTGCGCCCCGACGGCGGGCAAGTTCGTGCCGGAAACGCCGAAGTGGCAGGTGGGCGGCCGCGCCAACGTGGACCTGGGTTCGGTGGAGTTCGGCATCCAGGGCAAGCGGGTCAGCTCGCGATTCCTGACCGACGTCAACGACGTTCGGGTCAAGGGCTACACCCTGGTCGATGCCGACGCCCGTTTCGGGCTCGACTTCCTGGGCAAGGGTGGCGAGAAGATGTACCTGCAGCTGAACGTGCAGAACCTGTTCAACAAGTTCTATCTCGGCAACTTCTCGACCCAGATCCGCGCGGCCGACAACCCCAACGTTTCGCTCGGCGGCCCGCGCACCTTCCTGGCAACGCTGAACTTCGGGATCTAACGGTCCGCCACAAATGGATCGGGGGCGTCGCGGGGGATCGCGGCGCCCCTTTTCTTATGAGCCTGCCTGTGGCAATCGGCCGGCCGGCGCTTGGCCCAGTACTGGGCGGGTATGATGTAATGGTAGCCTGTCAGCTTCCCAAGCTGAACGCGCGGGTTCGATTCCCGCTACCCGCTCCACGCAGTTGCCTAATCTCGGTCTCTTCATGTGGCTGAGCTAGGGCCATGGAAAACTCCCCACATTTCGAGAGCTTGCGGAGCCTCAAGGGCGCATACTGATCGCGGGAGACGCCCTCAGGATCAACAGGTCCGGCCAGAGCCGGGTGTTTTCTCCGGGGCGCGACGTACAGGAATCACCTTTGTCTGAGTGCGCCGAGAACTCAGGTGAGCTCGAAACTGCTTTGCTGATCATCCCAGAATGCCGGGATGTTCGTCAGATTGCGAAGGCCTCTTTGAGCGATGGCCGGGGGCGTGTTTCCGGACAGAATGTCCCCTACTACGGACGGAGCTAAGTAACTGAGCCGAAGAAGCTGCTTGAAACGCAACGTCGGTAACTTCGCGATCATTGCAAGATCGGCCAGGCTTTTCATCGGATTGTCTGAAGCCAGCTGCTGCGCCGCTCGTGCATCTGCCAGCGTCTGGACCAATTGCTGGTCAGGGTGAATGGTCAGCTCGGGCCCCGCTTTGACGATGATACGCGCATCATTGCCGCAGCGCAGCCGCCCAATCGACGCAGTCAGGACAGTGGCTGGATGACCTTGCAGCGTTGGAAGATGGATCCTTAGAGCTCGATCACCAACCTCGATGCGTTCGACGTAGCGCATGATGATCGCACGGCCCTGCTGAGGTACGCCGCCTCTAAGCACCTCTGCTTCGCGCCGAGCTTGCTCGATTTCTGCCTGGACTTGATCAGCTTCGCCGATGCGCACGCTCTCGGACGAGCTTAACCATGCTTTGAGCCGATCAATTACTGCTTCCTCGAGCAGCGGTGCAGAGAAGCGGAATGCAGCCTTGCCTGATCGATGATCGGCGAGCGTGACATAGTAGCGATAACGTTGGCCCTTCTTGACTGCATGACTTGGCGTCATGCGCCCGCCATTCGGGTCCCAGAGCATGCCGCTAAGCAAGCTTGGTTCGGTCGCTCGCCGCCCGTGCTTAGCCTCAACAGCAGAAGCGGCAAAGGCAGCCTGGACCGCATCCCAGAGTGCGCGATCGACTATGGCTTGATGCTGCCCCAGATGAACCTCGCCCTTGAAGTGAACCTCGCCGAGGTAAAGCGGGTTCTGAAGCAGGTGGCGGAGACTGCCGCGGCCGAAGCGAACTCCACCGCGACCTTTGTTGACCTTCGTGACAATCCCGTGCTGGTTCAGCTCCTCAAGCAGAGCGCGCACCGAGCCCGCTGCTAAATATCGACGCATGATGTGCCTGACCGTCTCGGCCTCAGCTTCGTTCACAATTAACTGCCGATCCTTGACGTCGTAACCGAGCGATGGATTGCCGCCCATCCACATGCCCCTCTTCTTGGACGCGGCGATTTTGTCGCGGATGCGCTCGCCGGTGACCTCACGCTCGAACTGCGCGAAGGAGAGCAGCACGTTCAAGGTGAGCCGGCCCATGCTGGTCGTGGTATTGAAGGCCTGAGTGACGCTCACGAACGTAGCCCCTGCCCCATCGAGCGTCTCGACGATCTTGGCAAAGTCAGCAAGGCTGCGGGTAAGACGGTCGACTTTGTAAACGACGATCACATTGACCTTGCCCGAGCGGACATCGTGGAGCAGCTGCTTGAGCCCTGGCCGATCCATGTTGCCGCCCGAGAAACCACCATCGTCGTAGTTGTCGGGCACCAAGATCCAGCCTTCGTGACGCTGGCTGTTGACGTAGGCAGCGCACGCCTCTCGCTGAGCATCCAGGCTGTTGAACGCCTGCTCAAGTCCATCATCGGTCGACTTACGGGTGTAAATGGCGCAGCGAACTGGGTCGGTCATGCGGCCTTCTCACGCAAGCCGAAGAAGCGCGGTCCCGACCAGCGCGTGCCGGTAATTTCGGTGGCGATCGTGCTGAGGGAGGCGTAGGGTCGATCCTGGAACAGGTATCCGGCGCTTGTGACCATCACCGTATACGTCGTGCCCCGCCAGCGGCGGACCAGCCGATTGCCGGGCTTGAGTTTGACCTTCTGGCCGCTCTTGGCTGGCTTGAGCTTTGTAATTCCGAAGCTTGCCCGGCTTTCTAACTCGCGCCGCAGTTCCGCGGGCAACCCGCCCAGTGCTTTCTCCTGCACTCTGTAAGCGATCCCTCGCAGAAGCAGGTCTGCGGTATACGCTGCTGGCGGCGCGGCTTTGTAGACGCGCCGCCATTCAGATTGGAGCTGAGCAGACGACATGGTCGTCAGCCGAGCAATCTGCTCAGCAAGGCTCATCAGGCGCTCGCCACCATGCAGTAGCGGGTCACGCCTTGCACCTTGTCCTTTGTGATCGTGTGGCCTTTCTTGCGCAGCCCAGTCAGGGCAGCCCGCGTTGTATGCGGCAGCCAGCCGGTTTCTTCCTCAAGATCCTTCAGCGTGGCCCCAGTTTCCCGCTTCAGCAGCTGAATGATTGTTGCCTGCTTGCTGGCTGGATTCAGCGGAGCCAACTGAGCCACATGATCTACGATGGCAGGTCTGTCGGCAACAAGTTGCGGCGTCGGCGGCTCATCCGCTCGCGCGGCAGGCGCTTGCTCGGCATTTCCTTCATCGCTCGTAACCCCGATTGCCTCTCGACCAGCTGCGGTGATGATCGCGGCAATGCGGAGGTCGCCATCTTCCCGCAGAGTAGCATTTTTGCTTGTGGTTTCCGTCTCTGCGGCCAGGCCGCGCTTCAGGAGGGCGATCAGAGCTTTGTCAGCGCGGTCACCCTGATCACCAATCGAAGCGGGCAGCGGTAGCAGGCTTCCGTCCACGCGCTGCGATGCAGTGCTAAGCAGGATTAGCTGAATGTCGTTCAACTTGGTCATGTAAGTGGTCCTCGGCTGCGAACGCGGCTCGGTGCTGCGTCCCACCACTCACAGCCCCGCCGGTCCGCCGGTCGGGGCAGCAGCCACGCTTATGGTGGCTGCGACTCTCAAGAACACCAATGCTCACCAGGCGAGCGAAGTCGAGCTTTGTCAAATATCCTGTAGACAGTTCTAGTGCCAGCTAAGCCACGCTCCGACTTGGCAGAGGAAGTCCGCTTAGCGCCCATGTCGGCCATTCAGATCGAAGAACGCCAGACCGCGTAAGCGGACCTTTGGCTCAGGTTCGTCTTACGTCTGATAGTGGTGGAGAGCGGACCGTCTGCTTTCGGGTGCGCGGAGGCTGGGAGCAGACCTTCGCTCATGTTCAATTCAAAGAGGTGCTCGCCTGGCCGAAGCTGCACGCTTCGTCAAACTGGTCCATAAATCTGTGCGTTCGCATGCACGTGTGCACGTACTTGATCCACCCAAGAAGGATACCAGTACCAAGCGCCATCGGCGAGCGTCGTTCCGAATGCCTTACCTGATGCTTTCGCATCGGCGTCCTTCCAGAGCTTGGTGTGGTAGTAAAGGGTGAAGCGCGGGTAGCCCTCATCCCTCATCAGGTCGACGATCTGCCCGGGTTTAAGCTTTGGCTTTTCGACTTCCTTGAGAGCAAGACGAACGTGGTCGCCCCTCTCTGTTCCAGGGCGCAGGAACTCGACGACTTGATCAGCCTTTCCGCGCGAGTTCACGACCTGCTCGATGTACGCGACACGATAGGAGTATCTTGCATCGGTGATGACCTCGTCAGTCAACGCGTCTTCAAATGCTGTATGCGCGGCTTGGACGTGTGCCGGCATGCCCGTGTCAGCCCGCAGTAGGTCGCGCTGGTCCCGCATTATCCCGCTGAACTGAAGTGCGAGACCTAGTTCCCGATCCAAACCGTGCTGTGTGCCGGCGATTTCCTTGATTGCTCGGTTAAAGTTCAGACAGCAGGCCTGAAGCTTTGCGGAAATCGTGTCGTCAATGCGTGACGTCAGCTGATGCTCGATCTCGTGGCGGATGGTAATCAATAAGCGAAGGTTGGCGATCGTCGGAGCGTCTAGGGGGCACTCACCATAATCTAGACAAGTCTCAAGCTCCCAATACTTATCGGCGCCGTGGCGGGTTTTGA
>Ga0210040_10005513_pt1 | contig 16090 bp, 19 predicted proteins | sample CryGeyCG12114_NA_FD_185462 | JGI IMG/M metagenome (GOLD analysis project Ga0210040, IMG submission 185462) | Groundwater microbial communities from aquifer - Crystal Geyser CG19_WC_8/21/14_NA (SPAdes) (version 2) | ecosystem: Environmental > Aquatic > Deep subsurface > Groundwater | place: USA... | reverse complement strand
GGAGCGGGCGATGGAGGTGCTGGAGCGGATCGGCATCGGCCATCTGGCGATGCGCGGGATCGACCAGCTTTCCGGTGGGCAGCGCCAGCTTGCCGCGCTGGCGCAGGCGCTGGTGCGCGAGCCCGAGCTGCTGCTGCTGGACGAGCCGACCAGCGCGCTCGACCTGCACTATCAGCTTCGCGTGCTGGACCTGGTGCGCGCGCTGGCAGCGGAGAGGGGGATGATCGTGGTGATCGTGCTGCACGATCTGCAGGCGGCGGCGCGGACGAGCGACCAGGTGGTGGTGCTGTCCGGCGGCCGCGTGGTGGCGCAAGGGCTGGCGGCAGAGGCGATCACGCCGGAGATCCTGGCCGAGGTCTACCGCGTGCGCAGCCGGGTGGACCGGTGTGAGCGCGGGTCCCTGCGGATCATGGTCGATGACGTGATCTGAGCGCGAAGGTCGCGCGCTGAACGCTACCCTTTGGTGATGATAGCGGCGATGGCGGCGATCCGCTCGACATCCCTGTAGGGGGGTTTCTCCAGCTCTTCCCCGAAGATGTCCGGGTCGAGCTCCCGATAGGCAAGGGAGCAGCCCAGGGCAGGCAGGTGCTGATTGAGGGCGACCAGCAATTCGTCCCGCCCCTCCACCATCGCGACGCCGGTGTAGAGGATCATGTGGCCGCCGGGCTCCAGCCGCTTCGCGCCGGCCAGCGCCCACTCATAGGAGAGCTGCGCGCCATGCATGCCGCCGCCATTGCGGTAGGCGCGGTCGCCCTCGTCCATGATGTAGGGCGGGTTTGCGATGACGAGATCGACCGCGCCGGTCACCTTGTCCAGCCCCGGCCCTTCCAGCAGCTCAGCATTAATGCCGGCGTGAGCGGCGTTGACCGTGGCGAGCCGCAGCGCTGCCGGGTTCACGTCCGAGAGGGTCAACGCCGCGCCGGGCGCAAGCTTTGCCGCGACGATCCCGCCCGCGCCACTGCCGGCACCGATGTCGACGATCCGGCTCACCGGGCCGAGGCGCGGCAGCTCGGCCTCGAGCAGGGCGGCGTACCGGTAGGTGTCTGGTCCGAAGAAGACGGAATCCTCGCCATCAGTCGGGAAGGCGGAGTGCAGGAACAGATCGTTGCCGAGGCTGGAGGCCCGGACCTTGCTCTTGAGGCGATCGCCGTCTTGTTCGAGCATGTCGGCGCGCTGAAGGAGCTCGACAAAGCTGTGCGGGATGGCGCCTTCGCGGAAAGGCCGGCTCCAGCCGAACACGTCCCGCAGGGTCTGCGCTTCCGGCTTCCGGCCGAGCACCCGGGCATGGGTCGCAGGCGTGACCGAGGTGAAGGAATAGCCTGCATCGGCCAAGGCCGAGAGCAGCTCCAGCAGCGCAGCATCAGGACCGATGCCGGGGATGGGACGCCGTTCGACAGGCTGGGTCGCGGTAAGGGTCGTGCTCATGCGGCGCGCAGGTCCGTCCAGTACTCGCCCTCATACGCCACGGCGAGGAAGCGCTGGTTGATCGTATCAAGGGTGGCGCGGGGGTTGAGGTCTTCGAACAGTTCCGGGTGGATCCATTTGGCCAGCACCTCGGTCGCGACGATGTCGATCGGGGAGTTGATCATCTGGTGCGAGAGGCCGTGGACGCGGCCCTCGCTCACCGCCGACAGGCTGGCGATGCCGCGGCGGGTGGTGATTGTCTCGAGCGACTGGCGCGAGCGCTCTTGCGTATATTGCGGGCCGACGACGAATCCCCCCGCCTTCTCCAGGTGCGGCCCGCCGGTGGCGATGTAGACGTCCGGATCCTGGTCGATGACATATTCGAGGTTCAGCTTGCCGGAGGGGGCGCTGAGCACGTCCGCGCCGATGTTTCGCCCGCCGACAAAGGCGATGTAGTCCCCGACATTGCCGCGCCCGACCGAGTTGCAGCAATCGGGGCCGTTTCCGGCATGTGCCTCCAGGAACACGCTCGGTCGCTCGCCTTCTGGGATGGAGGCGACGCGTTCGGCGATCAGGTCCAGCTTGCCCTGGCGGAAGGAATTGTAGGCGGTGGCCTGCTCCTCCCGTCCGATCAGCGTGCCGAGCAGGCTGAGGCTCCTCGCCTGGTTCTCGAACGGGCGGCTGAAGAAATCGATGAAGGCGACCGTGGTGCCCGCGCTTTCCAGCTGCGCCACCTGCGCGTCGGTCGGGCCGGAGCCGAGCGATACGATCGCGACCTGCGGGGAGAGGCCGAGCACCGCCTCGACGCTGAACTCGTCGGCCGAGCTGGGGGTGGTGGGCAGCGTGCGGAAGGCGGGCGCCTTGCTGGCGAAGGCCTCGAACATTTCGGGGCTGATCCGGTTCACGTCACCCGACCAGCCGGCGAGCAGCGAAACCGGATCGGGATGGATCAACGCCAGCGCAATCAGGTAGCGGCCGTCGTCGATCGTCAGCTGCGCCACTGGCGGGTCGATCGCGAGCGGCCGGTCGCGCAGGTCCACCAGCGGCGATGCGCTTTCCCCGGCCTCGGTCGAGCCGCGTCCGCAAGCGGCCAGCATCAGCGTGCCGCCGAGCATGCCCAGCATCGTGCGGCGAGTGGTTGGCGCGGCGCGGCGGCCGCTGGCGAAATCCTGCATTTCTCTTCCCGTCCTGAACGTGTTCACGCGAGGGCCCCCTGCCCCGGTCAGTTCCCGGCTTCCTGCTCGGCGAAGGCGGTGGTCGCGACCAGCTCCACCTGGGCGGAGAACTGGCCCATCGCCTGGAGGAACATTTCGGCCGGGATGCCACCCAGCGTGACGACGTCCCAGGTCACCCAGGGATCGCCCTCCTCGTCGAGGCCGATCGAGATGAAGCGCTCGTTCCCCAGCGGGTCGTCGACCAGCAGCGGGTCGCCATAGGCATCAACGCCCGCAGTGACTGAGTAACCGGCCCCGCCAAGCGCCGTGGCCATGCCGGCCGTGTCGGCAGCCGAGATCATGCCAGACTGGGCCGCCGCGAGTGACGGCAGCAGGACAAGAACGGCCGCAAGGGCAGCAAGGCGGGTCCTCATGCGGGCCGAATCCTTTGGTGGAGATCACCAGCCGCCGGCTCTACCGGCGTTCGGCTCGTCCAGCCAGTGCCCTCGAGGCGGGGAGGAGCCGGGCTTCCGCTCTTATTCCTCGGCGAGGAAGGCGGCGATCTTCTGCCCGAGCGCGGCCTGGGTGACGGAGCTCATGTGGGTGCCCGGCACACCGGCCAGGCTTGCGTCGGGCAGCGCGTCGACCAGCGCCTGCGGGGAGCCGTTGTCGCTGTCGTCCACGCCGCACAGCACCAGCGCGGGCATGGTGACGCGGGCGAGTTCGGCCGGCTCGATATCGCCGACAGCGCCCAGCAGCAGGCGCGCGGCCTGCCGGTCCACCTTCATCGTCTTCATGAACTGCACCGCCAGCCACGCCGGGTCGCCGCGCTGGACGCTGTCGGCCCGCTCGATCGCATCGACGAAGAACTGCGCGCGCCGGTCCCACCCGGTCAGCCCCTCCAGCCCCATGCCGGCGAGCACCAACCGGCGCGGATGGGCGATCCCCTCGATCACCGCACCGGCCGCCGTGCGGGCGCCGAGGGAGAAGCCGACAAGGTCGAAGTCGGTGAGACCGAGCGCCGCCACCAGCGCCTCGACATCGCGCAGCAGCACGCCCGGTGGGTAGTTCGCAGGATCGTGCGGCGCCTCGCTCTGCCCATGTGCGCGCAGGTCCGGCATGATCGCCTCGAACCCGGCATCCGCCAGCGCCTGCGCGTGGCCGAACTTGATCCAGTTGGTGTGTGCGTTGGAGAACAGGCCGTGGAGCAGCAGGACCGGCCGCGCGGCCCTTCCCTCAGGCCCAAGTCGGTGGACGGCAAGGCGGGTGCCGTCGAAGCTGGCGATCGTCTCCGTGGTGGGAGTGGTCATTCGGGCACCTCCAGCCCGGCGGCGCGCCAGCGGCGAACAACATTCTCGTTTTCGTCGCTGCGCTTACTGGGGAGGTGTTCGAGGTTCAGCCAGGCTGGCAGGATGCTCTCGCTCGCATAATTGTGCACCGGGCGGAAGGCGGCGGGGTCATCGAAGCTGCCGACGGTCAGGTCGACGTTGCCGCCCTCGAGGAAGGCAAAGCCGAGCGGCGTGCCGCAGGCGGAGCAGAACGGCCGGTGGGCGATGGCGGAGGACCGGAACCAGTCGGGCTCCGTCTCCCACGTCACATTCTCGTGAGGCGCGTTGATGAAGGCGGTCCAAGCGCCGCCAGTGGCCTTGCGGCACATCCTGCAGTGGCAGGCATAGGCCTCGGCCGGTTCGACATCGGCGCGGAAGCGCACCTGTCCGCACTGGCACCCGCCGGTCATCTCCTGCATCGCGTCGCCCTCCCTGTTCCACTCCACCGTGACGAAACGGCGGGGCGTGGCAAGCTTTCCCGCTGACAGGCGCTCAGCGCAAGAAGCAGTTCGCGCCGGCAAACAGCACCTCGACCAAAGCATCATCGCCGCTGCCGCGCAGCACGCCGCCAATCCGGCCGCCGCCGAACGTGGCGTACTCGAATTCGCCGGGAAGCGTGCTGCCTTCAATGAGGCGGACGCCGCTCTGCCGGTCGAGCTGGGTGCGGGTGATGCCGGGGACGATGCCCTCCTCCGTCAGCGCCATCGCGCCCTGTTCCGCGCGCCATCCGGATAGCTGCTCGTTCAGGTAGTTGAGCTGGATGGGGCCATAGGCGGTGAACGCCATCGGCCCCGTGCCGCATTCGGCGTTGCTGGTTCGGGTGCCGGAACCAGCGCCATAGACCTCGGCGGCCATCTCTTCGACGTCCACACGGGGCGAACCGAAGGGGAAGCGCCGGTACTCCGCCTCGGCGCGGCGGAAGACGACGCCTTGAGCATCGAGGATCAGCGCCCATTCGCCTGCGGCAGTGGAGGCGCCCTCGCCTTCTGCGCCGCCACAGGCCGCGAGCAGGAGCGCGGCCAGAACCGCCACGCCCCTCACCCGCATCAGCCCTTCTTGAGGTGCCGGCGGCCGAGCAGCTCGGCGATCTGGACCGCGTTCAGCGCCGCGCCCTTGCGCAGGTTATCGGACACGCACCATAGGGTCAGGCCGTAATCGACCGTCGGGTCCTCGCGCACGCGGCTGATGTAAGTCGCGCCGTCGCCCGCCGCCTCGACCGGGGTGACGTATCCGCCGTCCTCCCGCTTGTCGACGAGCATCACGCCGGGCGCCTCGCGCAAGATGTCCTGCGCTTGGCTAGCGCTGATCTCGCGCTCGAACTCGATGTTCACCGCTTCCGAGTGGCCGACGAACACCGGCACGCGCACGCAGGTGGCGTTGAGCTTGATCTTGGGATCGAGGATCTTCTTGGTCTCGACCACCATCTTCCACTCTTCCTTGGTGGAGCCGTCATCCATGAAACTGTCGATGTGCGGGATGACGTTGAAGGCGATCTGCTTGGTGAACTTCTTCACCTCGACCGTGTCACCGACGAAGATGCCGCGGCTCTGCTCGAAAAGCTCGTCCATGCCCGCCTTGCCCGCGCCGGAGACGGACTGGTACGTGCTGACGACCACGCGCTTGATCCCCGCCGCATCGTGCAGCGGCTTCAGCGCCACGACCAGCTGCGCGGTGGAGCAGTTCGGGTTCGCGATGATGTTGCGGGCCTTGTAGCCGTCGATCGCGTCCGGGTTTACCTCGGGCACGATCAGCGGCACGTCCGGGTCCATGCGGTAGAGCGAGCTGTTGTCGATCACCACGCAGCCGGCTGCGGCGGCCTTGGGCGCGTATTCCTTCGTTGGGCCGGAGCCGGCGGCGAACAGGGCGATGTCCCAGCCGGTGAAGTCGAAATGCTCGAGATTCTTGCACTTGAGCATCTTGCCGGTGTCCCCCAGCTCGACCTCCATGCCGGTCGACCGGGAGGAGGCGACCGCCGCCACCTCGTCCATCGGGAACTCGCGCTCGGCCAGGATCGCGAGCATCTCGCGCCCGACATTGCCCGTCGCCCCGACGACCGCCACCCGGTAACCCATTGCACCTCACTCCACGCCTGAAAAGCCGAGCGCGGGCGATAGCGGATCGGGCAAGCGGCGCAACCATTCGCCGCTTTGGCGCCCGATAGGCTGCCTACTGGTTCGGGTGCCTAGTCGCTCGGGCCGGCGCCGTTCCGCTTGAGGAAGTCGAAGATCGTCTCCCACAGATGGACGCTGATCTTCGGCCCGGCGACGCGGTGGGTGTAGCCGGGATAGAGCATCATTTCGAACGGCACCGCCGCGCCCTGCATCGCGGCGATCAGCTCGGACGAATTCTCGAACACCACGTTGTCATCCGCCATGCCGTGGATCAGCAGCATCGGATCCTCGATGCCGAGCGCGCCCTCGACCGCGTCCGACCGCTGGTAGGCGGCGGCATCCGCCTCAGGCGTGCCCATGAACCGTTCGGTATAATGGGTGTCGTACAGCTCCCACCGCGTCACGGGCGCTCCCGAGATGCCCGCGGCATAGAGGCCGGGGTCTGCCGCGAGCTGCTTGAGCGTCATGTAGCCGCCGTAGGACCAGCCGTAGATGGCGATCTTCGCCGGATCGACGTACTCGAGCGTCTTGAGATACTCGGCGCCGAGGCGCTGGTCCTCCACCTCCACCGTGCCCATTGCGCGGTAGATCGGCTTCTCGAAAGCGACGCCGCGATTGGGGCTGCCGCGATTGTCCAGCTCGAAGAAGATGTACCCCGCATCGACGATCGCCTGCACCAGCGCGCCGTGCCAGCCCCTTGACACGGTTTGCGAACCAGGGCCGCCATAGTGTTGAAAGAACACAGGATAGTTCTTGCCCGGTTCGAGATCGGGCGTGACCATCATGTAGTGCAGCGGCTCCCCGTCCACGCCGGGGATGGTGCCGTAGGTCGCGGGGCGGTGGCTTGGCAGGAAGGGCGCGTAGGGGTGGCTGGCATCGAGCCGGTTCTCCTCCACCCAGGCGAGCCGCTCACCACTCTGGTCCCCGAGATAGACTTGCGAGGGCTGCGTGTCGCTGGACCGGGTGACGACCAGCGTCTTGCCGGCCGGGTCCATCTGCGCGCGATTGTCGAAGGCCGGATCGCTCAGCCGAGTGATTTGCATCGGGTTTGCAAGCGGGATGGAATAGACCTGCTGCGCCAGCACATCGTCCCTGGTGCCGATGAAGGTGAGGCGCCCCTGCTCCTCATCCACGCCGACCAGCTTGGTGACGACCCACTCGCCGCCATCAGGGCCGGTCCCCGTTAGTTGAGTCCATGAACCATCTGCAAAGCGGTAGAGGTGGCCGTAGCCGCTGCGCTCCGACCACCAGACGAGGCTGCCGTCCTTGAGGAAGCGGTAGTCGTTGGAGAGGTTGATCCAGTGGCCTTCCGCCGCTGTTTCCGTGAACAGCACCTGCGCGGCGCCGGTGGCGGGATCGACCTTCAGCATGTCCAGCCTGGTCTGCCCGCGATCCTGCCGCTGGACGTAAAGCGCGCTGCCATCAGGCGCCCAGTCGACGCGCGCGAGATAGATGTCGCGCTCCGGCCCGAGATCGACCTCGACCTGGTTGCCGCCGTCGGGGTCGATCACGAACAGGCGGACATCGGCGTTGGGCTTGCCGGCGGCGGGGTAGCGCTGCTCGTACACGCTGGTGCCGGTGGCGCCGATCGCGGCGCGGGTGACGACGCCGACCGGCGATTCATCGACGCGGGCGACGGCGATGCGGCGGTCGGCCGGGCTCCACCAATAGCCGGTGTGGCGGTCCATCTCCTCCTGCGCGACGAACTCGGCCTCTCCCCAGGTGACGAGTTCGCTCGTCTCCTGCGGCGTCACCGGGCGCGGTTCCTCACCGAGGCGTCCGGTCCACAGCTGCCGGTCGCGCACGAAGGAGACGAAGGCGCCGGTGGGGCTGAGCGTGGGGTTGAGCTCGCTCGCCTCGGTATCGGTCAGGCGCTGGGTGCTGCCATCGAGCCGCGCGAGGTAGAGGTCACCGTCCAGCGGCACCAGCAGGCCCTGGCTGTCGGCCGACCAATCATAGGCGACGATGCCGCTGAGATTGCCGATGCGCAGCCGCTCCCGCTGCATCTTCTCGGCCTCCGACAAAGCACGCCCGCTGCCGAGCGCCTCGCTGTCCACCAGCATCCGCCATTCGCCGTTGCGCCGGTCGAAGCCCCACAGGTCGTAGCGCTCGCGATCGGTCTCGCGATTGCGCAGCACGGTCAGCCAGTTGCCGTCCGGGGAGAGCTTCAGCGAACGCGGGCTCGGCCCGTCCAGGCCGGGGCTGGCGAAGACCCGCTCCAGCGTCAGCTCGCCATCTTGACCCTGGGCCTGCACGACCTGCTCCCCCTGTTCCTGCGCCATCAGCGGCAGCGGCGCGATAGCGGCTGTCGTAGCCAGAGCAAGCAGCAGGGCGGAAACACGGGCAGGTCGCATGGGAACTCCGAAACAACAAAGGGGCGCCCCGACCTGTGCCGGAGCGCCCCTTGGCTGTTACCGATGAAACCGGCTGAACGAAAGAGCGGCGCTTACTTCGCCACGTTGTCGCGGCGCTCCGCGATGCGGGCTCGCTTGCCGGTGCGGCCGCGCAGGTAGTACAGCTTGGCGCGACGCACGACACCGCGGCGGACGACCTCAATGCTCTCCACGTTCGGCGAGTAGAGCGGGAAGACGCGCTCGACGCCCTCGCCGAAGCTCATCTTGCGGACGGTGAAATTGCTGTTGATGGCGCGGTTGGAGCGGGCGATGCAGACGCCTTCGTAGTTCTGCACGCGGGTGCGCTCACCCTCGACCACGCGCACGCCGACGCGCAGCGTGTCACCCGGGCGGAATTCCGGGATGCTCTTGGTCTCGTTGAAAGCCGCGATTGCTTCGGCTTCCAGGTCCTGGATCAGACCCATGGTCTAACGTCCTTCATCATCGTGCCGCGCGCCAGAGGCAGGCTGGCCCCGAACGCCCCTGTGGCGCTCCCAAAGGTCCGGCCTGCGTAACCGTGTGTCTTCCTCCGCGCGGGCTTTCCTCCACGCGGCGATCTTCGCATGATCCCCCGATCGCAGCACTTCGGGGATCGTGCGCCCTTCCCATTCGACTGGTCGGGTATAGTGCGGATATTCGAGCAACCCTTCCTCGAAGGATTCCTCGGCCCCGCTCAAGGCCGCGCCCATTACGCCGGGGAGCAGCCGAATGCAAGCATCGAGAATGGCCAAAGCGGCCGGCTCTCCGCCCGACAGGACAATGTCGGTGAGCGAGACCTGCTCAATCGGCCGGGCGTCGAAAATGCGCTCGTCAAAGCCCTCGAACCGGCCGCACAGGAGGATAATTCCGGGGCCTGCGGCAAGCTCGCGAATGCGCTGCTGCGTGATGGGTGTGCCGCGCGGCGTCATGGCGAGAATCGGGCGCTCCGGCTGGCGAGCGAGCGCATGGTCCACGGCGGCCGCGATGATGTCCGCCTTAAGCACCATCCCCGCCCCGCCCCCGGCCGGCGTGTCGTCCACCGTGCGGTGCCTGTCGGTTGCGAAATCGCGGATCTGCACGGCATCGATCGACCAATCGCCTCGCGCAAGCGCCCGTCCCGCAAGCGAAATTCCGAGCGGGCCGGGAAACATCTCCGGGTAGAGCGTTAGGATGGTCGCGGCGAAGGTCACGGCGTTCCCCATGTCCATGCCGGTCCAATGAGGCAAGCGAATGGATGACTGCATCATCGTCGGCGCGGGGCCGGCCGGGCTGACCGCGGCGATCTATCTCGCGCGCTTCCGCCTTTCGATCCGGCTGTTCGACAGCGGCACCAGCCGGGCGGGATGGATCCCGCGCACGCGCAACCATGCGGGTTTCCCAGAAGGGATCTCTGGCCAGGAGCTGCTCGCCCGGATGCGCGAGCAGGCGGGCAAGTATGGCGCCGTCATCGAGCGCAGCTCCGTCACCAGCATCGGCGGCAAGGACGGCGAGTTCTGGGTCGGCACCGACGAGGGCACCCATCCCGCGCGCAGCATTCTGTTGGCCACCGGCGTGGTCAACAACCATCCCGAAGGGCTGGAGGCTGCGCTGCATGACGAGGCGCTGGCGCGCGGGCTGCTGCGCTATTGTCCGATCTGCGACGGCTACGAGGTGACCGACAAGCGCGTCGCGGTGATCGGCACCTCCAGCCACGGCACGGCAGAGGCGTTGTTCCTGCGCGCCTACACCGCGGACCTGACGCTGGTCTCGCCCCACGGCGACCATGACCTCGACGACTCATGCAGCGCAAAGCTGGACGAGGCGGGGATCGTGCGCGTGCCCGGCCCGTGCGGGGGCTTCGCGATCGAGGGCGAGCAGATCGCGTTCGACACATCGCAGGGGCGCGTGGCGTTCGACAGCGTCTATCCCGCGCTCGGCTCGCATGTCCGCTCCGAACTGGCGCGGCATGTGGGCGCGGAGATGGCGGAGACCGGCTGCATCATCGTCGACGACCACCAGCGCACCAGCGTGCCGGGCCTGTTCGCCGCCGGCGACGTGGTCCTGGGGCTGGACCAGATCAGCCACGCGATGGGCGCGGCCGGCGTTGCGGCGACGGCGATCCGCAATCACCTTTCCGAAACGCGGCCGATCAGGCGGTAGCTTCGTCGGCCTCGGGCGAGCATCCACTCAAACAAGGCGAGTGCCACCAGCACAGCGGCGAGATAGAACGGCAGAGCGACCAGAAACTCCAGCCACAGAGCTGGCAACGCCAGCGCGAGCACCAGCGCCGTGGCGACCCGCAGCCGCCGCGATTGGCGAAACATGACAAAGCTGGCGGCCCATGCCATCGAGGGTGGAATCAGGAGCGCTCACCCGATGGCCATGCCGAGGGTCAAGGCGCTCATCGCCCTTTAGCTCTCCACGAAGGCGGCGCTGACGAGGACGCGCTCCTCGTTCCATTCCGGCACCGCGGCCTCGATCATCGGCACCAGGAAGCGCTTGCCGCCAGGCCGCTCGATCTCGATGAGGTCGCCGGCGCCGTAATTCTCCACCGCCACCACCTGGCCCAGCGCCTCGCCCTCGTCCGAGATGGCGGGGAGGCCGATCAGATCCGCGTGGTAATATTCGCCTTCCTCCAGCGGAGGCAAAGCGGAGCGGGGCACGGTCAGGAGGGTGCCGCGCAGAGCCTCCGCCGCGGTGCGATCCGCGACCTCGGCAAAGCGGGCGATGACCCCGCCCTTGCCGTCGTCCCGCAGCTTGCCCGGAGTGAGGGCGCCGTCGTTGAAGGCCTTGTGGGCCTTCAACGAGGCGATCCCTTCGCCGAACAGCTTGAGGCGAACGTCGCCCGTCACGCCATGCGCGCCCGTGATGACGGCGAGCGTGACGGGCTTGTCCTGCATGGAGTTCAGCCCTGGGCCGCTTCTTCGCTGCCCTCGGCCGGCTCGTCCGTGCTGACGCCGACCGCGGCATCGTCACCGGTGGCGGGCTCGCCAGCGCTGCCCTCGACAGGCTCCTGCGAGCTGATCGGCTCTTCGGCAGGCGTGGCGGCGGCGGCCTTCGCGGCTTCCTCGGCCTCGGCGGCCCTGGTCGCACGCTCCTCGGCACGCTCCTTGGCCTTCTCGCCCGGCTCGGCCTTGTTCGGGTTGTTGCGCGCGGGGCGCTCCTTGATGCCGGCCACGTCCAGGAAGCGGGCGACGCGATCGGTCGGCTGCGCACCGACGCCCAGCCAATAGCGGGCGCGATCCTCGTCCAGCTTCACGCGCTCAGCCGAATCCTTGGGCAGCAGCGGGTTGTAGGTGCCGATCTGCTCCAGATACTTGCCGTCACGCGGGCTGCGCGTGTCGGACACCACGATCCGATAATAGGGGCGCTTCTTGTTGCCGCCGCGCGAGAGCCTGATTGCAACTGCCATTGGTTCTTACCTTTCCGATCTAATCGACTGAAACTTCAATTCTTCTTCAACAGGTTCTGCAGGTTTGCCGGCAGCCCGCCAGCACCGCCCAGCCCAGGCAGGCCGCCCGCGCCGCCCATGCCGCCGGGCCCGCCCGCGCCGCCGGGCCCGCCCGCACCGCCGAGGCCGCCCATGCCGCCCCCGCCGAACATCGCGCCAAGGCCCTTCAGCCCGCCCATCTTGCGGATCTGCTTCATCGCGCGGCCCATCTCCTGGTGCATCTTGATGAGCTTGTTAACGTCCTGGACGCTCGTGCCGCTGCCCGCCGCGACGCGCTTCTTGCGCTTGGCGTTGAGCAGGTCCGGCTTGGTGCGCTCCGCCTTGGTCATGGAGCCGATGATCGCATCCATGTGGAGCAGCACCTTGTCGTCCACCCCGCTCTCGGCCATCGCCTGCTTGGCCTTCTTCATGCCCGGCATCATCCCGGCGAGCATGCCGAGACCGCCCATCTTCTGCATCTGCATGAGTTGGGTGCGAAGGTCGTTCATGTCGAACTGGCCCTTCATCATCCGCTCGGCCAGCTTGTCGGCGTCTTCTTTCTCGATCGTCTGCGCCGCGCGCTCGACCAGGCTGACGACGTCGCCCATGCCGAGGATGCGACCGGCGACGCGGCCGGGGTGGAACGGCTCGATCGCGTCCAGCTTTTCGCCCGTGCCCGCGAACTTGATCGGCTTGCCGGTAACGGCGCGCATGGAGAGCGCCGCGCCGCCGCGGGCATCGCCGTCCATCCGGGTGAGAATGACACCGGTCAGCGGCACCTCGCCACTGAAGCTCTGCGCGACGTTGACCGCATCCTGGCCGGTCAGCGCATCGACCACCAGCAGCACTTCCTGCGGCGTGGAGACGGAGGCGACCGCCTTCATCTCCGCCATCAGCGCCTCGTCCACATGCAGGCGGCCAGCGGTGTCGAGCAGCAGCACATCGATCGCCTGCAACCGTGCGGCTTCGAGCGCGCGGCGGGCAATGTCGACCGGCTGCTGCCCCTGCACGATAGGCAGCGTGGCAACATTCACCTGCTCGCCCAGCACCTTCAGCTGCTCCTGCGCGGCCGGGCGGTTGACGTCGAGTGACGCCATCATCGCCTTCTTGCCCTGCTTTTCCTTGAGGAGCTTGGCGATCTTGGCGGTGCTGGTCGTCTTGCCGGAGCCCTGCAGGCCGACCATCATGATGACGACCGGCGGGCGCGCATCGAGGTTGAGCGGCACGGCCTGAGCCCCACCTTCCGCCGCATCATCCCCGCCGAGCATCGCGACCAGCTCGTCATTGACGATCTTGACCACCTGCTGGCCGGGCGTGACCGACTTCAGCACCTGCTGGCCGACAGCCTTCTCGGTGACGCGGGCGATGAAGTCGCGCGCGACCGGCAGCGCGACGTCCGCCTCGAGCAGCGCGATCCGCACCTCGCGCATCGCCTCGCGCACGTCAGCCTCGGACAGCGCGCCGCGGCCGCGCAGGCGATCGAAGACAATGTTCAGGCGATCGGACAGGGTGTCGAACATCAGCCTTGCTCACTCCTCATCAGGCGGAACCGCCCGAAACGCGAAAAACGCCGGCGGACGAAACCTCGTCAGCCAGCGTTGCGGAACCATCAAGAGCTCCGGCTTCAATATAGCGCCATTCTGCCGATTTTCGGTTCAGGGCGTGGCGAAAATGGTGAGAGGCGAGATCCGGAGCGGGGCGGCCATTTGGGCCGTGAGCACCGGAAGCGCAGCCACTCGCCATTTGCAGCCCGTCCTGGGCCGAAAGGCGGCAAAATGGTGGAGCCTAGCGGGATCGAACCGCTGACCTCTACAATGCCATTGTAGCGCTCTCCCAGCTGAGCTAAGGCCCCGAACCATTTCATCCGCACCCTGGGAGGCGCGGTCTCCAGCGGCCTTGCGAGGCCGGGAGCGCCGCCCTTTATGGGCGATTCCGGCAAATCGCAAGCCCCCAAATCGCCGCCCCTGCAGATGCGGGGCGGCGCGGAAAATCAGTTGTCCTCGTCCTCGTTGTCGGAGGCGCCGGCCACGCCGAGGTCGTCATCGCCACCCAGATCGACGTCGTTGTCGGGCGAATCCTCTTCCTCGTCGATGTCGCCCAGCTCGTCCTCGTCGGCGAGATCGGAATCAGGCTCCACGACCTCCTTCTTCTTCTCTTCCTCGAAGGGGATCGGCTGCTTGGACTTGAGCACCGGCTCAGGATACCATTCGTTCGAGCACTCGATGCACACGACCGGGTCGGAGGTGCCGAGATCGTAGAAGCGCTCACCACATTTGGGGCAGTTGCGCTTGGTGCCCCATTCAGGCTTGACCATGGAATTGTCCTCTTGGGCCCCTCGCTTGCGGCGCAGGGCTGGTAATTTCGTGCACGACTTGATGCAGGCGGCTCATGTCGGAGACAGGCGCTGGAAATCAAGAGCGGCGCGCCTTGCCACAGCCCCTGCCCGCTGTCAAAAGCCCGCCCGCCTGACCCCCTGTCCGACCTACGCGAGAACGCCTCTGCCCGCCGATCACGCCGCCGCTGCCGCCCCGGAACCGCAGGCTCGCCCGCGCCGCTTCGCCGCGGCCGGCCCGCTGACCGGCCGCATCCGCGTGCCGGGCGACAAGTCGATCAGCCACCGTTCGCTGATGTTCGGCGCGCTGGCCGTGGGCGAAACGCGCGTCACCGGCTTGCTGGAGGGGGAGGACGTGCTCGCCACCGCCGCCGCGCTGCGGGCGATGGGCGCCACCATCGAGCGGACCGGAGAGGGCGCGTGGTCGATCCACGGCGTTGGCGTCGGCGCGCTGCTGCAACCGGCGACTGCGCTGGAGATGGGCAATAGCGGCACCTCCACCCGCCTGCTGATGGGACTCATCGCCAGTCACCCGATCACCGCCACCTTCACCGGCGATGCCAGCCTCTCCAAGCGGCCGATGGGCCGCGTGATCGAGCCACTGAGCCTGATGGGCGCGGACTTCACCGCATCGCCCGGCGGAACATTGCCGCTGATGGAGCGCGGCCTCAGCCCCGCGGTGCCGATCACCTACTGCCTGCCGGTCGCCAGTGCGCAGGTGAAGAGCGCGGTGTTGCTGGCCGGGCTCAATACTGCCGGCATCACCCGTGTGATCGAGCCGGTGCCGACCCGCGACCATACCGAGCGGATGCTGCGCGGCTTCGGCGCCGATCTCTCGGTCAGCGAGGAGAACGGCGAGCGCGTTGTCACCCTGCGCGGCGAGGCGGAGCTGCGCCCGCAGGTGATCGAGGTGCCGGGCGACCCCTCCTCCGCCGCCTTCTTCGCCGTCGCCGCGCTGCTGGTGCCCGGCAGCGATCTCAGAATCGAGAATGTCGGCCTCAATCCCACGCGCGCGGCCTTGTTCACCGTGCTGCGCCAGATGGGCGGCCAGATCGAGGAGCTGGGCCGGCGCGAGGTCGGCGGAGAGCCGGTCGCGGACCTGCGCGTGCGCCACTCCGCGCTGACCGGCATCGCAGTGGACCCCGCCGTGGCCCCCAGCATGATCGACGAGTTTCCCGTCCTGTTCGTCGCCGCCGCGCTCGCCCAGGGCCGCACCGTCACGCGCGGGCTGGAGGAGTTGCGGGTCAAGGAATCGGATCGCCTTGCCACGATGGCCGCCGCCCTCACCCTCGCCGGCGCGCGAGTGGAGGAGCGCGAGGACGGGTTGGTGATCGACGGTACCGGGGGAGACCTGCTGCCCGGCTCCGCCCAGCCCGTCGCCACCCATCTCGACCACCGCATCGCCATGAGCATGGCCGTCGCCGGCCTCGCCAGCCGAGCGGGCGTGGAGGTGGACGACACCCGCCCGATCGCCACCAGCTTCCCCAGCTTTCAGGCGCTGCTGTACGGGGCGAGCGCGGGATGAGCCCGCTGCTTGCCGACATCATCGGGCTCGTCGGCAGCGCGATCTTCCTGGCCGCCTTCACCTATGCCAACGTGTCAAAGGCGCTGAACAAGGTGCTGTTCAACCTGGCAAACCTGGTCGGCTCCATCCTGCTGCTGATCTCGCTGTCGGTGCACTTCAACCTGGCGGCCTTCGTGCTCGAGGCGGCCTGGGGCGTGATCGCGGCGGTCGGACTGGTGGCGGCCCTGCGCGCTCGCCGCCGGACGCCTGCGGCATGATCATCGCCGTCGACGGACCGACCGCTTCGGGCAAGGGCACGATCGCCAAGGCGCTCGCCGCGCATTTCGAGCTGCCGCATCTCGACACTGGCCTGCTCTACCGCGCGGTGGGTCGGCAGGTCGCGCTGGGCGGCGGCAACCCTGACGATCCCGGCGGTGCGCTGGCGGCGACCGCCTTCGCGGACGCTCTGCTCGCTG
>Ga0210040_10005512_pt1 | contig 16090 bp, 17 predicted proteins | sample CryGeyCG12114_NA_FD_185462 | JGI IMG/M metagenome (GOLD analysis project Ga0210040, IMG submission 185462) | Groundwater microbial communities from aquifer - Crystal Geyser CG19_WC_8/21/14_NA (SPAdes) (version 2) | ecosystem: Environmental > Aquatic > Deep subsurface > Groundwater | place: USA... | reverse complement strand
TTGGAAGGCCTGCGGTGCAGGTGAGAATTGGAAGAAATGACAAGTGACGTCCTACGATAAGTTGGTGAAGGGCTGCCAGTGCGGGCACAACTTGAACTGCAACTTCTGCCAGTGACGGACAACTTGAAGGCCGACGGGAGATGGAAAAGGCGGAAAAATTGATGGAGAAGGCCGGAGCCGGTGAGTGAACTTGAGCCTTGAAGTCTCTGCACTTGCCCGTCAAGGTCGACCAACCAATACTGACCAATGAAGGACGGCTGCGGTGTTGATGGTTGAGAAATTGAAGCAGGCAAGAAATTGTGGAGTGGTTTCGAGGGCGAGGACGAGAACGAGGACGAGTGCATGTGACTGTGACTATGACTGTGACTGTGACTGTGCCAGTGGCCTGCCTGCGCTCAATCAATCTGAGGTCCGAGTCCTCAGAGACCCTCGACGTCACATGTTCGCCAAGCATAACGCATGCCTGTCATTATCACGTGACCGAACCGCCTACCACAGTACTACCCCACTCGACCAGGCTCAGGCTCAGGCTCAGGCTCAGGCTGTCGCGGCGATTGCAGCCTCGTCGAGGTTTCGTATGCATGCCATAGCCACAGCAACGGAGCTCACCTTCTCCTTGCCTTGCCTTGTGGCACTCTCCGGAGACCTCTTCTTTCTTCCCTGCCTGATCGGGTCGAGGCTGCAAGTTCATGTCGATATATACAGGGACTGCTGGGGAAAGAATATATGGTATTCACGGACAGAAGACGGTGGATCTTGGGTGAGCTCGCATCTCCTCTGTTCTAGTGGCAAATCCGACGAAACAAGTCAGATCGAACAGGCCAGAAATTATTCGTGATCAAGGGCATTAGCTATTTCTCATTATTTCTTCCGTCTATCTCGCCTTTCTTTCCATCATGTACTTCGTCCTTGTAGAGAGCGACAAACAGTTGGCTCGTTATCCGTGCTTTCATGCACCATCACTCCTCACTTCGTCATACCCTTCAAGCTCGCCCCCGCCAGTACTTGCGTGCAGCGGCAGACTTGGTCGAAGTACTGCCACCTGTCCAATCATTCCACGCACCTGTCGCAGCGCTGGCGGTGCAGGAAGAGACGGTCTTGGTGATAGTCGCGGTCGCAGAGCCGGAAGCCGTACCGCAGCTGCCTGGCACGGTGATCGTGTTCGTGCTACCACCGGAGACGGTGCTAGTTATGGTTTGGCCTGGCAGTGTAACTAACGACGCACAAACCAGTCAGCTCTTGAACCCAGACTAGAAAGACGGTAGATTATCAACGGTTTCCAGAAGCAGAGGCCCACTTCTGAAGTGGACGAGAGCGAGAGACTTGCCTGTGCCTCCGGAACATGGCTGCGTTATGGTAGAGACCTGAGTGACGGTCTGGGCCGGACCACCTAGCAAAAGCATGGTTAGCGCGCAAATCCAATCTAAACAGGAATAGTGAAGCAATACCAGACACCGATGTTACAGTCACGGTCGGCCCTGCAGAAGTAATCGTAGGGCCGGCGGATGTAATCGTTTCCGTTGCTGTAATCGTCTGTCCAGGTCCAGCAGATGTAACTGTGATGGTATCTGTCTGCCCAGGGCCGGCGGATGTAATCGTTTCCGTTGCTGTAATCGTCTGTCCAGGTCCAGCAGATGTAACTGTGATGGTGTCTGTCTGTGTCTGGCCGGGGCCGGCTGATGTGATCGTCTCCGTTGCTGTAACCGTTTGTCCGGGTCCGGCAGACGTAATCGTCAGCGTCTGGCCAGGGCCGGCAGAGGTAACCGTAATAGTATCTGTCTGGGTTTGTCCGGGGCCGGCAGATGTGATCGTCTGCGTTTCTGTAACCGTCTGTCCAGGTCCAGCGGACGTAATAGTCAGAGTCTGGCCGGTGCCAGCGGACGTGATCGTCTCTGTTATCGTTTGACCGGGTCCAGCGGAGGTGATGGTCACAGTTTGTCCAGGTACCGTAACCTAAGCATAGTGTCAGCACTGCTGGGGAGAATTTGAAGTAGAACAAGAGCTTACAGTCTCAGCGGGCCCAATAGATGTGACAGTAGAAGTGCCTCCAATGGTAGTGGTTTCTGTTTCTGTAAGAGTCGAGCCGCCAGTGGTGAGCGTAGAAGTCTCTGTAACGGTAAATGTCGAGCTACCGCCTCCTGATACACTTCAACGCTCAAGTTAGCATCCAATTGCTGCATGAAAGAAGCACACGGCTTGCAGAGATTTTACTCACGTGATTGTAGTTGGCTGGCAAGCGCTGGTGACTGTAGTCTACAAAGTCGTCAGGAAGAGTGATCCGAGCACACTCTGTGTTAGATAGAGACTTACAACGCTGGCACCGGTGCAGGGATTGAACTGAGTCGCGCTACAGGACGTCACAGTCGAAGCTGGAAGAGTGACAGGAGTACAGATGCCGCTCGCAGGAGACGTCACTGTGGATGGTATGCACGAATCGGGTGTTCCAGTAGCACAAGACTGCGTAAATGTGCTAACTAGAGTGCTTGTTACTGTGCTGCCGCCTGGTCCGCCGGAGACGGTCACAGTACTCGGAGCTGCGCCACAGTCCGAGATGGTGGAAGTCGAGGCGGGGAGAGTGATAGTTGGGCCACTTCCGAGGTCCGTGCAAGATCCAGACGCCGTTGAGGTGACGACGGAGCCGGGTAAGGTCTGTAGTCTCCGTCAGAATGTTGTGCATAAGTGACTTTCAATTGCGCAAGGACCAACGGCACCAGGAGCCGCACAGAGAACGATGATCGAGAGATCTCTGTACATTCAGAAGGTTCTCGGCGCTGACGGGTTTCACTTACCACAGTCGATGGCGGAGATGTAGGGCAGCTTGCTTGCTCAGTTGTTGTGATAACCACAGTGCTCCCACCGCCTGGGAGAGTGACCTTCAAACACTTTCAGTCAGCAACGGTTCAACGTGCATCAATGTGAGGACTCTTGGGAAAACTCACCGTCGGACATTGACCTATCGGACTAATTTCTGTATTTGGTGCAGTTACTGTAACGGTACTTCCCCCACCAGTGCAAGCTGATGTTGGAGAGCATGTTCCGCCGAGAGTAGTCGTGCTGGTGATAGTACTAGCCTTGCATGATCCAGTAACACCATCAATTTGGGTCGACGCCGAGCTCCAGTCGCTCCAGCCTGCCGATGAACTGTCACGACGGACAACTGGGTTGGCGGAGACGAGCACGCTGCTGACATGTCAGCGATCAGGCATAGCTTCGATGGGCAAGCATTTGATGGATGTACCTCAAACCAGAGCTGGCGAGCAATGCCCATTGCAACATGTTTGAGTACATATTCAAGTTCTGCTCCGGATCACCTCAAGGATGGGAAAGCGAGTGAAAAACGAACGTAAGACTAGTCAATGCTGCTGGATGACTGTCGTGAAGAAAGGGAACTTGATAGAAGGAAGACACAATACTTTATACCTTGAGCCTCCGTTGCGTTTGCCCAAGTATGTCACTCAGGTCTATGCCATGCAGGAACAATCTGCTGTTCCTGGATCTGTGTGCTGTACTCCAGGGACTTGAACGGCAAACAACACCCCGATAGGGAAATCGGCCTTGCGGCCTTTGCTTAGCACTATTCTGATTCGCAATTGAGCCAATATTCCTTGTCCTGTACCTTGGATTCATTTTCACCGTGCATAAAAATCGCAGAAGATCCCTGCGGATTGTCCTAGAGCTCTCGAAGATCGAGGAAGGATAGCCTATGTTTAGCATAAGCAAACCTACGGTATCCCGCAAAGCGTGGTTGATCTTCTCCGACGCAGTCCAAGTTTGTAGCACTGCAGGCATAGCACTAGTGTTGTCCCGGCATCGTGTTGCCAGCCAACATCATTGTGCATCAGCAATCGCAAAGGAATGCTAAAGGCAGACGCTCAACAAAGACTTGTTGAAAGCAACTCTTCTATGACAGGGCCGAGTTTTTGGAGCACATGTGAGCTGGTGATTGACATGAACGCCTTCTGTTTAGGAACAATAACGTCGAGTACTATGGTCGTCCCTAAATTCTTTCGTACTTTGCCTGCACGGTGTTCGTTGAAATGACAGCGATGATTTGCAATCCTTGCTATTGCATAACCTCAACCGACATCTCACTAGCATTGAGAATGCATGTCTTGGGTACAGGGCCACAACAGTGCGGTGAATATGAAGCTTGCAAAGAGTTGGAAATCTGGAAAAGCTTTGTGGACACAACATGGTACTGTGGGTGGAGACGAACGTGGAAGCAACATATGCCATTCGACTGGTGGGGACATGCAGCAAACCGAGACCTGTGCGACTAAGGCTGCGCCATCCAGACAACGAGGAGCTTCGCAGCCACCAGCATGTTGCTGGCACACATCGACCTCGCTAGCAAGAAAACTTTGCATGCAAGACATTGTGGCTTTCCAATGTTCGCGTGTTCCTTTTTGGCTTTTAGGCCCTGAGTCGTTCACCCATTACGTGAATAATGACTGGGAATCAAAGACCATGGCAAGTTGCATAATCTGAGTGCGAGCTTAGATCGCTCCAGGACAATCATTCAAGCATAGAAAGTACCAGGGTGTATCCAGGCTAGGCTGCTCAGCGAGTGCGGTCCATTGTCTCGCCTATATGGTGTAACGAAAATGAGGATGTCGGTGACCAAGACGGCTTTGATCTTCGGCAAGACGATCATCTCGGTCGCCACGCTCTCGCTTTGCATTCTCCCAACGACAGTAACAAATGCCCGCGACCACGGTTAGTATGCACAGAACGAGTGATCCAATATTGATGCTATGACCCAAGATGTAGTCCGGTCTGCTGTTTGTTAGCAGCCACCTTTCGTCGTGAGATGTTCACCTTACCCGTCCTTTGCAAGGTAGCTAAACGTTGCAACGAATGCCGCACAATTCGCAAAGGCAATCTGAAAGCCACTTGCTGTCGCTCGTACATAGTGGGGTGCGCTATTATTGCTCAACCAGCCCATTACCTAGGTTGACATGAGAATCAGAAATTATCATGAGGCAGGAGACCATACCATCGGTGAGCCAGGAAATACACCGCATGCGACAAGGAAAGTCCCTCCATAGCGGGTGGCAGGCTGCTTAGCAGCGAGCAGCATGATGTAGCCGGCTATGGCTACGACACACCCACCAATCATGAATGGCCCACGTGCCCGCGCTCGATCAGATAAACCAGCAGTGATGAGCACAAGAAAAAAGGCACACATGTTCGGTGGTACGGTGAAAAGCTGGGCCTTTGTACTTGTGTACCCGAGAGCTTTGATGATGGTGGGAAGAAACAAGGAAAAGCTCTGCTTCAGTCAGTGACACCTGCCACGTGTGCCAGCAATCTCACTTACGTATAGTGGAATCAGCAAGAAGAACCAAGCCAATGAGCAGAACCAAGTATTGGGGTTGAGAAGGGCCATCCGAACCCAGTGCCAATCGAATCGTTCTTCGTCAACCGAATTTTGAATTGTTGCTCCGTGCGAATCGAGCCTCATGCGACGTAGTGCTACGTCGCGTTCTTCCTCAGTCAGAAACTTGGAGTGTAGTGGAGTATGCGGCATGAAGCACAAGGCAAGCACGCCAAAGCACACAGTGATGATGCCTTCAATGAAGAATATCCATGGCCATCCTGTGGCCGAGTTAGCAAGAAGAACGTAAAGTTGTGACCTCCATACTATTGTAACCACCGTATCTGATCTTCGCCAGACCCGTCGCGAGCAGACCACCGAAAGCACCGGACAAAGGAGCCGCACAATAGAACAGTCCTATGCGGTACAACATCTCGTGACGTCTGTAGAACATGGCGAGGTAGACGATCATACCTCCAAGAAGGCCGCCTTCACATAATCCCAGGAAGAGTCTCGCCGCTATAAGACCCCCAAGGGACTTGGTAAAGCCTAGAAAGGTGCTGGAAAAGAGTCAGCAAGAGGAGATGGCACGGCTGATCTGACCTTACCTTACAACGCCCCAAGAGATGATCAGACCTGGAAGGTAAAAGCCAGCTTGGAGTCGTTTCACAACCTGCAACGGGGTCAGATAGGCTTCGTACTGGAGATCATAGAAGATACCCAATTGGAAGGCACATCGACCAGAATATATGGGATATAGAAGACAACAAGAGCAACTGCACGATGCTAAGTTAGCTTTCTGTCTCGCTTGACAAGAACAGAAGGAAATGGAAGATGTTTTGTGTGAAGAGGAAAACCGCCAGGACGTTCAGCGTTCCAGCGGATTGTTGAAAGCTGACGGAGACGACCACAGACGCAAACAGCTCGAAAGCTCAGAGGATAAAGGGCAGGATGGGACCACTCACCGTTGAACTTGTTTCCCGTGAGATGCAAGTCATCGACCAGGCCGTCGATTCTTGCGTTTCCGACGTTACTACGGTCAATGAACGCGAAGAGCCTTTAGATGTTAGCATCGTGTGCTGGAGCATTATGGGCTTAGTTTACCATATCCCGAAAAGCCACGGTATGATGTGACCATCGAACTTGCTGGTGACGCGCTTGTCGATTACGGGGTCAATTTCCTGGAGGCTCTCGACCGTGTCTACTTTTTCGTACGTAGAGTCATCGTGTTGTGTTGTGCCCTTATCACCATCATGGCCAATCGGAGACGGACTGTTCGCCATCGTCGCCGCCATGGAAGTTGCACTTTGCTATCGAGTCAGTGTCGCAGCACGTGGCTACGTCGGTTAATTTGGGGAGAGGGAAGGAAAGAAACAACGGCGAAGGGGCAAGTGATTGTCAGATTGGTTCATGACGACTTGTAGCGATATGGTCATGACCATACGGAGCCGAGCTGTGAGTCGTTTGAGGGTTACAGATTTCTCCGTGATAGCACATCTCGGATTACCGGCTTGTCTCCATGCGATAGACACCTACAATCTTCCTGTAGGGTAGTGAGGAGAACCTTGAGGGATGGTATGCTGACAGACATGATTGGATATCTAGGTCACAAGCCAGCGATCCATTTGCCGTGTGGTTGGGGGAAATCCATCTCGACCTGCCTTGGCAAGCTTAGCAGTGGCAGCCTAGACGGAAAACGAGCGGTCAGATGCAGGGGCTAATCGTACATCGTACATAGTACTCATACTCCTAGTGTACACCCTACATCGACCGCCCGCCAACAGTGATTGGCTACCTTGGAATGGGGAAGTCATTCAGATAGTCAAGCCTACCTCGGTACCTCACTAGGTGGCTATTGCAGGTAAGAGAAATCTCGGGAATCTGATGTGGTCTATAGCAGATTGTGAAGTCCGTGGCTGTCGTTTGATACTGATCAAAGTCACGGCGTCTGGCATTTGATCTGCCCCCAGTATAGCTCTTGATCACCACAACGAAGGCTGGATTTCTTCGATGAAGTTTTATAAATTGATTCAGCTACTGTACATCTTCATACTTCCATGATTTTCGTTATGTTTGTCGGGTCATGATACCTGTCGTCTGCTGAGAGTATGCTCCTGAAGAGTCGCGCAGGGATGTAAACGTGGTACAGCCACCAAAACGGTAGCGGGTCCCATAAAGCATACATGCCTTCTCTCCAGAATATTATATGGTTGACAAGCATGAGCAATTGCCTTGTCAACAGTGAAAGTTTGATTTTGAAGGTGGAGAATTGCATGACCGGCTTGATCAGAAGCTGGAGTATATCCTGCCCGAGATAGTATACTCCCGAAGAACTGTCAACAGGTAGAGCAACGTCTTCCTCAGATTCGGGCTGTGGTGGACCCACAACAGTGCTTGTACCGTTAGACATTGGAGCGCAGGCCGCTACGTACGATCTTGCCAAATCGATCGAGCCATTCAGACCTTGGAACATCAACACGCTTGCCTGTGCCCGGATGCGACAATCGATAGGTAGTATATTACTTTCCAATCCAGTCTCGGTCATCCTCTCGTCAATGCAAAAATCGATACAAAGGTGACCCGAGAATTCGGGTCCCAGCTTGCGAGCTAGGTTCTGAACGTAGCGGAGCATTGCTCGATTGCGTCCGGATGTCGCAGGAAGAGCTTGATAGTAAGTCTCCGATTCTGACAGCGGACTTGCTGCAAATGCTTTGACACAACCTTGAACCACAACCCCGAAGGTAGTGTACTTCTCTAGACCTTCGATGTATTGCTCCAATACCCATGGAGTCGTCTGCGTTATCTTCATGCGCGAAATCTCGTTGTATGTCTGGCTGACAGTCCGTTGCGGAAGCAGTGTTCTTGGATATGTAGTATACGTGCCATCTGGTGCATGTAGAGTGTACCGCCTTCTCCCTTGTGCGCGGTTGAGGACACTGTGGATCTCATTCCGTGACTTTACTTGGTGGCGCTCAGGTATAGGTAACCCTAAGCCTTTAGTAAAGGAAAGAAATTGCTGTCTAGACTGAAAGTGTGGGGCGTCCTTGACACCGAGCACGAAACAAGTGCAGGATGTTTTATTTTCGATGATGTTCTTCGCGCGAGCTTCTTCTAGAGGGCTTACAGCATCCGAGCAGCTTATCCACATGTCAACTCTTTCTTTCTGGATAATTTGGAGTAAATCGTGGATGAACGGCGTTCCACCATGTCGACCTCCAGAATGTAATCGGTAGAATTTCGAGATTGCTTTTGAACAGCGCGCATGACTTGCAATGGACCACAGCTCAAAATCGGCGCCCACCACATTGTGACCTGTCTGGTAGAAGGCGCGCGCCAACCGTAGGCCCTGAGGTGTACCAACACCAGTCAGTAATATAGTGCGTGACTGAAACTGCGTCGAGCGTCTAAGTCGTCGTCGCAAGGCGTTGCGTGGGATGAGATTAAGAGTCGCATAGTTGAGAATCAAGGCGACCGTAGAGAGGGGGAGGAAGAACAGCGTGACTGCGACGAAAAATAATTGTTGGATTGTTGGTAGGGTGTGGGAGAAAGGCATGGCTCGGATTGTGGTGGATGCCCCCAAATAAAGCTTTCTGCTGCAATACTAGTATGAACGACCCAACGATAGTGATCCTTTGCTTGAGTCGCGCTGTATGCAGGTATGCAGAGTCAGTTGTATCTCAGCATCATTCAGAGCCGTGGTGGTGCAATGAGGCAGGCGTTGGGAGCGCCCAGGGTCAACAGGTACTCGAATGTCGCATGTGTAACTCGAACGACTCGGACTCGGACTCGGACTCGGAACGGATCAAAGCTTCCATTGGCAGTGCAGCCCATCAATTGATGGCACAGGGCTCCGAGTCAGGCACTGAAATGCACTCAGGCTGGCAGCTGGACTATTATTCAGTGCATGCCTATGGCCCAGGTGCCAGCCTGAGTGCCAGCCTGAGTGCCAGCCTGAGTGCCTGTGTCTGTCGCACATGCAGCACCCAAACGTCATGGCGCAGGCGTGGCAGGCTAGGTACTGAGCCGCCTTGCCCATTTCAAGTTCGCATGCAGTCACGGTGCCATTAGTGGACTAGTGGCAGACTGGCAGTGATGTTTGCGTGGCAAGCACCTGCAGGGGCCGGGAGAGCACTTCCGACGTACTACTTGTTGTACCTACCTACCTAGGTAGGTAGCTACTATCTAGTAGGTATTTGATATGTGCCTGTTCACAGGTTTACCGCTTCACTCATCAGTGCTGGTGCTCGTCACCTACAAGGGAGTCGGGGGAAATTAGGGAGCTTAGGGAGATATAGAACCACCTGCTCGAAGCTGGTCAGCACATCTACACAATAAGGGACTCAGACACGCCTTGGGCCAGTTCGTCTTTCGGCAATCTGCAAGCACTGGCACGCGTCTTCCAAGTTCCGGTGTCAAGCAGGCTGTTGAGTTGTTGAGTGGGAGTAGCTGCAGGCTGCCCTGGTGGGTACTAAGGATATTAAAGCCGTCGCGATGTGCAAATCATTAAATTATCATGCCAGGGAAGGGATCCAAGGTTGTGGCTAGTGAGCGCGTCAGTGCTCCCGAAGCTGCATGATTGCATCAACATGTTGATGTGGCGTCGATCGGACTGTAGTTCAGCTGTCACTGTACCGGACTACAAGGTACGAGCACCTACTTATACTCATACTGTACCGTGTACGGGCTCGGGCTGCGGCATACGGCATGCGGTAGCGGCGTTTAATGTTGACCAAAGCAAATGTCGTACTGTACCTACCTAGTGAATAAACAACCGCATCATCCCGTTTCCCATCGTCAATCTGCCAGTGGCTCGTGTCTCTTCCCTTCTTTGCTTCTTTCCTTTCTTGATTGAACTCACTTCGTTCATCCTTCCTGATTCTCCTGCCTGGGTTCGCCGGCACGATTGCGCCGCTCTATCAACCATTTCCGTATTCTCGCTTGCAAAATGGCATCCCAAGATTATTACAGCAACCAAAACATGAACGGGCAGTTTCAAGCACCTGCTGGGCCGCCTCAGGGCTACCAGCAAGGCTATCCGCCGCCGTCAGGACCAGCACAGGGCTATCCTCCTCCACAGCAGCAGCAACAAAACAACATGCAGAACTCCAACGGTCCAGATGGACAAAAGTACAACCAAGCCCCACCTACCTACGGTCAGAACTTCACTCCGCCCCAGGACGACAAACAGGATTTTCAGCAGACGTTCAAGATCCAGAAGCCCAAATACAACGACCTTTGGGCGGGGTTGCTAGTATGTCTGCGACCCCAGACCGCACTTCGTTTGCTAACTCCCTGTGTAGCTAATTGCAGTCTTCTGTGGCTTCGTCGCAGTGTCAGGACTTACACTACAGCAGTATTCGAAATACCACAGCTTCAGTGGTGGCGGCATCTACGGCGCCAGTAATGATTTCTCCCTCAATACCAACACCATCGTCCTCTTCGCATTTGTCCTTCTCGTTGCCTTCGTCGTCTCCTGGGCATATTTCCTTTCCGCTCGGGCTTTCACAAAACAATTCGTCTGGTTGACAGGAATACTCAACTGCGCCATTGCCGTTGCAACAGCAGCATACTATCTTTATCGACGCCTGTGGGGTGCTGGTATCGTCTTTGCACTCTTCGCGGCGTTCGCCATATTTTGCTTCATCAGCTGGATTCCGAGGATACCGTTTGCAGTCGTCATGCTTCAACAAGCCATGGACATTGCGAGAATGAAGCGTGTTCATGTTTTCATGGTCGCATTTATCGGTGGCGTGATTAGCCTCGTGTTCGCAGCTTGGTTCTCGGTCACCTTGGTCGCCATTTACGTCGCATACATGCCTAGTAATGCGGATGCGACCCCAAACCCCTCATGCGCCTCCGGTGGATGTTCAAGCGGCAAAGTCATCGGTCTGGTTGTCTTTGTGACTTTCGCTGGATATTGGATCTCGGAATGGCTCAAGAATACAATCCATACGATAATTGCAGGTGTTTACGGATCATGGTACTTTTGTGGTGGCAAGCCAGGAGGGATCCCCAAAGGTGCGACAATGGGCTCTTTCAAGCGCGCAACGACTTATTCTTTTGGCTCCATCTCCTTCGGCAGCTTGGTGGTTGCCGTGATCAACATGTTGCGTCAAGCATGCAGCATCGCGCAAAGGTCAGAGGCGGGTCAAGGCAACATGGTCGGCGCCATCGCATTCTGTGTCCTTGGATGTTTCATCGGAATATTGGACTGGCTGGTCACAATCTTCAACAGATATGCCTTCTCGCATATAGCACTATATGGCAAGGCGTACATACCAGCAGCCAAGGATACTTGGAAAATGGTCAAAGACAGGGGCATTGATGCTTTGATCAACGATTGCCTGGTTGGCCCGGTTCTGACCATGGGCTCCGTGTTCGTGGCATATCTTTGCGCTCTGCTCGCCTATCTCTATCTCGAATTCACTGATCCTGCCTACAACGATGGGCGTACTTTCACACCTGTGGTCATGGCATTTGCTTTCTTGATCGGTCTGCAAGTCTGTCAAATCTTCATGACTCCCATTGCGAGCGGAATCGACACAATCTTCGTGGCACTGGGTAAGTTCTTTCCCTGGAGATTGTTTGAACCATGCTAACCGCTACTCATGTAGGTTGGGATGGACAGTTGGCCGCTCAGGACCATCCCGAGTTTTGGGATCGGCTTGTTCATGTGTATCCACGTGTAAGTGTCCTACAACATAACTCCCAAGAACCTGTTCTCTCTCCCGTTGAAATCTGATCTACGCCACTTTCCACTTGCATAGTTCAAAGCTAACCTCAAATTTCTCGTGATCTAGGTCCAGAACGTCATAACGCATGTCTGAGCATGGGCGTCTGTGATGCCGTGGTGCTCCTCCAGCAGCATCCACCTTCTAGTCTGCAGATAAGTTTTAATTGGAGAGCATTTGGAAAGTTGGGAGAAAATCATCTCGATACCCTAGACAATAGGCTTCGGTATTTCAACCCTTTGTCTTGGCATGCAGTACCTACCAGTCAATGCTCGCAAAGATATCACAGACGTGCCGGCGAAATGATCAGCCATCCCGCATGCTTCGACCACTCTATCTTGACCCGGTCAGGAAGCTGTGGTCGGCGCATTCTGATGTCGTCTCCGCAGGATAATACCATAGCCAATGAAAACTCGAGTCTCGAGCCTTTTCATGTGTTGTCACTCCAACCACGGTGAATTTCTGGAGCAGCCAGGAGGTTGGTACATACTGACCTTCTGGATCCTTCCTAGATGAACTCTCATACGTTGCTGATCGAGTTGTGTCTGAATACGCAACGCTGTGCTGATGAGATGCTGATGGGCGCCACGCAAGCAGTGCTATCTCGCTAGGGTTCGATATATGGCTGGTGCTGTTGCCTCCTGTCTCCCACATCTGCCAGCGACCTCTTGAGCAATTGTCCATTCTTCGCCTTCACATCTTCAGTCACCATGTCTATTGACATCCCTAATCTGCCAACGATGACGCCGAAGAATCCAGCGTGCTAGCAAAAGGGCCCGGTGCCCAAAGAAACAACAGTGTCGCTTCTGCCTTAGCGATCGCTCCTGGCGAGCTGCAAATTTCCGGAAAGGACGCCCTTAAAGCTTTCACATATCTGAAGGACCATCCCAATGCCTCTGCAATTCGAGAGGAAGCATCAGCGATTTTGGCTGATCCAAAAGCCACGGAAAAGCTTCTTCGCAAGCTTGCCTTCACCATTGACTCCTGCTTTTCGCCAGCTATCTGAGCGCTACCTTCGTAGATGAGACGATAGAACACGGTACGAGTGCGCAGCCACAGTAGCCACAATACATTGAGCAATTCTGCTGTTACTACCTACCTAGGTAGCCATGCCGCGCTGGCCTATACGTAGTCGCATGAGCTGAGGCTGCGCAGAAAACCAGGGGGATCTCCACACTGCGCCACATGTGGCTGTTGATTGACCTGAGGCGGAGCAGTCTCCGAAGCCTGGCCTTAGCCTGAGCACTGCTATGGTTTGTCTTGTCATTGCCTTCATGACCAAAGTCACACCTTTACATTCCTTACCCAGGTATCTAGACAGTGGAAAGGATCAAGAATTACTTCAGCCTCATGCGCCTGAGGAGAAGCTGTGTCTCAATGTATCACGTACTGTAACATGCACTCTCTCCACTCTCCCCATACACCTCTTCTTCGCAACATTGTAGAGAGGCAAGACCGCCGGCAAGGATGGTGGAGTCGAGACACTGCGGCTCTGACATGAACAAGTTACTACACTCGGTCTCAAGATGCTCTCGATCAGCTTCCTACTGCTCGTCGCTATGCCGCCGACACTGCTATGGACAACTTTCTGATCTGGGTAGCCTATTACGCAAGCCTCCATATATATCTCCTACTCAAGTCCGTTCTACTGTTCGATCGAGGAACAGCGGCTTACCACTATCCTACGATATCGATTTCGCAACCTGTTAGCCAGCGTCGGGAGCCTAGCCGGCGAGAGACACATGGCTATTGATCCAGTTCCATTGTTCAGCCGTCTCAGCAGATCGTCCGCCGGCAAATAGTACAGTCACACATACAGAGACCTACAGCGATACATATGTACTGCAAGTTTGTCATTGGAGCTGCACTGCGAAGAAAGGATGCAACAAGAGATTGCTTGCCTTGGCACTACTCGTCGACCTCGACCTACTCGAAATACCAACACCTTGAATCTCCACGGAACCGCTGCTATACATGCAGCGCTTTACAATTGGAGTCAGAAATCACAGATCTGACAGGCGGCAGCATATGCGTTCCCAATTGGTGTCTGTTCGCCACACGTGCCGTCCGAGGTTCTGCCTAGCCTACGCTTGACTTTGATTGGCTACAACAGTAAATCGGCCAATGAGTCACCATGCACCACGGTTTGGGCATAATGATGGTCACATGCCGACGTGTTTCTAGTGTCAGTGGCCGACGTGTGGTCAGGCGCCAGCCGTGGAGTTGGACACCGCCATGTGCCCAAAGCGATGGGGGTGTCAGTACTTATACCAGTGGCGCCAGCGCTTCCCATGACTCCTCGCTCTCGCGTGGCCATGCTTGGGACCTAACCACGGCCAGTCACGTGGAGTAAATAGGCTTCGTCTGTTCATGGCCACCGTCACAGTCTTTCCCGCTCCCACAGCAGGCTCTGTCTGTTTCGTAGCCTCGCGTGGCTGAGTATTCAGGCTACCTGATACAGTCATTTCCAGCAGATGTCTTAGCTGAGGTGCCTAACGACGCACCTTCTCGAAGTCAGCAACCAAAAGCACCATTACCTCGTGGTTGTCTGAAGTATCTTTACTGATAGAGAGGGTCGCTATTTGGGAACATCAGTCATCTAACAGCCCAGAAAACGCACTACGTATCGACCATCAACGTCTATGGCCAATGCGTATTCATCTCCAGTATCACCCGAAGCGTCTCCAAAAAATGAACGTCGACTGTCAGTGGCAACATCTCTAGCATCAGCGAGTCCTGTCCTTGAGGCGAGTTCGCCAATGCCAGAAGCAAGTCGAAGACCAGGCAACCAGATGCGCCGACGTCGCATACCACCACGCAATGAAGAGGATGACATTATATGTGACCACTCGAATTGTCGGGGAAAGAATGTCAGCTTTAAGCGTGCCTGCGAATGGAACAAGCATATGGACAGGCACGAGAGACCGTACAAGTGCTTGGAACCGGGATGCGAGATGAATGCCGGCTTCACGTATTCTGGTGGCCTGCTCAGACATCAGAGAGAGGTGCACAAAATGCACCAATCGACAAAGCAACCTCTTTTCTGTCCTTTTCCAAACTGCAAGCGGAGTTCAGGCACAGGTTTCACAAGGAAAGAAAACCTCGAGGAGCACAAGCGACGCAGACATCTCGAGCAGATTACGGGGCAACCAACGACCACCAAGACATCCTCGTCGTATGATATCGGCATCACACAGGACTCCACTACGCAGAAGCGGAAAAGGACGGAAACAGTGGGTAAACAAAAGCACGAATCCGAGGAAGCTGATTCCGACAGCCAGACCATCAAGCGGCTAAGGATGGAGGTGGCGAAGCAAGACGAGTTTATACGTGGACAAACCATTGAACTCAACCAGCTCCGAACCCTGTTACGGTCGCTTCCTACGCAAGTGTATCAGTCCGTGTCGCATCAAATACAACAGCAGGGTCCCACATGATGCGAGTACGCTTGTCTGGGAGAGCTTTGGGAAAGGAGGTATAGCTTACAAGACACGGTAATAATGCTATGGATGTTTACGACGTGGAGGAGTCAACCACCTGCATGTACACTAATTTATCTCCTGTCATTTGTTACACTTTTACCCGGGTATTGTAGTAGATCGTAACAAAGAACTCCTGATAGTACACGTGATCAAGACGTCATTACGCAAGTAGGGGGTAAAGTGTGTAAACGTGCCAAGCTCACTGCCCTTTGAGACGTTAACGAGTACCGGGAGAAAGTTCCGTGCCAATAGGATAGCCTTCCCATCCATCCACTGTACCGGAGGGAGATGCCGAGTTGATCGTACTGTGTACATGTGGTGTCCTGGTAATCTAAAACACCGTCGAGTTTGGAAAGTTGTTCTTTTGAATTTTCATGGGATCATGTCGTCGCTCGTGCGTCGTCGTTGTAGCTGTCGTATACGTAGTGTAGGTAGCAGTCGTGACTCTGAGTCGTGCCAGTGCTGTGCCAGTGCCAAGCAGACATAGACCGTCAGTTGGCGATAACTTTAGGTAGGTAGTTGCCACTGCATCGTCGTGACACTTGCCACTACAACCTGCT
>Ga0210040_10005511_pt1 | contig 16093 bp, 1 predicted proteins | sample CryGeyCG12114_NA_FD_185462 | JGI IMG/M metagenome (GOLD analysis project Ga0210040, IMG submission 185462) | Groundwater microbial communities from aquifer - Crystal Geyser CG19_WC_8/21/14_NA (SPAdes) (version 2) | ecosystem: Environmental > Aquatic > Deep subsurface > Groundwater | place: USA... | reverse complement strand
ATAAGCAATTCCTATAAGGTATAAGTAAGAGGCGTACTAAGTTACTACTATTTAGAAAGAAAGAGAGTAGGCTTTAGTATAACCCTAGGTATCTAATTACAGACCTTAATACGCTAAAAGCACCCTAGTAGTAGGTAAGATAAGGTACTAAAGTAACGTAGCTAAACTAAGGTTATTTCTATTACTATAGCTAATACTATAAAGTATCTACTAGCGTTATATATATTTAGCGTTAATAGTATAGTTAAGACCCTAAATAGTAAGCTCTATACTATAAGCACTATATACTTACTATCTTTCTCCTACTCTAGCAGCTATAGTATTCCTAACTATAGCGCTAGGGTAATTAGCCTTTAAGTATCACTTAGAGAGCGTAATATAAATATCTATTAGCGTAGTAGGACGTATACAAAATATTATTAGGGGTAGTAGGTAAGTAGTAAGTAAGAACTATATAAGCCTAAGGTAGTTACTATCCTCTATAAACATTTTAATAATATCCTTATAGGTCTTACGTATAAGTAGTAGAACCTAACTTATTATACTATTATAGCTAATCCTATATAGACTTATTAGTCCTACCTAGTTTCTAGCTTATAGTTAACCTACCTACTTACTTAGTAATAGTAGTATCGTTGCACATAAGAGCATATATAAAACTAAAAGTACTAACCTACTAGGTAAGTTTTTTTATACCTATTAGTATTATCTATATAGGTTTAGGGCGTATACTATCCTTAGTTAGTAATACAGCAGAAGCCCTAAAAGAAGAATAGAGTTACCTAGTAATAAAGAGTGTTAGCGTATAAGCCTATAGGAAGTTATATATCTAGGTAGTACTCTTATAGCTAGCAGCCTTATAGCTATTAGGTACGTTTAATACTAGAGCTTTAAGCTTATAGTTACTATTCTCTAGCCTATACTTCTAGTCTAAGTAGAAGTTATAGTAGAAGTTCTATCTAGTATAAAGGCGTAAGTAGCTAGTAGTAGTAGTAGGCGTTTTATTATCTAGTGTAAAGTAGCGTAGGCCTATACGCTAAGCCTTAAGCATTTCTTTTACTTTTAGGTTAGTAGCTTTATAGATAGACTTACCTAACTCTACTATACTAACTATATAGTAAATATTAGGCTTATTACTAAGCTTAAATGTAGTTACTATAGCGTTATATCCTTATAGTATCTACGCCCTAAACACCTACTATATAATAATCTAAACTACTCTTATTTAGATTACGCCCTTATTAGCAGCCTAATATAGAGTATAGTATAGTATAAGCTATTACTTCGCTATCTACTACTTATCGCGTTTAATGTTAAAGGCTATATTACTCTATACCTATAGCTATAGGGTGCGTAGATCTATTATACTAGCAGTCTAGGCGTACGCGCTTATTACTTAGTAGAGTAGTAGCTTTGTAATCCTCTTAATTGCTATAGTAATATTATTAATTATATACTTACTACTATACAGCCTAGCTATTAGGTCTATAATATTAGGTTAGTCTTCTTTCCCTATACTAGCTATTATACTATAACTAATAAGGCTTAGTAGTGCTTTATAAGTATAGTAGCCTACCCTTACTATTAGCTATACTTTTACCTTAGTTACGCTATTAGAGGTTAGGTTAGAGCTATACTAAGTCCCTAGTTATCTAGAGTAGAAGTAAAGTAAGTACTATTAAGTAATACTATTATCTTAGTAGAGCTTACTTACAGTATATTAGCTAGTAAGCCTTTAAGAATTTATATTCCCTAATACGCTAAAGTTAGTCTACTAGATACTTATTACGTAATAGGTAATAGAGAAGTAGGATACACACCTATTCGTAGTAGGCGTAGGCCTTATTAATAGCTCTATTAATAGCTTTAACTTTACCTTAGCTTTATAGCCTCTCTAGCTACGTAACTATAGATTATAGCTAGTCTAGTAGGGGTAGAAAGCGTAAAAAGACTTATAGGGCTTCTATCTTAGAGCGCTTACACTTACTACTACTTTTTAGAGTAGAAGAAATAGCTGTAGCTATACTATTAGCTATTAAACTAAAAAAAGTAAAAGGTAGAAGTGTAAGAGAGAGGGTTTTCTAGTAAGTAGAGAGTAAATAGTAGGTAAAGAGGAAGAGATATTACTCTAGGAGCTAGTTTACAGTATAAGTAAAAATAGTAGAAGTAGAGGCTCTAGCTATCTATCTTCTATACTTACTTTCTCTACCTACTTACTACTATTACTTATTTTAATATTTTTACTACTATTATTATTATTATTAGTAACGTAGTACTAGCGCTAGACTTATATTATAAATAATACGCCCTTCTAAACTTTTTCTCTCTCTACCTATACTACTTCTCCTTTCTACCTTAATACCTCTAAGTCTAATATTAATTAATATATATACTACTTTAATACTATACTATCTCTTTTACTTACGTTCTTCCCTACTACCTTACTTTAATATAGTAGTAAATACTTTATATATACTAGATAACGCTTAGGATAAAGTTTTCGCCTATAGTAAAGAGAAGTAAGTATATAACTTTCTATAGTCTAGCGTAGATAAAGTCCCCTTTAACGCGATCTTAACTAAAGTATATTAAGTATTAAGTATCTAGCTTAGTTAGAGTATTAAAACTAACTTCTTATAGAACCTAGCGTAGATTATTACTAGTATAAAAGCTCTTATAGTTAGAGAGTAATAGAGCGTCTTCCTTACTAGGATATCTAAGATAATTAAAAGTACTTAACTAAACGTCCCCTATAGCTAACCCCTATACTAGATTTTAGAAGGTCTACTTAGCTACTAGTAGAGACTACGTAATACGTACTAGCGTAAGCTTATTACCCTATTACGCTTACTTACTACTAAGTAAAGCGTAGACGCTAACGCACTACCTACTTTCTTTAATAACGTTACTACTAAGGCCTAGGCTCTAATAGACTAGGATAATACTACCTTTATAATATAGACTAAGTTCTATAGTAGACGCCTTACTAACCTACTTAATATTATTAAGGACGTAAAGCATAATAAGGAGCTACTATATATACTCTTAGATAATAAAGATAAAGAGGCTACTACTAACTATAGCGATACTAAGTTATATATTAATAGTAGTAATAAAGAGTATAACTCCTCTAAGCTATATAAGCCTAATAATTCTATAATTATTAATAGTAGTAATAGTAAGATCTCTAGCTACTAGAAGTTAAAGCGTATAAAGAAGTAAATATATATAGAGCCTATTACTAATAATAAGCCTATCTAGTAACTATATAAAGTAGGCTATCTAGATACTAACTAGTTCTATACTAAGACTATAGCATTTCCTAACTATAACTTCGCGTAGTAGCGTTAGACTATAAAGTTAGTTAAAGACGCTCTACTAAGTAAGACGTACGTAGTAAGTAATAATGTTAAGACTATTATAATGTAAGATGTGTATTAGATCTATAACCTTATATTTAGCGTCTTCTTTAGTATCTACAGCTTTACTTAGTTATAGTAGGTTATAAAGACGCTAGTAGAGACTAAGAACGCTACCCTCTATTAAACCTTTATAAAGTATACTTATTAAGAGGTTAAGTTTTAGGAGGGTTATATAGAGTCTCTTACTACGTTTAACTAGTGCCTAAGCTTTACTAGCCTACTTAACTATAATATACAGCTAAAGTAGGTCTAGGAGGAGGTAAAGTAGAATATAAACGCTATTAGCGTCTACGCTTACTTTAAGTTAACGTATAAGTAGTACTTTAGAGAAGGTATAGAGACGTTAGATAACGTAAGCTAGGAGTTATAGGCCTTTCTTTTACAGCAGATAGGTAAGGCCCTTAGAATTAACTAATATAAGCTAGACGCCTACTACGTTAAGCTATTTCTAGTAAAGCGCCTAACTATAAGCAATAAGCTCTTTAATAAGATACTTAAGTATAGTAAAGTACTCTTTATCTTTAAGATATAGTATAACCTTACTATATTTACTATATTAATAAGCGCGTATAGGAGGTATGTTATACTAAGGCTTTATATCTATATCCTAAACGCTAACTATTCTATAGCTTCTTTAAGAAGGTTAGCCCTACTAAGATATTAGTAGTATAGTTATACTTTAAAGATATCTCTAAGCTTTATAAGATAGTAGTAGCTATATATAAGATTAGTAGCGTATACTAGTAGGGCTTTACTCTAAACCTATATACTCTACCCTTTAGTATTATCTACGCTAAGGCATCCTATAGTCCTAGCTCTAAGAAAGAACCTAGCTAGGCCTATATAAACGTAACCTATGCTAAGTATTATAAGAAGTATTAGATAAGGTAGATTAAGTTGTATAAGATAAGGTAGATTAATTAAGATAAGGAATAAGAATAATAGATAGTATAGGTAGGTTAGTAGATTAGATTACATTATATACACTTATGTACACTAGGTTACTAGCGCCTACCTTAAAAGGCTACCTAATTATATATAATAAGTATTCCTATAAACCTTATACTTTCCTTCTTTTACTACTATTATAATGCTTACTAAGAGTATAATACGTTTAATAGTAAGTAACTATAATAATAGGCCTAGTACTTAAGTAATAGCGTAAGTTATTTAGTAAATAAGAAGGAGGAGAAAAGAAGTAGATATACTTTTAGTATCTTTTAGGGGTTAACAACGTTTAGGGTAGTAATAATAGTAGGTTATAGTACTAATAGTAGTTAGAATAATATAATAATAATAATAATAACTAGTAAAGTAGCCTATGTATTAAATAAGTTACTATACTAACCTATCTAAACGCGTACAGCTACCTATAAATTATTTAAGGAATAGATTACGCTAATAACTAATAATAGTACTACGTAAGCTATATTTTACTCCTTATACTACTAGTAGCTAGTATAGTAAAAGGACTTACTTTCTTATAATAATCTAAAGTAGTATTATCTAGGCTTACGCTAGCTGTATAGAGTACCTAATAGTATACTATTCTTAGAGTATAGCCTTCTACCCCTAAACGCTACGTCTACGTATATTATAAGTAGTGCTATTATTAATAAGTCTTATTCACTCCTAGTTACCTTAGTATAGAAGAAGCTAATAGATAGTATAAGGAAATATATACTTTATAAGAGCTGCAGTCCTTATAGCTCTTTTACCTAACCTTTAGGTAGCTATATTTATATATATATAAGAGTATATAGATAGTAGATAAGTTTAAAGAAAGTAATATATTATAACGTATTTAAGTAGAGCTAAAGTTAGAACTATATCTATACTTACTAACTAACCTTATATAACTAAACGCTGTTATAGTATTATAGCTTTACGACCTATGCCTCTACATCCTCCTATTTAGGCGTAAATTATTATTAGCTTTAACGTCTTCTATTACTTTTAATATCCTAACCTTTAACTATCTCTCTTTACTATTATTACTACTACTACTACTAAGCTTAGTAGCTGCACTTAGATACTTACTATTTAACTATACTCTATCTATACTAGCCCTCTAGCTTATATCCTCCTATATAATACGCTAGCTCTACTACTCTCTAGTAGTAGCTTTAAACGTAATAAGCTGTTTAAACTTAGCTATATAAGCCTACTATATAGCTTAGAGTAGCTTATAGTTACTATACTAGCCTTAAAGCTAGATAGGGTATAAGATAAGTATATATTCTACAGAAGACTACTTATAGAGGTAAGTAGAGGTTAGCGCTAGTCCTATATATAAAGTAGTATAGGGTTTACCTATAAATTTAATAAAACCTTATAGTAGGATATTAATAGAGATAAGCGTATACTATATATTAGACTAGATATATAGGACCTCGTTAAGTCTTTTATAGAGTATATACTTACGCTCTTATAGCTCCTTTATACTTAGCCTATATCTAGTAGTGTAATATAAGAGGTAGTAAGAATACTTTTACGTAGGCTTACTATTCTAGAAGGGCCTATAGTATATACTAATAATCTAGTATAGGCGTATAAAGATCTTAACGTTGTATCTATACTATTTTAAGCTTATTATTATCCTGCGCCTAAGTATATAGTAGTTAAAGATCTTATCTATACCTATTAGTAGCTCTACCTCTACTCTCTAGAGCTAGTAGAAGATAAATACTAGTAAGTAATACTAGTAAAGCGTAAAGTTAGCTCCTTAGTCTACTAGCAGCTATAAGTTAAATAGAAAAATATTTTCTTTATAGAATAGCTTACGCGTAAGGTAGGTAAAGTCTATATAATATCTAGTGCGTAATAGTAGCTATAGTACTTAGGTATAAAAGGCGTTTAGTAATATAAGCCTATATTAGAAGAGAAAGTTATTATTAGTTAGGCGTATATCCCTTACTAAGCTTTATCTATATAATAGCAGCGTTATATATAACTAAATAATATAGTACTAAAGTATATATAGCTTTAGCTCTATTAGAAGCTTACGCTAGCTATTATAGAAAGTATTATAAAGGCTTCTAGTAGACTACTACTAGGTATAAGCTATACTTATAAGGGGAGTATAATACCTTAGCATCTTTACATTTATTAGATCTACTTCTTTTATACTAGTAAAAGGGTATAGGCTTTTTATCTAAGGCTAGCTTTATAGCTATAATACTAGACGTATTAGTAGGAAGAGCTTATAACCTTTAAAGTAAGCTTTATAGTAGTAATAGGTAAGCTCTACGCTAGTATCTAAGTTCTTAGGTAGCTTAGCTAAGTATATACAACTCTAGACTAGAGTTAGTATACTTACCTTTCTTACCTACAGTACTAATTCTCTATTCTCTATAGCCTTAGGTAAAAACAAGGCAGTAGTTATAGGTTAATAGGTATATCTAGTCTATTTTAGTAAGGTAGGCCTATCTTTAAGAATAGTCTATCTCTAAAAACTATCTACTACTATTAGTAGTCTATCTCTATAAATAATTAATCTATTGCTATAAAAGGTTCTATCGCTAAAAGAGAGAGTTCTATTATTAAGAGTAGTCTATCTCTACTAGAGGTCTATCTCTACTAAAAGTCTATCTCTACTAGAGGTCTATCTCTACTAAAGGTCTATCTCTACTAGAGGTCTATCTCTACTAGAGGTCTATCTCTACTAGAGGTCTATCTCTACTAGAGGTCTATCTCTACTAGAGGTCTATCTCTACTAGAGGTCTATCTCTAAGAGAGGTACTTCTTTAAGAAGAGTACCTCTCCTATAAAGGTCTAACCCTTATACTAGTTTATCTTAGTACTTAAACTATAATTAATAGAGTTTATACTTTAGAGCGTAGAGTATACTTAGGTAATAGTCCTATAGATAAGGCTGTAAAGACTAATCCTTATAATAACTACTATAACTAGACCTATCTAGGCAGCTACGTATAATAGGCTAGTAGTAGTAAGTAGAATACTATAGCTCTTCTAAGGCACCTAGTTTATATAGTAGAAACTATACTATAGTTTATAATATAATCCTACTATAACTATAGCTACTAAAGATAGTAGCCTACTTATAACTTAGCTCTACCTATAAGTTATAGAGAGAAATCTAAGAGCTATCTATAGTTATAAGAAGCTAATAAAGCTATAAGTACCTAGAAAAGTAAAAAAAAAGCGTTATACTTTCTATAGTTATACCTTCTATATAAGCTTATAAGTTTATAGCTATAAAGCTTTAAGTCCTAATATCCTTATATTAGGTATAATCTTTACGTATTACCCTATTTCCTATTAACGCAGCTCTTTCCTCTAGATAATACTATAAGCTCTACCTAATATAGAATAACTAATAAAGTAGTAGTAGTAGTACGCTAATAAAACATTAATCTTTAACTTACCTACGCCTAGACTATCTATTATAGGCAGTCGTTTATCTAAGGATCTAGACGCTAAATACTCTCCCTATCCTTCCTTAGTATATAATTTTTAGCTATCTCTAATTAAGCTTATATAGATTACTAAATTACTACTAAACTATAATTAGGATACTATTAGCCTATATAAACTATTAGGAAGTCCTTACTTAACTAGGTGCTAGAACTTTAACTTCTTTATAGATCTCTACTTTATAATATAAGAGTACTTACTAAGTGTAGAAGGCTGTATAGCTATAGTTACTAGGCTAAAGCGCTCTTTAGGTAATAGTTTTACTCTACTATATAGTAGTCTATTAACATAATAGTTATATATAGGTCTTTATATACCTAGGATATATATAGAGTATACTTAAAGGTAAGTATTAACTATTACTACCTACTATAGAGTAGCTTTGTACTATAGGCGCTAACGTATATATAGGAGGCTGCTAAGTCCTACCTACGTATATAGCTTATTAGTACTTATATCCCCCCCTTTACTAGTTACTACTCTAAGATTTTAGTTCTCTTCTATATTAATAGCTTAGCGCATATTATTATTTATATAGTAAATATACTTACTATTAAGTAGTAGAACGTAACGTAGATAATCTAGTACTTACTATTACTTTACTTATAAAGTGCGTCCTTACAACAGCTGTCTACTAATATAGCGCATAATATAAGTAACTATATAAAGTTAGACCTAATAAGATTAGGTAAGCGCTTTAGGGCTAACTTTCTTACCTACCTTAGAGTATATAAGTATCCTATTAAGAGTCTAGTAACCTAGCTAAGTAGCTTAGACTTTTTAGGCGTAAGAGCTACGTTTATTATAAGTACGCTATAGAGCCTAGAGGATTTAATAGTAGTAGTAAGCACTTATTAGCCCTTATTTAGCTAGCCTACGCTCTAAAAGATCTTACGTAGTATTCTAAGTATATTACTATTATCTTTATTATTACCTAGATAACTATATATTATTATTTAGGTCTTATTAGTTACCTTACTAGGCATTAACTCTACCTAGCTAGATATATTTAAGGCGGTTTTAGGTAAGATATCTAATATAGTACTAGGCAGGAATAGAGCTAGTATAGAGACGCCTTAATATAGTATTATTTTCCCTATATAGTAAGATAAGTACTATTTCCTTAATAGCGCTAGTAGTAGATAGTTAATTTACTTTAAGTCCTATACTAACTAATAGCACTAGTAGCTTACCTATATAGCTCCTATACTATTATACTAGGGCTTAGCGTATTTACTAGATCCTATACCTATAACGCCTAGCTATACCTTAGTATCGCAGTCCTATATATACTAAGACACATACTATACTCTTACTACACTATACTATAAGACGTATATTAAGTTCTATAATAAGACGTAGGGCTCTATTATATAAGTGCTAATAATAAGTACTAACCTAAGTATATAAGTATAGAGTACTTACTCTAGAAAGAAGGCTATAGTCTATATATAGAATTAGGAAGTAGGTATAGTTATCTAGCTAGCCCTATTTACTACTATTATACTAAAGAAAGCTATTATAGTCCTAGTCTTTAGTATAAACAGCCCTACTATACTAGATGTTCCTCTATAGATAAGCTAAGATATAAATTAAAAGCGTAAGGTCTAGGATAGTAAGAGAGTAGTTATTAGGCTTTATATACTCTATAGCTTACCTCTTATCTCTTACAGCGCTTCTAAGAGGCTATAGTCTACTTTATAGGCTAAAGACTCTTAGCAAATCCTATATACTCTAACCTAAGGTATATAAGCTATAGAAGAGAATAGTTAGATATTACACTTATATCTATCTAAAGCTACTTTAAAAATAGTAGGATTATATAATATAAGTTTATAGCATTTATAGTTATATAAGTATAAAAGGGTACTTAGGTACTTATAAGCAGCCTTTACGCCTATTCTCTCTACACCCTTTAAGCTATAACGTACGTAGAAGTTTATAAATATTATATAGATATAAAGATAAAGTCTTACCTAAAGGAGTATAGCTAGTAGATCTATTATATAGGTAGTAGTATATTAATAAAGGGTAGTTAAGTGCTTATAGGCAGCCCTTACGCCTATTTTCTCTACGCCCTTTAAGCTGTAACGTATATAGAAGTTTATAAATATTATATAGATATAGAGACAGAGTCTTACCTAAGAGAGTATAGCTAGTAGATCTATTATATAGATAGTAGTACATTAATAAAAGGTAGTTAAGTACTTATAGGTAGCTCTTACGCCTATTCTCTCTACGCCCTTTATACTATAACGTATATAGAAGTTTATAAATGTTATATAGATATAGAGATAAGGTCTTACCTAAAGGAGTGCAGCTAGTAGATCTATTATATAAGTAGTAGTATATTAATAAAGAGTAGTTAAGTACTTATAGGCAGCTTTTACGCCTATTCTCTCTACGCCCTTTATACTATAACGTGCGTAGAAGTTTATAAACGTTATACTAATATAAAGATAAAGTCTTAGCTAAGAGAGTATAGCTAGTAAATTTATTATATAGGAGAGAGTATATTAATAAAGAGTAGTTAAGTGCTTATAGGCGGCCTTTACGCCTATTCTCTCTACACCCTTTATACTATAACGTATATAGAAGTTTATAAATATTATATAGATATAGAGATAAAGTCTTACCTAAAAGAGTATAGCTAGTAAATTTATTATATAGGTAGTAGTATATTTACATAGAGTACTAGGGTACTAGAGAGTATCTTTCTAGTCTCTAACGTAGCTAATAGATAACGTAGCTTACCTATAGACGCGCCCTTACTAAAGGCGTAACCTATAACTATACCTTTTTTCTCCTTTAGTATACTAAGACTAGTCCTAGGATTAACCTATACTACCTTTATAGCCTACCTAATCTTAATATATCCTACTAGGTATAGATAACTATACAGCGCTAAAGGCTGTAATAACGTATAATCTAAGGCCTAATTACGCCTTCTAGTATAATCTATTAGGTATGCTTATATAGGATATACTACTTCCTTATAACTAGTAAAAGTTCTTTTTAGTATACCTATAAAGGTTGCGTTTACGTATCCTACTAGCCCTAATATAAGATACCTTCTTAAGATATAGCTACTCTAGAGCGCTTAAGCTACGCCTATTATAAAGTATAATAATAGTTTTAAAGATAGGATTAGAGATAGGACTAGAAATAAAACTAAAGATAGGACTAGAGATAAAGCTTAGTATAGGCTAAGACTATAGTAGTAGAGAAGAGAGACGTATAAGTATAGATAATAGAAGTATAAGAAGAGGCTAGAGAACGCGTAGGAGGTATCTAGCTAAATAGATACTTAGGCGCTAGAGTATAAGTAGTATAAGTTAAGACTAGATAGAACGCAGTAGGTATAAACCCTACTAGTACCCTCTAGCTACTATATAAGCTATAATATTAATACTACGCCTTAAAAGGAATATAAGATATATCCTATTACTAGGATTACAGCGTAAAGTATAGATAGAGATAGATAGATAAGCTACTAGAAGAAAGCCTTAGAAGGTAGTAGAAGTATACTAGTAAAGATAATATAGATATATATAGGGGGATAAGTTAAGAAAAAGAGGAAGAAGCGCTTTTATAGGAAGAGGTATACCTACGCTTATAAACCTTAGATTATTTAGCTACAGCTACTATATACTATCTATATAGCTATTAGGCTATCGTAACTAGTACTAATTATAGTGCGTATTAGCTATATAAAGTATAGGTTCTATATAGATTTAGAGCTACTAATATTTAGGATAATCTAGAGAGTCCTTTTCTCTACCTTAGTATTATTAAACTAATATAGGAATAGGGTATTAATATCGTAGATAGCAATAAACTTATACTTAGCTACGCGTATATACTCTACTACCTTCTTTATAAATATAATAGGGCTCCTCTTAATAGACGCTATAAGATCCTAAGCTAGCCCTACCTCTTTACTCTCCTTAGTATCCTCTAGAACTATAAAGTAGTTATTATACGTATTATTACTAAGAAATCCTCGCCTCTTTAGCTTAAGTATAGTAATAAGTATATACTATACTCCTACTTTAGCTACTTCTCTAGACGCTACTATAGATAGAGCCTATAATAACAGCGCTAGTAGTAATATAGAGGAGGATATAACTAAAACTAGGCCTTAGATAACCTAGTTAAGCTGTATTAATCTATATATTATATCTTCTAGAGTTAGGTTATACCTACCCTAATACTAGATATTTAGTACAGCTATAATAAGTAGGTCTAGTTATTAGTAGAGAGTAGCAATAACGCTTACTTTATTATTAAGGTTATATAGCGCTAGGAGTCTAATAGCTTTTTTAAACGCGTTACGCTAATCCTAGGTAAGTAATAACTAAAGGTACTTTAATTCCTTTACTAGTTTAGTTAGGTTACCTTTTTAGACTTAAGGTAGCTTTTACTATAGAGTTATTACCCTACTAGCTATTACCTTAGTTAATAAAGGTATATAACGCTCTTCTACTATAATAGCGCTATTAAATATTAATATAGTAAGTATAAGCTATACTAGATAAGCTTATTTAGAGAGTAGATTATTAGCACGCTAAGAGCGTTTTAAGGTTAGTAGTTATATAGTACAACCTACTATAATAGTATAACTAGAGTATAGGATAGTATAGGCTAGCTATACTAAGGCTTAGACAGTATTAGCTAGAGTAAAACTAGTAGATAGTAGAGATAGGTACTATTACAGAGATAAGATCTATAGATAAGGTCTATAGAGCAAAGAGGGTATATATATATAGAGTATATAGAGAATATTAGATTATAGGTAAGGCTTTATTAATACCTAGTTAGAGGTTACTTACTAAAATAAAAATAGATATACTTAGCGCTTATTAGTAGTACTACAGCAACCTAACTAGCGACTCTATTAATATCTACCTACGTCTTTTTATCTAGAGTACTATAAATATCCTCTTACTAAAGCCCCTTATAGAAGATAAAAAGCCTATAGAGTACTATACGCCTCTAGCCTAGCTAACGCTTAAGCTTACTAGTATTAATAACCTAGACTACGCTTCTAACCTATATAATACTATAGGCTAGTTTACTACTCTACCTTTAAGCGTAAGTATAGTAGAAGACGTAAGTAACTAGGAAATAGACTCTTAGATAGCTTTAATTTACCTTACTAAGCGTTAGGCCTTATCTAGCCTACTAGAAGATAGGTCCTACATAGTAAAGAGAGAGTAAAACGTAGGATTAGAGCCTACCTACAGCGCTATTAAAGGTAATATTACTACCTTATACATCTCTCTAGCTAAATTAAGTACTATAAGCCTAACTAACCTAAATAAGATAGACTCTCTTATACCTATAGGCATAAAAACTACTTATATATACCTAGAGGTAGAGGTTATAAAGTAACTTAAGTATAGTAATAAAAGACTACTACTCCTACTTATTATAGATACTATAAAAGCTTTCTATCTGCGTTAGTAGTATATACTTAAAGTTTACAACGCTATACGCTACCCTAGCTATAATACTAATCCTAAGTAAGTAGAGTATTAAGCTAAGGATAACCTAGAGGCTAAGTTTACTATCTACACTAAGTTATATACCTTTACACCCTAGCTAGTTACTATAAAGGATATTACTATCTAAAACGCTACTCCTAAATTCTATAGTAAAGTTAGGCTACTAGCTAGGCCTAGTAAGCTACACATTATAGGCCTCTTCCTTAAATACATTAGTAGACTTAGTATAGAAGATACTACCTAAGTTTACAAAAATAAGACTATATTAAGGGTAATAGATACCTATACAGCAGTCCTAACAGCTAGCTTTATCTACTACGCTCTATACCTAAGTAATATTCTTATATACAGTACACCTAATAAGAATAGCTACGTAAGTATAGTACTTATAAACTTTAAATACGCTAAGCTATAAGAGTATAAGAGTAAGAAGCCTACTCTATAGAGTAAGGTGTATAATATAGACGCTACTAAGCTCCTCTCCTCTAAGACTTTACTTAGTACTAGCTTACTATATAGCTTCTATAAAGCTAGCTAGGTAAAAGATATAGATACTTAGTTAGTAGAGAAGTAGAAAGAGAGGCTTACTAATAAGTATATTTATATTACTAGTAAATGTAGTTAAGAAGAGGTTAACAGTTAGTATAGCGCTGTAATATTATAGTAGTAATATTATAGCACTATAACGTAGAAAAGGATAAAGATAGTTAGCTTAGGAAAGCTATAGAAGGAGTATATAGGATACTAGGTATAGTATATCTCTCTTAGTAAGCCTAATAGCTTACCTATAGTACTATTATTAAGGGTACTAGTACGCTACTAAGTACCCTACTTATAAGTAGAGGCGTAATACTACTAAGGTTAATTTACGCTCTCTCTCTCTTAATATATTATATACTATTAGCCTCCTCTAAACTTAGTTACTAGTAATTAGGTTATAGACTACGTATATATAGAGTAGTAGGACTAGTAAGATAACGTAGTTAGTATAGCTATATCTTACTATAGGCTATCTTAGAGGTATAAAGCGCCTTACTCTATAACTCTTCTAGTTATACTAAAGGTATACTTACTACTATCTCTATAAAAAGCGCAACATTAGGAATAAACTTACTTAACTATAGCCCTCTACCTAGCTTAAGCAAGTAACCTTTAGTAGAAAGTATAATAGGCTATACGCTACGTCTTTATTACCTAATAACTCCTATATAAATACTATACTCTACCTACTACAGCACTACTCTACTCTCTACCCTACTACTAAGTATAGCTATACCTAATTCTCTATAAACTAGATATAGTCTATAAGCTCTACCTTATAGTATTTCCTAATTCTATTATCTATATAGTTAAAGTTAAAGTACCTACTATTACTATAGCGTAGAGCTAGCTATCTATAGAATATAATTTATCTCTTAAATAGAAGGTAGGTTATTATAACTCCTCTATTAGCTAAGCTCTATAGCGTAAGTAACTTATCTAGATATTAGACTATCCTACGCTTATACTAAGCTACGTCTACTTAGCATAGTATATCTATAATAGTAGATTACTTCTAGAATCCTAAGTAAGCGTTATAATAGGCTTTATTAATAGGTAAATAATACTTCTCTATATACTACCTTATACAGATTATAAGATTAATATAGATTATATTATAGAAGTAATAGGTAAGATTCTAGATATACTCTATTACCTCTAAGTAGACATCTATATTAAGAATAACGTAGTAAAGAAGGTAGTAAGCGTATATAGGAGGTAGATACATAAAGTAGCTAAGCTTATCTAGTAGTTTATCCTTAATAACAAACATATTAAGGCTGTAGAAGATATTATATACTAATAATAATAGCCCTAAGATAGCTAGTAGGCCTAGTTACAGCTAATATAGGTAGCTAGTACTATTTTATTCTATTATCGCCCTTATATTATAGCGTAAATTAACGTAAGTAAGATTAAGTACGTTATTATTAAAGAACTTAGCTATACCTACTAAGATACTACCCTATATATCTACCTCTAGGTAGTTAATCTAGCGTATCTCCTAGCGCTCCTAAGCTCTAAAATAGTCTACTTAACTACTCTAGTTAACTATACCTAACGCTAAAAAACTACCTTTATATACTACGTAGCTAATTACCTAGAGCTAGAGATTAGTTAGGCCTAGAAGTAGTACTACTAGTCTATAGGCGCTCTTAGCCTAGCTAGCAGCTACGCGCCTATCTTAAGGATATAGCTAGTAGTACTAGAGCTACTACTAGTACTTAGGAAATACTACTATAAAGTACTATATAGGCTAGATAATAAAGCTCTTACTAATAGCTCTAATCCTAATAGGCTAGGTAGAGAAGATAACTTCTCTTCTTATAATTAGCTTAGGCCCTACTAGTATATATAGTAGAATCTCTAGCTTCTAGACTAGTTTACTACTTATAGTAGCTAACGTAGACTATAGAGGATAGTATAGCGTAATAGGCTTAGTACGCAAGGTATTAAACTATACTATAGACCTAGTAGGTATCTTAAATACGTTCTATAGTAAGATTAGTACGTTAACTTTAGAGTTACTTACACTATCTAATACTATACTACTAAACTATAGGGCTTAGAGTTAGCGTAGTTAGTAGGGTTATAGTAAGGTATAGGTAGTTATAGTATTATACTCTAGTTCTTAGTTAGCTTATAAAGCCTTTAAGCGTAGTAGATATAAAGTATACTACTAAACCT
>Ga0210040_10005510_pt1 | contig 16098 bp, 18 predicted proteins | sample CryGeyCG12114_NA_FD_185462 | JGI IMG/M metagenome (GOLD analysis project Ga0210040, IMG submission 185462) | Groundwater microbial communities from aquifer - Crystal Geyser CG19_WC_8/21/14_NA (SPAdes) (version 2) | ecosystem: Environmental > Aquatic > Deep subsurface > Groundwater | place: USA... | reverse complement strand
TCCAAACAAACAAGTTAGAATCCATTATTTGAAATTATGATTTTGGCCTTTTTATGCTTGGAAGACAAATAAACTCCCTAATCGGAATAGTGAAATCATAAATTATAACAGTTTTTCATTCGTTCATACAAACTTGCACTTACATCACCTTGTGATCGGCAATTTCAAAACAATATATTTGATGAAAAGCTCTTCTTACGGGACGATTTGACCCACAGTAACATGGGAGCATTCGGATGTGACCTGGAATTGATCCGAACCCGGGCATTTCCCTTGAATGGTCAGTTCTATGTAGTCTGGCAAATCTTGATTCAAAATTAATTTTACTCGTTCGCTAATATTCTGGAAATGTGATACACATGGCATGTAAAGTTATAATACACAAAAAAATCCAAACTAAAACTCGTTGTCAGTACCATGCCAATGCCAATCATACTCAAAATGGGCCATTTTTTTAGTAAAATCAAAAGTATACTCGTAATACATTTCTAGCAGTAGTTAGTTAGTGTTACCCGGTAATTTTCTTTGACCAACGTGACCACATTTTGAGAATCAGCTTGCATTTCTGCAGCAGCAGATCCACTAATCCTCTCACTCAACTGCTTATACAGTCCCAAATAGAATTCAGTGACGGCGAAAATTGTGTAGATTTGATTTTCACGGATTTTCGAATTAATTTGCGCTACAGAGGGATAGTCTTGGTTCAGAGAATGGGAATAGTATTCTTTATCATCCAAATGGCAATTACCATCGTGTGGGGCTACTATTCCTCCAGGCTGTGGAAAATACATGCAAGTTAACTATCAGTTAACGCACATATAGATGCCCCCCCCTTTTTTCTTCAGCCCCATTTTTTACCTTCCCATCCCCAGCAATGTGAAAAAGACCGTCTGTAGCCAGTACAACCAATTTTCGAGCTTTTGGACGCCATCCTATGCATAATTAAAAAAATTAGCTATTCATTTCACGACAGTGGAAGATTTGCAAAGCATGTAAAAAGTGTATGCTTTTGATTACCGATTTGTTGACAAACCACTACTTGCATTAAAGCATCTAGGGAACCTTCTGGGGCGTCCAAATTAATAGAAATCCGTGCATCTTGTACAGCTTTCTGCGTTTGCAGCCAAAACCAATGCAAAATGCAAACTAACATCCATAGCTATTTGTTACATGAAGAGTTTTAAAAATGCACTGAAACAACTTACAATGAATCTTTGAATATCGTTTGTGAGATTTACGTGATTTCGAAACGAATATGTAGCCACATATCTGCAAAGTTTATGATTAGCTAGAAACAGTTGCCTATTCGATCAAGCATTGTGCATTTTCAGAACATATACAAAGAATACGATTGAGCATGTACTTTGAGTTTCCCTGCACTTGATTGGAGGACACAAAAGGTGCAGTAGGTTTGTCAATGAAGGATCCAAATCCCAGTCTCACATCTTTGGTGATCTTTTTCAATTCTGTAGCCAATGCAGCTCCTTGTGCGGACACGGTGTCCTGTAGACAACAAATAAAAATAACAGTTTTTGATATGGTTTCCGCACTAAACTAACCAACCACAGAAATCAAGTAAAATCCCAAACAAACTATTCTAATGCATTTCCATTTCAACTGGGATTCCTAAAATTAACTCAAATGGTCTGTACGACTGTAGCTATAAAACAAGTCAAGTGAACTATGACCAGTGAAAATTTTTAATGCAATTATTCTCGGTTGCAACTATAGCTAAACAGTATAGATAAACTATAGGGATTCTCTTACAAGGATGTCCCAACCCAAGGATTTCAACATGCAACTTTAAAAATGGTACGGGAGCAAACTAACTTTGTCATCTTCCATGGTCTGTGACAAATCCATCAAATAATAGAGATCCAATGGTTTGTTTTCCCCTTCAGTATAGTTCACAAGTAAAGTCAATGTCTCGCCCACCCCCAAGTCCAATTTCACAGCTTTTGGGCTAAATGCGCTTAGTTGCTCACTCTTTTCCCGTCTGCAACAGGAAACACATCAGAGACTGTTCCAAAACCAAAATCCCAATGTTGTGCAGACTAACTAAAAGTAACTACTAACTAACTAACTACAACTAACTATACTTACATGAAAAGTTGACTTTGTGCCTTCTCCAGTGTTTTGCACGCATTATATTTTTCATGGCCTTCAAAACTGTTACACCTGGGCACATTTGAAAATCTATGTCCAGGCAATTCTAATTCCTACAGAAACAAAATACATATGATTCATTTCAAAATTTCACGAGGACTTTATAAAATGAGAGCAAGACGAACCAAATCGGAACACCATAGACATCCTGGTTTTTGAATGCATGAGTTACAATCTGGTTGGATTTCACAACGGAGATCACAAGTGACTAAGTTTATGAAAAAATGAACAGCTAAAATTGCACTTGACAACAGCATTTTTGCCTCATATAATGTGAAAACTCGATTATGCTTTACTTTAAATTGCACTTGCTGACTAGGTTATATGGAGCTATGCGACATTGCGGTTTATCGTTTCCTGTACGGTTATTCCAGTGTCCAATGTCCATTGGATGCGCCCGTGTTATATGTTCGGAGTATTAAGTGTATGTACTATATGCTGTACGTACAGCGCAAATGAGAAATTGCCATGTGTTGATAAATAAATCATTTCCAATTATATCTCATGTAAATTGTAACCACATTATTTATTTCACCGCTGCAAATAGTCAAACACAAGCGATAAAGTAATGATGGAGGAGCCTTGCAGGCTAATTCAGAGCCACTAAAAAATGCATTCAACAATCCACTTTCTCAACCAACACAGAATTCAGACTTTAGATGCCCTTGTAACAGGAACATTTCACTAACATTATAGAGCAAAGAATAATAAAACTAAGGGGGGAGGGGGATTACAAGGTGGAAATAACTGAATAAAAAGTATACAATTCATTACAATCCATAACTTTTGACATTAGTTAGCAAAACAAAACTATGTGGAATACTGGAACCATACATTTACAGTAAAGTATAAATGTTGTGTAGTTACAAGTGAGTTTTTTTAGTCGAATCTTTAAGTTCCGTTGTTTCAGAATCAAGCGCACGTAGTCCACATAATGTTTGCTTACTAATTAATAATATAATTAATTACCCAATTCATCTAAATCGTCCCATCCGAATAGGATGATAGTGAGCTCTACTCGAATTAATAATAATATTATGCTGGCCCACGCCAAGAATTTGAGAAACAAAAACTACGAGTTGGAGGGCTTTGGGAAAGTTTCGAATCCATGTAAAAAATAGTACAGGTACTCTCATACACAATAATCAGTAAGTAAAAAACGTAGAGCCTAACAGAATTTGCTTAAATATCCAAAGATTTCACATTGATGAATGCGTAAATCTGATAAATGAGAAAAAAAATCTATTCCTTTCGCCCAATTCAAGGAGAGGTATGAGGGGCAATAAGAATGGAAGAGAACAAATAAAACATTTTAGTCATCCACGTCACCAGAGTGCCAAGAAAGGCGAGTTTCATAGAACTTAATGACCACCTGAGGACATTTGACATTTGCCTCACGCGCGGGCACAAGATCGGCCTCCTCAGTACCCTTCCACTTCATTAGGAACATAAGTTCCCCGCTGGAGTCTGTGGCACCGATAATCTTTTGCGGGTCCAATCCACGGTCAAAACCTATCCCGGATCCAGCGCTAGAATCCTAAAGAGAAAACAAAAAACAATTATGATACTATTATCGCCTGGCCTAACCTATTATACTATCTATCGTGCATGGCATAATATTCTATTCTGACTAAATCTGTGTAATAAAATTTTCTGTACTAACTATAGACTTTGTATCCGAAATAAAACCATATTATTATTATTACTTGGTACTATTACTATTACATGCTATTACTTGGACTTGGAACAAATGGCTCGCAAAAAACAATGACTGCAGATAATTTTTCTGTCTATCTCACTAAAAGGTAACTAACTAAAGCTTTAGCATCTATTTCAGTAATGCATAGTTTCGGGCGTACCTTCTTCTTCTTGCCCTTAGTAACGGGAGCTGCCAGGGCAGCCTCTTTAGGGCCACTCGATTTTCGTTTCCGACTAGCTGGGCCAGCGTGACCAATCGTGGAGGAAGCCGCCTTAGCTTCTTTCTGCTTCCGTTCGAAACCCTGGATGAGATCGCTGCAGTCCAAATTCTCTACTGGCTCCCAGGTGTTGTCCTCCCTGCGAAATGGAAAACAAAACAAATCCAGGTAGATAAGTATGAATCCGAGCTCAAGTTGAGAATTGAGAAACAAAAAAGATCCCAAGTCTTGTAATGGGTAATCAATCAAAACTTGACTACGCGCAAACATTGCAAGTTGAGATACTGGAATGATCACATGGGCTGAATGATTTTTTTATCATGTTTCGTGGAAATCTAACGATAGCCGAGCAATTTCCTAACTAGAGTAGTTAGCTATCTAACCAAGAAAATGGAAAGAAATATACTCACGGTCCATATCCTTTCCAGGCGAGCAGATACTCAACTCGTCCTCGGTTCACTCGCTTGTCCAAAACCTTTTCGACAATGAACTCTTCCGGCTCCTCCACGGGAGCAGCAATGGCAGGATCTTGCTCCATATCCTCCTCCATGATTTCCTCTTTAATCTGAACGTCCTCTTCTGCCCCTTGGGTCTGAGCCTCAATAAGAGCCTCAGTTGGCTTACGTTCTCGAAGGCTTTTACGAACCATTTTATCTCCTGGAACAACACAAGACCGTAAATTAACTATGAGGTCAAACGGCAGTGTAAGCATGCACTTATTGACCAGTTCCTTTTGGCTCAAGTCAAGGATTGCGGAAAGCCGAAACCGAGTAATTCAAAATGAATGCAATTCAGTTTGTAACCAAGCATTCTTATGCAATCATGGAAAACAGAATGTGACCATGACCATTGCAAAAGCAAAATGAAAATGTATCACAATAGAGACACGAATAAATGGTTCAACTGACCAATGGTTTTCGACAACCAACCGGGCGTTTAAAAACCGACAAAGAATGCAATATACGGTAGTATTTTAAAAGGTGAACATGTGAGTGGAGAGAACAGACTTGTGAAGATAACTGACATCAAAATTTAGCGATAATGACAAAAAGTATCAGTGGTTTCACCTACCGTTCATAATGAACTATAGCTGCGAATCGTTTTTTTCTTGTGGTGGTGAAGATAATGATGATTGCTGAGATTTGAATACAAGTACGAGAACTTATAGACTTACGTGAATGAATCTGGAGTCAAGACTTGTTATCCTCGAGTTCAATCAGATTGTCACGACAAATTAAAAACTAATATAATTGCAGCCGAAGAAGTGAACAACGTTTTTTGTTGAAGACGAAATGCAATCGATGTGAACAAAACTGTGGGATAGCTGAAAGTCAATGCTCAATTGCGGCCTCCTCTCAACTACCCAGTGGCAGTCCATCTCTTCATAATGGAGGGAGCTTTTGTCCAATCATATGAGAATAAAACTGCGCGAAATTTTACCTCTTCACAAAATTCTTGGGTGAAGGTCGGACAGAGTCTTTGATTGCATTCTCATCCTGAAATATTTGTATGTGTAAATTTAAAATTTTAAGATTTTGTATCTCTCGGTATATGGTATGCAATAAAACCTGAAATATTTGTATGCGTAAATTTAAAATTTTAAGATTTTGCATTTGCATCTCTCGGTATATGGTATGCAATAAAAAATGTATTCAAAATTCAATTTTTTAATATGCGAGCCAGTGTTTAAATATGAATATTTCAAACTGTTTCGTTTTTTTGGCCAACAATTTTATTTTACTCTAAATTTAGTCTCGAACTAAAAAAAACTAAACAAAAAGGTTAAAATCCATGCAATTAAAACCTAAATAAGAATAAATAGGAAGCTAGAAAATAAATTAAATTATTTCCTATACTCATTAACAAGTAAATCATCAAATGGAACCCAAAAGAAAATAATAAACACTCAGTTTTAATTGAACGTAAATTTATAAAAGTGACTGTTTTCAAAAAAAAATCTAATGAGCATTAATTTTTATTTTTAGTTGGTTAAAAAACACAGGTTTATAATGTCAAGACTGATTGACCGATCTTTGCTTTTTCAGCAAGACGCTATATTTACCACATCTATAGCCTTTCCTTTATCACATATAGGAAATGAAAACCGAGTATGAATATACTCTAGCCATAGCCATACTGATACAGCCAGAGCCAACAAATAAAACAAGTGTTGCAAACAAAACTACTGGAAGACAGCCGAATAACTTAATCATTGAGCTTCCGACAAAAAAATTCGATTCGATTCGATAGTTTCTTTCTTCTGCATGTGCTTTCGTGCATCATAAAATCGGCCATAAGAAAACTCAAAACATTGGAAATTGGAATGGAATGATTGGAACGACCAATTAGAATCAGCCGAGTGTGGAATTTAATTGGCGCTCTTTCTACATTCACATTTTGTACACATTTTTCATCATAGACTTCAGTTTGATAGGTTCAGTGAATATTCAGTGTTTCTCCAGAATCATTAACAGTAAGAGCTAGTTAAATTTCTCCAGTCAGAATTAAAAGATCAGAACATGAATTCCAAATTGAACAAAGTATTAAAAACCTATTGGATCCTCTTTTTGGTGGCTATATTCCTGTGTGTCTGTGAAGCAATATCGAAAAATTATTATGACGTCCTTGGGATCACTAAATCAGCCACAGATCGAGAAATTAAAAAAGCTTTCAGAAAGTTGGCCATAAAATATCATCCAGATAAGAACAAAGAGGAGGGAGCTGAAAAAAAGTTCCAGGAGATTGCTCAAGGTGAGTTAAGATTCTTGATAACCATTTCATGCTTTCTAAACTTTAGTTACCACTAAATTGTTCATGAAGAGACTGAATTCTTGCTCACCATTTACGTTTTGTTTCTATGTAGCATACGAAGTACTATCAGACGCAGAAAAAAGGAAGCAGTACGACATGTTGGGTCATGATGCATTTCAATCAGGTCGCCCAGGTGGAGGCTCCAATGGAATGCCTCCAAACTTCCATTTTAACTTTGATGACTTGTTCAAAAACTTTGATTTTGGAGATCCTTTCGAAGGGGACAGCATGCATTTCTCCTTCGGAGCTGGTCATCATCACAAGAATCATCAAAATCATCATCATCAGGGCCATCATCAACAGCACCATCAGGCTGGACATGGAGGATTTTTCTCATTTGACGACTTCTTCGATGATGTGAGTACAAATTGTCATTGCCATGCTATCAAGACTTAGAATATAGTCTTACCAATTCATTGATTTCATTGATTAGGAGGATGATATGAATCCATTCGGAGGGTTCGAATCTCACGGGTTCGGAGGAGGCAGCTCTTTTTTTGGAACCCATTTCGGGGGTAGAGCCCATGCCCAGGCTTCCGCGTCTCACTCAGGAGAAAATTCTCGTTGTCGTACCGTGACCCAGAAGATTGGAAATATGATGACTACTTATACACAATGCTCATGATTTCAGATTGGTTTAGTCAGTTAGTTAGTTCCTTGGTTAAAAAGTTCGCTGCGTCATATTCATATTTTTGTGTGAGTGTCTATGAAATTGAGCTTTGAAATCTAGATTAGAGAATCTTCAGTCCTTTAATATTGGCAGTATGAAATTTTGAAGTCTCTGCTTTCTAAACTCATTATTTCACAATTAGCAAATGAAATCAACAAAAGTGCTCTAAAATTTTTCTGTACCCACCCTAACTGCAACGAATATGCCATACTGAAATCTGTATTCCCTGTTTCTTGCCTCTGAGTGTTGTTTTCCTCCTTTTCATGTAACAATAATAATTATTTTGTTGCTGTGAAGAAGTGATTGCTTAGTTGAATGAAAGTTGTGAAACACTTGTTTTTGTGCAAACAAAACGAATTAATCTAGTCCTTTTGTGCGACCTTGTGTAGAATGTAAAGATGGTATTCAAAATATCAAAACTACTGCTGGAAGTTAGTATTATACTCGAACGCAACTCGAGCCTTATATGAGACTATTATTAAACTCAAATTACAAGTTAGTATAGTTACTTTTGTTTAGGTAACAACAATAATAATAATAATCGGCTTCAAAGTCGAAATTCTTGATTGAACGAATGTATCCATTAAGATGAAATTGGCTCTAAGAAACTAAATTATAATTATAACTGGTGTAAATTTTATTTTATTACACAAAATATTGACTGTGATCCATGAATATTGTAAATAATATTCATGCTGGCATTTTTAATGCGAAAAAAATAAAAGCAATGCAATATACAATCATAACACTTTTTTTATTATTATTTCAAAATCACATGGCAAAGGCAGAGTCGTCACTTGTAGTTAAAAACAGTGAAAAACATATTTTCTCAATAAATATATCAGTTCAAATTACTTATAATAAAGGTGTACATTGATGCGCACTAAATATATAAGAAGCATTTCTTTCTACCCCTACTGCATCTCAAAATAGTCTCCAGTTGTAACTAATATCCTTCCCGTGCTAAAAACAACCATCAAGTTCATTTTTTTTGGTGGGCGACAAAATCTATCAATATTATGAGCATTTTAGCTACTACCTTACAAACTAATAATATTCTTATAAACAACATAATGATAAAAGTATAAGCGTTAATTGGTTAGATTGCACATGCAAAAAATACTTGGACTAATTATTTGTTCGTTAATTAATCTTTGACACCTGATGGCCACAATTACATACTACATTAGCATTATTAAGCAGAACTCACAATATTACACTGCTATAGTAAGTTAAATAGAAAGTTAAGAAAACAAAAGTTAGTTGGTTGGTTTGTTTACAGTCTTTTCAGTATTTTTTTGTTCATTACAAATTTACATACATGGTAATAAATAAGTTCAGTTAGATGTGCTAATTGTTCTTGACTAACTTAACAATACATAAGTATTTGTAATAAGCGGATCCTCATGGCTTCAGCTATTGTCATTTTTTTAATATCTTTTTTCTCACTAACCACTAACTAACTAACTAACTAAAAAAAGAATTTCAAGTGCTTCAAATCATAACTCGAAAATTCATCCTAATTACAACAAATTTGACACTACATGTCCAATAATACACATTTTGAAACCAATAACAATTTATACATATAATTCGCATTCCACAGAGACTCATATAAATAACAAAAAACAAAAGCGTACACAGCGGAATATAATAAATATGGAATGTGCGTTTTCTGACCACACAAGTGATGAGGGGGAAGTGAGTTACACAATTTATAAGGCTGAGTGAAATACCACAATTATAGTACTAACATTATACTTTTAATCCGAGGCAAACCTGAGCTCAAAGGGATCTGGTCCATTTCCAAATCACTCAATCAGGCAAGGCAAACAGACACACATAAAATCTTATCTTCCCAAGCTCCACTTTTCATGTATTAGCCTTAGCCTCTGTGGAGAAAAAGAGTCTGAATCGAGATCCATTTTTGAGATTTAACAAGGGGATATTCTCGAAATATGTTTAGAAATATGCTTTTCAGAAACCGAGCTCAAACTTGAGTCAGACTCAGAGGTAATGTTTGAAGTATGTCTACCTGTGCGTGAATGATAAATGAGTGATTTAGCAATGTTTCAAATCGAAAAACTCAAACAGAGGTGGATTGGATATAGAGTTATATTATGTGATAAAAGTGAGTGAGGTATGCCGACATGAGTGACAGAGTTAGAAAAGACCACATTCCTTGAGATTGTGTCTAATGATGACATCAGTGACGGCTTCAAAAACGAACTGAATATTGTTTGTGTCCGTGGCACAAGTGAAATGTGTGTAGATCTCCTTTGCCTCTCGTCTTTTGTTCAAGCATTCAAATTTCAGTCGAACAAATGCGGCTGCCTCTTCATATGTGCTTCCTCCTAAAATTCATAATAGCTTTACAATTTGTTTGCTTCTTTTGTGTTTAGAAACTATAAGTTTTTCACAGCAGTGCACATAGCTCCACTTTTGAATTTTTGGTAGCAACTAGGAAGACTATACCTTGGTAATCCGGAAAGCAAACAGTAAGAGGCGAATATTTGATCTTCTGCTCAAACAGATCCTTTTTGTTCAAAAATAGAATGATGGATGTGTCCACAAACCATTTGGAGTTGCAGATTGAGTCAAAAAGTTTCATGCTTTCCATCATTCGGTTCATTTCTTCATCTTCTGCCAGCACTAGGTCATACCCTGAACATAACAAGCATAATATAAACAATAAGCGATAGCAGCATTCCTAAAGAGGTTTTAAAATGTGACTTGGCTAACAAAACTTACCAGACAAGGCCACACAAAAGATGATTGAGGTAACTCCTTCAAAACAATGAATCCATTTTTTCCGCTCAGATCTTTGTCCACCCACGTCGAACATCCTGTAAACAAGGATATCAATAATAATAGTGAGCATTTCATTGTCACAGTTGGAAAGTATAGAAAAATTGCAGTAACCACAACGGACTTGAAATGTAGATCTTTGAAATGGAACTGTGTCTCCACAATGCCCGTCGTTTTGACTCGAGTGCGTAAAACATCCTGCTGAGTGGGCACATAGCCCGGAGCAGAGATTCGCTCCAAAGCATTCAAATAGTAGGCAGCCGAGTCATTTAACTGGTATTCACGCGATCGAAGGAATGCAGTTTGCACTCCTTGATCATTCCACAGTCTTTCCATAACCAGAGCCAATTGGACACTTAGTTCCCCTTCTTCTTCACCGGAGGCCAGGGTGAAGAATTCACGAGCATCCTCCTGAGATAATTAAACATAAAGATAGTTCCCAATCTCGAATAATTTCATAAAGAATACAAAATATACAATACTGCGTTCAGGGTACAGCAGTTATTTCATTTTGGTTATATCTTGTATTTGATATCCAGTCAAAAGAGTCCTAAGTAATAATGGTCTACATTGTAAAAATTATTTTTTTCTAAAAAAAGGAAACGGTAACAAATTTTATTGATATTGTGTGACTGGTTACTGGTTATTTCAACAATAACACCTATGGGTGAACAACAATCAGGAGAAAAGGGATCTTTAAATCCAGAAAAAAAGCATAGACTTCGACCGATTTGAATAGTAATTTATCATGCCGTTAGTTTTTAATATTTATAAAGCGACATACATACCGTTCGAAACGGGTCAGCAAACTCGATTCGAAGCTGACCCATAGCGCGAATGATGGCCATCAGACTCTGAATAGTATTAGAATAAACAACTGGCCGATATTGTTCGCATTCTTCTCGAGTGTAGCCCTTTTCATGGATAATTTTCATCTGTTTTACAATCGTACTCTTCCCTGACTCTCCCGCACCTATCAAAACAATAAAAGTCAGATTCCAAAATTTAGTGCAAAGTAAGAAAAAAAAACCTAACTAAATACTCTTAATTTGCAGTTTGAAAGACTTATTACCCAAAAGGAGCAATTTGACCTCCCGAGCAGCCTTTTCCCCATCAGCCCTGAGATCTTTATCAATTCTTTTGGACCGTTCTTCAGCCTCTTTGTCCCCCAAACTGCTCACAGCACAACCCATGTCTTATTCTTGTACTTGCACCGATTCGATGACTACAACTAACGTTCAACGCTTTATTAATCAATTAGCACTTCAAGCCGCAACTTATATGCTACTGCCAATATATTTAAAGCAATTTATTAACTGCTGGGATAATTACAACTTAAAGCGAATTTTGTAAAACTGACAAGGAAATAGAAATAAAAAGCGTATCTAACAAACAATTCAAATGTAGAATCCCGGGCATCTTGCACATAGAAAAAATGGGGAGCTCACAGATAATCTTGACCGGCCGATGCACCAATTCCGATGACCGACAGAAAATGATCACAGACAACGATAAATATGATTTTAGTATTTGTCTTCATTAAATTTTCAACTAATGTGTTCATATCGAGATAAGACTACTGTTTTATGTTAGATGGGGCTGTTTATGCAAGTTTTTAATCCATTAAGATTCAGTATTTATTACCTAGCTAGAAATTCAAGTATTATAAAGTTACCAGAAAAATAGGGTTTTTCGTTTTAATTTTTCATTTGGTTCGTACCCAAGTCGGCACTTTAAAGGTGCATAATATTTTCTCTAATTAGATTTGAATATTTTTAAGCTGTAGATTGTTATTTTTATTGTATTTTCGAGTTACAGTTGATTGCTAAATGAAGGAGGCCACTTTTCTCGCCGGCGTGACACCGTGAGGAGGATCGACGCACACCTCTAACAGCTGAGATTCATTCGCACGTGAATGAGAATGAAGTAGAAGTTCATCTTCTAGCTTTTGGCAGATCTACACAGAAAAGCTAGACTGATCGTCTGTAAACTTTTCAAGATGGATAATCAACTAATTGGTGACTTTAAGACGAAACTAAAAGTTGTTGATTACAATGGAACTCAGAATTCCAAAAAAAAGGAACCGGAGGTTTCTGCAGACGGCTTTACTTATGTTAAATCTGGTGCAAAAAAGAAGGATCTGCGTAAGGACATAGTCAATTTCGTACAGCTTCCAAGGGATCTCGATAAGCAAGTGGTTTTAGGGTACGACGGTTTTATTAGTTAGTTAGTTATCCCTCCATTTCAAATATTGGTTTAAAAACAAATTCCTTAACTAACTACTTCATTGTTTTCATTTCATGCAGTCGTCTGGAACGAGCCAAATTGCTGGTCAAGTCGTCCTCATACTTTGAGCAAGTGGTCAAGGCTGTGTCTTCATTAGAAAGGCCTTTGCAAACCATTGTGTGTCTTGCATTAGGAAAATTCTCTGAAAGTCTGTTGTCCCGCTTCCAACTTGCTTTCCTACTTCTTCTGCGTGAAAAATTGAAAATTCCTGTCGAGATCTGTGATCCAGCATTCACCCAGTTGGAATTATCGATGCTAAAGGACTTTCGACTTTTTATCATCCCAAATACTCGAGGATCCTTTCCTTTGAGCCGACCTACATTGTTCTTCTTACCTCACAGCTCTCATCAACTGACTAACAATGTTCTCTTTTCCAACTGGGAGCCCAGTCGACTGCCCTACTGTATTCTTTTATCTAACGAGCTGTCAACTATCCGAGAGGACGTAATCTTTCGCCGAAATCCAGAAAAGTTGGAATACATCTTAAAGTCTGAGTCTGTAGCTCAAGTGGTCAATTTGGAGGATGATTTCGAATATGCGAATGTGTTCTCAGAAACTGCTATTCATTATTTCCCCGAGTCGGAGTGCAGCAAAATGAAGGAGTCTTTTTGGAATCAACACGAGCCTCGTTATATTGATCCTGATGTTTTGTAAACTAGACTATGCATACATATAGTTTTGTACTGAATGCAGGGGATGAGCTAATAAATTATTACTAGAAGTCAAATCGTGTGCTTGCTGGCTTTATTTTGTCGCCTTCGTTCATACACATGGTTCATACGTTCATTTTTGACTCGCCAAGATTTGGGAAGCGTAATTGATACGAAAATAAATTCACTTTCTAAAGAGTATCGAAAATAAATATCTGAGATTGTCATCTCAACCAGTCAGTCATCATAGAACTTAGACTCAATTTTTCAAATGATCTAGCTCTATAGCTCTAACAATGTCATCGATAGATTCTCAAAAACTAATGAGATTATTTATGAGGCATTCATTGTGCAGCTCTAAAAATTTCACCGACCATTCACATTTCACATTCTAAAGTAAGCACAAAGAACTCAAACAATTCTTGATTTGGTTCCATAATAATCGTATTGTCTGCTGCTGATGATAATTTATCTGTATTCCTGTTCCAAGTATTTAGCGATGGTGTTCAGCTGAATATTTGTGGTGCCTTCATATATGGTGCCAATTTTACAATCCCTGTAAAACTTTTCCACAGGATAGTCTTTGGTGAATCCAACTCCACCCATCCATTCCATACATTTGGAAGTAGTTTCTGTAGCCACTTCTGAGGCATGGAATTTGGCCATACAAGCCTCTTTGATGAATGGCAAACCAGCTTCTTTACGACGAGTGGCATTGTACACAAGGAGTCGAGCGCATTCAATCTGAGTGGCTACTCTTGAGATTTGATGTTGCATTGCCTGAAGCACAAAATATAGTGAGCCACGAGAAAGTAATGAAATAAGTGAGGTGCAACGTGTATATTTTACCTGGAAATCAAAAATTCTCTTCCCAAACTGCTTTCTCTCCAAAGTGTATGGCACAGTAGCATCAAAACAACCCTGCGACAATCCTAACATTTGGGCTCCAACTCCAATACGCCCTTCGTTGAGCATCTCAATTGCATATTTATATCCTTGTCCTAATTCACCCAAGATGTTCGATGCAGGTACCTGCATCAAATAATCAAAGGAGTGACAATGACTGGAATACCTAACAAATTCCTAACTTTATTGTTCTGGTACACACCCGAACATTGTCAAAGTTGACAGCACATGTTGTAGAAGATCGAATTCCAAGTTTGTTCTCTTTTTTGCCAATGCTCAGGCCAGCGGTTCCTTTCTCCACTATGAAACAAGTAATTCCTTTGTAACCCTGAGGTAGTAAATAAAAAATTAACAAAAATCAAATCAAATTGGTTTTACAGATAGATTGGTTTTGAAGAATATAGTTTACCTTAGAAGGGTCAGCATTGGCCATGACTAAAAATACGCCCGAAATATCAGCATTTGAAATCCACATTTTCGATCCATTGATTACAAAGTCATCCCCATCTTTCACTGCTTTAGTTTGCATGGCAAAAGCATCTGATCCGGATCCTGGCTCAGAGAGACAAAAACAGCCGAGCTAAAGATTTTTAAAAACGTTAAAATTATAGATGGAACTCAGACAATTATTTAATATCTCGAAAATTCTACAACATAACATTGTCTAACAGTGTCAGAAGCCAACATGGGTAAATATTTCTTCTTCTGTTGAGTTGTTCCAAGCTTCATAATCAGAGTATTGACTAGCGTATTCTGAATATCACAGATGATGCAAATGCCTGGGTCAACTTTTGCCAATTCCTCAATGACGACAATCGAAGATCCGAATGTGGAGTTGCTGCCACCATATTCTGTGGGCACTTCGATTCCCATTAGCTATGAATTCGTTAAAATAACTTTTAAACTAATACGTCGGACTTGCACTATTAGCAAATAATTTGCAAAGCCAGTTAGTTACCCCATTTTGAAAAAGTTCTTTAACGACATCAAGGTTGGGACGCCCGTCGATATCCATTTGGGTTACATGGGGTTGAATCCGCTCCTTTGCAAACTTGGAAACTACAAATGGTAAAAAATAGGATTCATGAAACTCAATGAGAAGAGAAGGAAGGTGGAGGCAAGTAAATATGGGGATAGTTATCCCCCCCCCCATAGTTTTGCATCTTGCTGAAACTCACCAGTCTCTTTCATCATAGCTTCATCATCTGTCAACTCCGTGAGTGGCAAATGACCATTTGTAACTGAAACGGGAGCAGCCGAGGGTGCTGCTGACGATAGAGATGCCGCAAAGTGTCCGGGGCCGGGGTGCACAAATTTCTAAAAAAGTAACAAAAAACGCAAGAATTTCAACAAAATGAGTCGTAGTTAGCTAGTTAGTAAAGGCCCTAAGTTTTGAATTCGGTAAAACTGTACATACCTGGGTATTGGTAAGTGAAAGGAACCTTGGGGCACCCAAAATGATTTTTGCAAATGGCAACATTTCAAAATTTTAAATGGTTGCTGAAAATTTCAAAATCGCCGATCGTCAAATTTTTAAATATTTGAGTTGCCGCAAAATTAATCCTTTACAATGAAAGTGACGTCCTCTTCTGTGTGAATTCCGTAACACGGTTTGTAGGAAGAGAAAATCCTCATGCTTATCCATAGAGAGAAATAGACATTTTCCGAGCGAGGCCTCAAAGATGTAACTTGGCCTTTCAAAAACGTGAAGCACGCCGGCTGCTACAGTAGAGTTCTCAGTTTTCTGAATTTTACTTTTAATTATTTTACCCATCCAAGGGTCCGTTTTCGATCGTCGGATCAAGGGACAGGTTTGTTCATTTTATCTTTGTATATTGCTTTGGTAAAATTTTTCATTCTGTTTCGTCAAAATGTTAATAACACT